>Ga0123356_10004031_pt1 | contig 15248 bp, 17 predicted proteins | sample TergutEmb28metaG_2_FD_92546 | JGI IMG/M metagenome (GOLD analysis project Ga0123356, IMG submission 92546) | Embiratermes neotenicus P3 segment gut microbial communities from Petit-Saut dam, French Guiana - Emb289 P3 | ecosystem: Host-associated > Arthropoda: Insects > Digestive system > Gut ... | reverse complement strand
GTTTTGCTATCTTGTATTGCGGGGTGTCCTTGACGAATTTTGGGTAGTATTGGTAGAAGTACTGGCGCTTGCATGTGTCGAACAGCTCATAGCGGCTGATGGACCAGCCGAGGATCGATGTGAATTCGTATTTGGGGAATTCCAACTCAACATTTTGCATCGATCCATCCCGGTTGCGTTATTTCAGCGTTATCTTTCCAGCGTTGCTGATGGTAAACCCGACTTCGGGAATATCCGCCTCTGTCAACCTTTTTATCTCCTTGATGCACGCTCCCGTCGGGTCTGCATACGGCCGCCGTTCGCCGCTTTCGCCGCTTTGTATGAAAGAGAAGATCTCGCCGTCTATGAAATTGCCCTGACGGTCTGTCCTTACCCTTATTACGGGCGCGTAGCCTGTTGTGCCGGTTATTCTTATGCCGGTGCTTGTGGCGAAATTCCCCAAGCTGTATGCTATGAATTTCCCCTTGTAGAGGTCTATTGCCCTTGGGACGTGCGGGCCGTGGCCCCAGAATATGTCGGCGCCTGCGTCTATCATCTGCCTTGCGAATTCGTAGGGGTTGCCGCGATTCTCGCCTACGTAGGTTTCCGGCTTGCGCGTGATGTTCGCGAACTTTGCGCCTTCTGCGCCCATGTGAGCGCTCACTATAACGATGTCTGTTTTTTTCTTCAGTTCGCTGACTAATTCCCTCGCTCTGGGTATTTCGTGGATGCTCACCGTCCCCACGTTCGGCGCGAACGCCACGAAGCCGTAGCGGACGCCCTCTTTCTCTAAGATGTACGTCTCTTCCTTATCAAGAAACCCGGCAAACCCGATCCCGGCCTCTTTCAGTACGCGTGCGGTGGACCTGCGGCCCGCTTCGCCGAAATCACCGGCGTGATTGTTGGCTACGCTCAGCAGGTCGAAACCGGCATCAACAAAGTGCTTGACGTAGCGCTCCGGCATTCTGAAGTTGAAGCAGAGGCTGGGGTTGGAGCACTGCTTGGGCGTCCCGCCGGCGTCTAACATCACGCCTTCGAGGTTACCGAAGGTTACGTCGGCGCGCAGCGCGTCCATTACGTCCTTGAACATCAGTGCGCCGTCCTGCGGGGGCAGCATAGGGGTTGCGTCGGGCCAGTTGCGCCCTATCAGGATGTCGCCTACGCCGGAAAACGAGAGCGTATCCTTGGCCACGGCGGCTGCGGCTGTCAGCAGCAGGATCAGGGCGAATTTTTTTACTGTGCCTGTTTTTACGAAAAATGATTTAAGCATGGCTGGTATCCCCCCGGTATAAATGTCAAGAAAATTATACATTTAATGATGCATTTTACGATTTCATCCATTAAACGCTTTGTAGGGGCGACCGTCCCGGCCGCCCGCAACGCTTGTTATTGTGTAATCGCACGTATTCTGCAACACACACATAGCGGGCGGCAGGTTGCCGCCCCTACATAAATACTAACTGGCGATGTCCACGGCGTCTTCATCAAATTCGACTTTTCTGCCCTGGCGTATCGACCGCCCCTGTATCTCCTCGATGCTTGCCATCGGCTCGCCGAGGTGCAGCATCATGAACTCGGCGTCAGACGCCAGTGCGCAGGTCGGGGCGTTGCTCAAAATCCACTTGTAGTTCGCCTCGGCCAGCGAGTAGTTCTTCAGGTACTCGTCGTACGCGAACCCGATCATGAAGTAGCTGTTGCACAGGATCTCCATGTCGCTCTCCAACAGTTGCATTCTGCGGTAGAAAGCTATCGCCTGCCTCAGCAGGCTCTGATCCGGGCGTGTGCCGGTGCTGTAGAGGTCTATCTGCAGCTTCGCCAGTTCGCTCATGGCCCTGCGGCCCTCGGGGACAAACGCGAAGTCTGTGGCTATGTTACGGAACGCCATTTCAGCTTCGGCCGCTAACCGGGAGGTCTCCTCCGGCCCCACATCCGCCGACAGGGCGGCTTCCCTCAGTGAATCGGCAACGGCGAAAAGCTTGGCTGGGTCGGAACCGCGGTCGTCCCGCAAATCCTCCTGCAACCACTCAACCTTGACGCTGTTGCGGATATCAAGCATCACGCTGTCTACCTTGACGGATATCAGCATCCTGCCTACGCTGTTCAGCTCCGTCTGCACCCTGTCCATGGGCAATTCCATCGCGCGGCCCATCTGGTCGAACACGTGGAGTTCAGCCATGTTGCGCAGGGCCGGGCTCAACTCCGGGAAAGCAATATGCGGCTCCACCTCGGTGCGCAGGAATGCCAGGGCGTGCTCTATGCGCAGCACCCAGTGGATCATCTCCTTGTAGTCGGAATCCTTGGCGGCGACTAACCCGCGCTTCTCGGCGTGCTCCGCGAAGATATGCCACTTGTAAAGCCACTCTATGAGGTCTTTCATGCGCATGCCCCTGCGGTTCTCGGGAACCCACGCGCGGACGATGTCCAAGTCGTCGGACCGGATGACCCCCTCTTCCCCGTAGACCTGCATCTCGCTCTCGTAGGCGTTGCCGGTCTGCTCGAAGAAGAATTGGCGCATGTAGAAGTCCGCCGGATTGGAGCGGACGTGGTACAGCCAGTAGTTGCGCACCGCCTGGTCGTCGTGATCGTGGTCGTGGTCGCTGAGGCGGGCAACGAACGCGGAGTCGGGCGGGTACCTCTCAAAAAAGGCCCGGTCGGCCGCCTGCCTCTTCGCCTGGTCAAACAACGGGACGAAAGTCGAATCCTCCCCCGCGGAACTCTTTACGGTAACGCGGAACTCTTCCTTGTGCTTCTTATAATACTCTTCAAGTTCGGCATCGGTGAACCCCAAATTAATGGTGAGCAGCTCGAAGAAAAGCGCTGACTTGAAGTACTTCTCCTTCCACTTCCAGTCCAAACTCTCCTCTACCGCCCTGCGCAGCGAGTCGGACTTGACGAACTGCCAGATCGCCTCGCTCTCGGCCATGAAAGTCTCAGGCTTGCGCGACCCCGGGAAGTGGCCGGGCAGCGGCGACGGGTATATGCGCGCTACCTTTTCGTGGAAAACGTCGAAGGACGCCTTGCCAATGGTAACTTTGCCGACTTTTACAACCGGATCCTTAACCTTTGTCTGCGTAAGATTCTCGCAGGAGAGGGACAGCAGAGCGGCGGCACAAATGCCAGCCAGCGCAACGACAGTTTTACGGCTCATCATCAAATAACCCCATCTGGAAAAATCAAAAGATATAAAGATTAAAATACCACCAATTAACCATTTTTTTGCCACGGGACGCATGCAAGCCCCGCCCGTGGCTGGCGAACCGACAGCTTCAACGCAGCCGGCACGCGGTCACGACAGCGCGGCTATCGCCTCGTCCATCTCGTCGTAGATATCAAGCAGCGAAGCGGCGCCGATGATCTCTATTATCTCGTAGACGTCCTCGTTCAGGTTGACTATCTTGAAACAGCCGCCCTTCTCCCGCGCAGACTTGTTGAAGTGCAGCAGGACACCCAGGCCGGTGCTGTTCACGTAACGCAGCTGCTTGAAGTCGGCCACTATCTTGACCAGGCCGTCGCCGAAGTAATTGAATATCTGCTCCGTGATCATATCGACGTTTGTGGCGTCCAAGTCGCCGACGAACCGCACGATTCTGGCATCGGCCTTGCCGGGTATCTCCTCACAGGTAAGCTGAATCTGTGTTTCCATCTATCATTCCTCTCTTAATTTTGTTACGTGTACGCTTGTGCCGCACTCCGTTATTTCCACATCCAGTTCATTCGACAGCATTCTTATCAGCGCGAGCCCCCTGCCCCTCTTGTCGTCGGAACCGACGTGAGTCGCCGGAGACGCGGGCTTTATGAGCTCTTTGAGTACCGAGACTTTCTCGGGGTCGCTCTGGTTGCTCACGCTTACCGCTACTTTCTCCTTGTTTATGGAGACGCGCACCGCTACCTCGCAGCCGTCGCCGTTCTGCCCGTGCTCCACCGCGTTGTTGCATACCTCGTCCACAATCGTCTCTATACGAAACGCGTCCTTGGCGCTGTAGCCGTTCTGCCGGGAGAACCGCGACGCGAACTGGCGGACGGGGGGGACAAACTTGAGGAACGACGGAAACGAGATCTCTACCGACTTGCTGTGCTTCTTGTAGTCCCAGCGGTAGGCGTTTATCGCGCCGCGCACATCCTGGTAAAACGAAAATATCTTGTTGGCTCCCAAAAGCGTGAGCTTCGACCGGACGCTGCCCGTAAGCCCCGCGAAGACCAAATTCCCGCCGCGCTCAACAAAGCGCTTGCGGCAGCCCATGAACTCGCCCAGCGCCGCCGAACATATAGCCTCCACGCCGGCCATGTCGACGATCACGTAACCGCGCCCCTCGGCAGCAAGCTTGTCGAAGAAGCCGGAGAGCATGGAGATGCCGGAGAAGTCCAAATGGCCCGCAATGCGCAGTACAGCAACCTCGTCGCACCCCTCGTCGGGTGAAATCTCCATTGTCAGCTTGTTTTTGTCCATGCCTTTGAGCCTCTTCTATCTACAATTTAAATTTAAATTCACGGCGCCTGCGCGGCATCTTCGCGCTTTCGTACTACGTGTATCGACGTTACGTTATTCTCGTCTACGCTCAACTCTATGGTTTCCGAGAGCAACTTTACTATTTCGAGCCCCATGCCCGCCGTTTCGCAGGCGGTCAGAGGCGTTTTTTCCTTGCAAACGGCGTCTTTCAGGCGCTCCAAATGCACCGCGGAGCCGCCCTTGTCCTTCACCACCACCTCCACGCGGTCGGCGTAGACCACCATGCGCACCTCAATCTCGCTGTCCGCGTCGCTCCCGTTGCCGTGGGTGATCGCGTTGTTGCAGATGGCGTCTACTATCACCTCCGAGCGGAAAGCGAACTTGGCGCTGAACCCGGACACTTGAAGCACCTCCGAAATGAACTTGCGAACGGGCGGAATGACCTCCAGATCGCTCGGAAGCTTGACCTTGACGGTATAAGGGAAATTGACCTCCGCCATAGACTACCGGTCCCCGTGGAGGATGTACGCTTCCTCAGACGACCCGATAAGGCCGCGCTTGACCATGGTCTCTACCATCCGGGAGGTGATGGACATGAGCGCCGTGAACGACGGCGAGTCTAGCCCCTTGATCACATGGTTGGCCGCCTCCTTCTCCGAGGTCCCGCGCATGTTGTCCAAAATGCACTCCATAACAAACATGATCTCGCCGTAGGTGAGGCTGCCCTCGCGGTACACCGAAAACTCCTGCACGGCGCTGAGAATCAGGTCGTGCAGCTTGTTAAACTCATTCTTGTCGTCAAACACGTTCCTGTAGGAACCGAGCTCTGCCATATTGCCAATATCCTCCGTTGTCCGTAGGGTACACTCTATATGATAATATAATTGACGGGAAAAATCAATGTCAAATTCTTTGAAATGAAAATTTTTAAAAAAAAGGCGGCACCCAGATTTGAACTGGGGAATAAAGGTTTTGCAGACCTCTGCCTTACCACTTGGCTATGCCGCCGAAAAAAAGGGGGGCTCTTTGCGGAAAAGAAACCCCCCGTACCTCGCGGAGACGAACCCGGCGAACGGGACCGCCAAAAACCCGAATTTGGAGCGAGAGACGGGACTTGAACCCGCGACAGCTACCTTGGCAAGGTAGAGCTCTACCACTGAGCTACTCTCGCATGAAACAATAAAATAATATATTGGAAAGCCCGTGTCAATACTTTTTTAAAAAAAATTTCAAAAAATCCGCCGGACGGGAATACATTATATTATATTACTATGCACAAAAACGTTTTTGGGGCGACGGAACCCCGCAAAAATCAACAAAAAAGGAGTGTGCGGTATGAGCAGGACGAGTAAGGTGCTTGGGCTGGTGGCGGTGGTGGCTTTGTCGGCGACGGTAATGATGGGGTGCGGCGACAGCGGAAGCAGTGGTAGCGGCCTCACGAACGGGGCGAGAGAGGCATGGCTTTACTGTGAGACTGAAACGTGGATGGGACAAACATACGAACACTGCGCCGGCTACTCTCTGCGGTCAAACAAAACAGTCGTGGATGTTTGGAAAGACGAAGACGATGGGAAATGGTACGGTTGCGTAGAGAGTGGCATAACTTGGGGTACGCGCGGGGATGAACTTATAATGTATGATGAGGGGACACCAATAGATATCGTAAACTACAACCTGTCCGGCAACACCTTAACGTTATGGTATGACGATGATGATGACGATATCATCGAGCTCAAAAGAACGAATGTAGGCTCCCTGAATATGGTTGATTGCGATTATGACGACTGGTACCACGGCCCCAAGATGGAAAAGGTGGCGAAATCCGGCAAGTTCATGCCGAAGAAGAAGTAAGCAGGCAAGCCGCACGCCGGAAATCACTCCCGGTCCGCGAAAATCAAGCCCCCGGTAACCCCGGGGGCCCCTTTAACCCGAAAGCCGCACCTGAGACGACGACACGTCTTTTGCAGTAACTAAAGGCCGTAAGGTATCAACGGAATGTCAAAAATGATACCTTTTTGATACCAAAACGATACTTTTTTGATACCACACTAACTTAAAATATATAGTATATTTTATGATAATAATTGTTGTAGTCTATAGCGGGACGACAACACAATTTTATTTTTAAAAACCCAAAAGGAGTGTGCGGTATGAGCAAGACAAGTAAAGTACTTGCCCTGATAGCGGCAGTTGCGCTGGCGGCGGCGGGTGTACTGTTTGCGCTGATGGTGACAGGTTGCAGCGGAAACGACAAGGGCAGCGGCCTCACAAACAGCGCGACCGAGGCGTGGACCGAGTGTACGCCGTGGTTATTCGGCGGTGAAATGTGCTACGGCGTTTCTCTCAGGTCGAACAAGGATATTATCATCGTCAACAAGGTCGGCGACGGATGGACCGGCTGCAACGTCGGCGCAAAGTGGGCCGTGAGCGGAAACGAATTCACCCTCTCCATCGGCGGAATGGAGATAGAAACCGGAACCTACGACCTCTCCGGCAACACCTTGACGGCATACTTTGAAGGCGAAGAAGAGTGGCCGTACATCTTAACACGGACCAAAACCGGCAAGTTAAATATGACCGACTGCAACCTGTCCGACATCCTGTGGAAAAAGCCTGAAGCCGCGAAAAAGTAAGCCGGCGCACACCGGACGGCGCTTTCCGTCCGCACAAGGCAGAGCCCCCGGGTACCGGCGGGGGCACTTTTTTATTGATTTTCGCACCGGAATATACTATATTACTTGCGGGATCGTAACCGGTTTTATCCGAGGGCAATTGGAGCCCGACGCCCTGAAACCGGTTATCGCTCCTAAAATTCAATTTTATCGGGGGAAACCCAACAAGAGGTACGCGGAATGAGCAGGACGGGCAAGGTGCTTGGAATGGTGGCGGTACTGGTTATTTCGGCAATGATGGCAGTCGGCTGCGGGAGCGGCGACGACGATGCAGACGGCAACGGAGACAGCAGTGAACTCCTGAACAATACGGACGAGGCGTGGGTTCTGTGTCAATTTGAAATGTGGAATGGAGAAAGAGACGAATATTGTGAGGGCTTCGTCTTGCGTCCAAACAATATATTTGTGGACGTTGTGAGAGTAGGAGAAGAATGGTACGGATGCCAAATGAACAACATAACCTGGGGTACGCGCGGAAATGAATTGGTGATCTACTATGATAGAGCGGAAATGAACGCCGGAGAGTATACTCTGTCGGGCAACTCTTTAACCGTAAGATGGGGCAGCGAGCAACGTAATAACCGATACACGCGAAGGAACGTAGGCAACCTGACAATGAGTTGCGGTACCTGATACTGCGGGCCATGCCGGACGCCTACTCCATCGCTTCCCAGTATATATTGATCCCCTTGTTTCTGTACTGCACGAGAATGTTGATGATTTCCGAGTACCAGGGCCTCGACGCGGCTATCAGCAGTACGTCGGCGTTGTTGGTTGACAGTGCCTGGGCCAGCGAGTCTATGCCGCCGATTACGGGGTATCCCTCTATCTGTCCGCCGAGCCGGCTTTGGCCGGATGCGCGCGGTTCGTCCATGTCCCGCCCTATCACTACTATGCCCGTGATTTGCGGGCTGTCCCGGCGCCCGTCCATGCGCTTTATATACTGCGCGATGTCTCCGCCGTTGTGCCCTACTATTACCGCTCGTTCCCGCGGGATTACCAACCTTCTCAGCCCCCTGAACACCGGCGGCAGCGCCTCGCGCCAGAATATCGCAGCGAGGGTGGCCAGCACTAGTGCAACTCCGAAGTCCGCCATGTCGTAGTCCGTCAGGAAGTGCACCCCCGACAGTACCAGCGCAGAGCCGAGTATCCCCGAAAAGAGCAGGGTTTTGGCGGAGTAGTTCCGCGCGGAGTAGACGCCGTTATAGAGGAACATGAATATGACAATGGCCGTAAGCGCCGCGTGCGCCCCTATCAGCGGCAGTACCGGTTCCGTCATGTACAGCGACTCTTCCAGCAGCAGGGCCGGCTGCGGCGTGAACCGCGTCGCAAGCCCCACCGCCACCGCCAGATTTATCACCCCGGCGTCTATAAGCATCGCCGCGAGGGAGCGCGCTATTATCGAGCCGATGTTCAGCACCCCCTGGAACACGACCCCAACCCACGTCAGCCACCAGGGGAAAAACGTCTTATGCTCGCCGCGGTACTTGCGCGAGAAGATGATCATCGCCTCGTAAAAGTCGATACGCGACCGGATCCGACGCTTCGACGAACTCTTGCCCTTGCGGTGTACGATGCGGATGTCAGGGTAGTACCACACCTCGTAGCCGGCCTTGCTGATGCGGCAGCAGAGGTCTATGTCCTCGCCGTACATGAAAAAGCGCTTGTCGAACCCGCTCACCTCATTGAACAGTTCGCGCCGCATGAACATGAACGACCCCGATATTACGGGCACCTGCGCGGTCTCGTCCTCGTCCATGTAGGTGAGGTGGTACTTCCCGAAGCGCCGGCTCTTCGGAAAGACGTGGCTGAGCCCCGAGAGGTAGTAAAACGCCACGGACGCCGTGGGGACAGAGCGGCGGCAGCTGAGCTGGAGCGTGCCGTCGGGATTCAGAATCTTGGGGCCCATCAGCCCCGCGTTGGGGTGCGCCTCCATGAACTCGACCGCGCTCGCAAGGGTATTCTCGGAAATTACGGTGTCGGGGTTGAGAAGCAGCAAATAGCGCCCGCGCGCCGCCTCGGCGCCGATGTTGCACGCCTTGCCGAAACCGATGTTGGCCTTGAGCTGGATCCACTGCACCTCCCCAAACTCCGAGGTGATGGCCTCGCGGGAGTTGTCACCGGAGGCGTTGTCGACAATTATCACCTCGCAACGGTCGTAGTGCTTGGCAAGACGCAGAGAGTGCAGGGCCTCAACGAGGCACTGCGGGACCTTGTAGTTCACTATCACTATTGATATCAGGATATCGTTGTTTCTGTCTGTCTGCATAGCGTCTGAATCAGGAACCCTGCGATTTGCCCCTCTTCGGCGCCTTGTCAAACATAGACTTTACACGCAGTTTCCAAACCAAGAGCGCCGCCTCCCTGATTATCTTCGTAGACATCTTCGAGACGCCGCGCTGGCGGTCCGTGAAGATTATCGGGATCTCCCTTATCTTGAAGCCGCTCTTCCAGGCGAAAAAGTTCAGCTCTATCTGGAACGAGTAGCCGGACGAGGCAATACCGCTGAAATTGAGCGACTCGAGAACGGCGCGGCGGAAACACTTGTACCCCCCGGTGCAGTCCTTTATCCGCAAACCTGTCACAAAGCGGGCGAACTTGTTGGCAAAGTAGCTGAGCAGCAGACGAGACATGGGCCAGTTGACCACATTCACGCCGCCTATGTACCGCGAACCTATCACCAGGTCGTTCTCCCGAGCCGCCTCTATAAACGCGGGCAGGTAGCTCGGATTGTGCGAAAAGTCGGCGTCCATCTCGAATATGTACTCGTAGTCGCGCTCCAAAGCCCACTTGAAGCCGCTGATGTAAGCACGGCCCAAACCCTGCTTGGCGGCGCGGTCTAGAACAAAAACGCCCTCGGCAAAACCGTCGGCGCCGCTCCCCGCCAACTCCTTCACCGCCGCGCTCGTGCCGTCGGGGGAAGAGTCGTCAACAACGAGAATGTGCGCGCCCGGCAACACCTTTTTGATCTCAGGGACCAGCAAAACGATGTTCTCGCGCTCGTTGTACGTAGGTACTACTATCAGTATTTTAGAGTTGTCCATGGTCATAAATATACATCAGGGGCACAACAAAAAGGAAATTTTATGGCCATGATATTGTAGGGGCGACCGCCCCGGTCGCCCGCAACGTTCTATCCAAAACACCTACCGCACGCCCAACATCACCGAAACTTTATCTTTCTTGCCGCCGGAAACAACAACACCACGAACAGAATACGACCCCTCAACAACCGGACGACCCTTAGCATCACGCAAATCCCAAGACCCGACAACACGACGGTCAGCGCCATCTGTAAGGGCGTTGCGCGCAACGCCCCTACGGGTGCCGTCGTAGAGACGAACCTTGGTGACAACACGCCCGGAAGCGGCGTAAACCGTCAGCTTGCCACCGCTAACATCGTCGCCGGTATAGAAAAACGTCACACGTCCCGCTGCCTTAGACACAGGATTAGGACCGGCTGTCAACTTGCCGCCACGCACACCGGAAAGCGCGACAACCGCACCGCAATCCGGCGCACTAACCTCGTCGCCGCCGATATCGCCGCAAACGACATCAATCTCGTTGTTGAACACGCTGCCGTCATACACAAACACGCAGTTGCCGGTAGCGGCAGTATTGCCGCAAATCGCGCCACCCGACAACGTGAACACGCCGCCCCAAACATTCACGCCGCCACCAACACCATCTGTAACATTGCCGCTGATCATGCCGCCGGACATCGTAAATACGCCGGCGTCATTCACAAACACACCGCCACCCAAGTCGTTGGCGGTATTGCCGTGGATCATGCCGCCGGACAGGTTAAATTCCGCGCCGTGACGCATAAATACGCCACCGCCTATGGCGGAAATATTGCCGCTGATCTCGCCGCCGGACATCGTAAACACGCTGCCGTTACCGACAACCACGCCGCCGCCGGTATTCGCCTGACTGCCGCTGATTACTCCGCCGGACATCGTGAAAATACCGCCGTTATCTACAAACACACCACCGCCACCACCGCCCGCAAGAGCGGCATTGTTGCGCAGAACCGCGCCGTCGCTCATAATTAACGAACCGCCGGTTCTTACAAACACGAGCGAACCGCCACCACCGGCGGAATAGGAACCGACGAGACCGCCGTCAATGATAATGTCCGCTAACGTCAGCGTTGCACCGCTGTCCACCGTAATGAAATTGCCCGATACAGCACGTGTAAGGGTGCGAACACCGGAATCGCCGCTTGTCAGCGTTAAGTTGCCTGCGACCGATATCGGGGCGAGGATGGCACAATCGCCCGTGACCGCGAGCGTTGCGTTGCCGGTGATTACACCGCTACTGAAAACTTCGCAGCCTCGCTCTGTGCGATTGGCAGACGCTGATGTTGCAAATAGCGACAAGGACGTTATGGTTACCGCTAATGCCTTGAAGATGATTGATGCTTTCATTGTATTGCCTCTCTTTTCCTTTTTTTGTGTCAAAATGTTTAAAAACAAACTTATGATACCACCATATTCATAGACATAATTTCAAGGTGAAATGATTCTCACGTCAAGCGATGCTCCGGATTGTACCGTAAATGGACCGGTTATGTTTATTTGACTACAAGCGTTTATCGCAAGTTTTGCACCTGACTCTACTGTAGTATTGGATACATTTACGATATTACTGCCTATGGCTTCATATTTATCTGCCGCGGTTAAGGTTTTTGAATATATTTTAGGGGTTGCAGATGTGGATGACGGCGCACAGATGGCCGCTTTTACAGCTTTGTAGGCGTTAACGCGCTTAACTCTACCATTCGCGAAGTTCGGGAATGAGTCTGCATCTGCAATCAGATCGCCGGTTCGTTTAAGTATTGCTTCTATTGAATCTGGCCTAAGACCCGGGTTTACGGAACGCATTAAGGCAACAACCCCTGCGACCTGAGGGGCTGCAACGGATGTACCGGTTGAATATCCGGTTATGTGCCCTGAACCTGTTGGGTAACAAGTAGCGACTCTTACAGATAATGCGCAAACATCTACAAACGCGTTATTAGCATGATACTCTTGCGAAATTGTTGCCCCGTACGTACCACTATGACGATTTGTAGAATCAACCCCGCTAACATTAATCACTCCGGGGATATTGGCATATAAAGAGTGGTATCTTGCCAAATTATCATTTCCTGCTGCAAGAGTAAAAACGACACCGTCGCTAACCATTGCATTGATAGCATTTATATTTGTCTGTGAAGCCATTCCTGTCCAACTTACATTAATAATTTTTCTACCATCACCATAAGCTGCATCTACTGCTGCCCATATATTAGCAGCAGGGCCACTTGAACCTGTCGTACCATATACATGGAATCCTCTAACACGGGTATTGTAACCTATACCAGCCAAACCTATTCCATTATTTGTTCCCATAGCCACACTACTAGATACTGCAGTACCGTGATTATATACATTTATTGATTGAGGACCAACCGTACCGGCAAATGTACTTTCCATATCTATGTGAGTCGTATCAAACTCTGTGTCAACAACTCCAACAATGATATTGCGATCTCCGGTTGTTATAGCCCATGCACACCCGGCATTAAGCAAATTAAGCGCATGGCGCGCTTCCAGATGATTAACAATCAAAACATCATTTACCGCAAATGGGTTATTGCACGTAGCAGGTTTATAATAATCGGAACGCTCTATTCTTTCAAACCATCTTTCTCTTCTCAATAAATTTTCTAAAGAATCTATATCTCCCTTTAAATGGATCTCATAACAATTTCGCAACTTGTCACTTTTTGAATTCGGGAATGACTTATAATATCCTGTTACACCAAAATCCTTAAAAATTTTATTCAATGCTTCATCGTTTGATATTTCATTATCTCTAAAACTCGGTTTTAGTTTTTCATCCGATGTATAAATATATAAAAAATAATCGTTAGAAAACGAATGCAATGATATAGACATTAAAGCCATCATGGCTAAAATCAATTTATTATTCATTATTGTCCCCTTCTAAACAGTAGATAATTTGTTCGACCGGTGTTATAGTCCTCGTAATACAATTTTAGTTCGCTATCTGTTAACTCGAATGTTTTAGATATACCTACATAATAAAAATATTCTTCACCACTACGATTGTCATTCATTGGAAGCATGCTATACAAACGCTCTATTTGAATCGTTGAAAGCGCATAATTAACAGAATAGCTATCACTACCCCGCCACATTCTTAACCCTTTTGCGGAGACCGTACCGTCTATATTAAACGCGAGCGTGAAGCACACTTCACAATGCCAAACTGTCACATTGCCATAAGCGTCGAAGCCAGTATCACTGCGAACAGGTTCTACGAGCATGTCATTTTCAATATCAAAAAAACCCATAAAATCCCATTTCGTGTCAAACAATGTTTTTTCAACTCCCGGTGTGTCAACCCCGCCACCTGTTGGCGTATTCCCGCAGTTTGTCGCTACGAACACTAATATCACAGACAGGCATAGCAAAAAAAGATTTTTTGTCATCGTTATACTCCTGTTCAAAAAGTTATAAAGTCAAATCAAGTAAACTATCTAATGTATCCCCAATCGCCCCGTTACTCATCCCCTTTAGGCTTCAGCTCCTGTTTAGCATTAACTCTCTCAACAAGCGCATCCATTCTCTTCTGTACCTCGTTTTTTTCAGAATCTTTTACCGTGGCAAGTTCATCCAATTTGTCTACATCCACGATAACTTCCTGCTTTTCAAATCCGTCCCGAACGCCGGTCACCTGGTATGAGAATTCGACGTCGCGGAATTCGGAAAAATCCGAGGCTTTCATCGCGACGGTTATTTTTTCCGTATTTTTATCCTTAACATAGAACAGGACCGGCGCGCCCTCCGGTGTTAATACTACTGTAACCGGCGCCTCTTTACTGGTTACCATGGAAAAATGTTCAGGGAGCATGATCGTTACCTGGCCGTTCACGGTTTTTGCGGTTCCGCGGGTAACAGTAAGCGCTTCTGCGGATTCCATGGTGATGTACCTTACAACCTTATCGGGGTCCTGCGGGTGCGGATGAATAAAGCGTTTAACACCAGCTATAACTTCAAAATCTCCACCGGCAACCGTCATAAAGCCATTAACATAAGCTCCTCTAGAATAAAGATACCCTTGAGAAAAGTTACCGCCACTGGGCTCTATAATTAAATTACCGTAGTGATACGTATAGGCAAACGCATTAGGGGTGTGAAATTGAAGATAACCTGAGCGAATATCAATATTATTCGCCATCATACTTATATTTTGAGCCACCGCACTAAACGCCATCCCGCTCAAAAAAACCGCCGTCACCAACATTTTTGCACACGTGTTCATTCGAAACCGCCTTTCACTAGTAAGTTATTGTTGAGAAAACCAACATCTATTTTAATTTTAGAATTAGTGAAAACCGAAAATCAAGTAAATTTGTAGGAAATAATTGCGGCAAGTAACGCCGGCATTTTCGACTTTTGTAAATATTGTTGGCGGTACCGGCAAAATCATTCTATTTTATTAAATTTTAAATACTCCTTACCATCATTGTAAAATATATGCAGGTGTTGCGAATAGAGCTTGAAACTGCGGGAACAGTTGATTCCAACAAAAACGCTGCTATATAACATTCCATCCCCCCAATCACAACACACCGCGGTCGTCATCACATCATGTAAAAATAAGATATCAGCGTCGTAATCTGTATGATATTGTCCATATATTGAGTTTCGCTCACTTCTGCCCCACAGGTAGCCACTGTCACCAAATGTGATTGTATACACATCATACCTCCACCCCCGCTCACCATAACCCGGCTCTCTGCTTACATTGTTCGCGGCATCAACAACAGCAATTAATTTCCAGCTCGTACCGGTTAACGTGCCTTCGAACGGTTCCTCATTGTTGTCGTTTGTTGCCGCATTGTCGCAACCCATCGCTATGAACACCAACACCGCAAGTGTACATAACCATAATACCCGTTTTTTCATTGTCATTCTCCTTAATCTACGGGCGCGGGCCCGTGCCTGTCCCTGTGAGCCACCTCATCAGTTCGTCCGGCGGGTTTGCCGGTGGGTTGTCTTGGCCGAACAGGTACAGTTTTGCCTCTGTGCCGCCGCTGTTTGGCGGCGTTGACAGGAGTACATGGTATGTACCAC
>Ga0123356_10004030_pt1 | contig 15253 bp, 15 predicted proteins | sample TergutEmb28metaG_2_FD_92546 | JGI IMG/M metagenome (GOLD analysis project Ga0123356, IMG submission 92546) | Embiratermes neotenicus P3 segment gut microbial communities from Petit-Saut dam, French Guiana - Emb289 P3 | ecosystem: Host-associated > Arthropoda: Insects > Digestive system > Gut ... | reverse complement strand
TACCGTCATTGCTTTCTTCCCCCCTGACATAAGTTTACAATCCGAAGACCTTCTTCCTTCACGCGGCGTCGCTGGGTCAGACTTTCGTCCATTGCCCAATATTCCCCACTGCTGCCCCCCGTAGGAGTCTGGACCGTGTCTCAGTTCCAATGCGACCGTTCGACCTCTCAGTCCGGTTACCAATCGTCGGTTTGGTGAGCCGTTACCTCACCAACTGCCTAATCGGACGCGAGCCCATCCCTGACCGGGTTTCCCCTTTGGCAGCATGACGATGCCGTCTCGCTGCTTTATGCGGTATTAGCGATAGTTTCCCATCGTTATTCCACTGTCTGGGGCAGGTTGCTCGCGCATTACTCGCCCGTCCGCCACTAATGCGGCCCCCGAAGGGGCCGCACCCGTTCGACTTGAATGTGTTATGCACGCCGCCAGCGTTCATCCTGAGCCAGGATCAAACTCTCTGAAAAATTGTATTACTTCAGCCTGTATAAAACAAGCTGCCATAACCACTTTAATCTCGTCAGAGTTCAATTCTCTTTTCAAGCTCTCGCTTGCGCTTTTTTTGTGTAAAGTTACCTGTTTGGAATTTTGTCGGAAGCTTTTGAATATAAATTCGTTTCGCTTCCACCTTTCCATTTTGGTTCGTTGTTCAATTTTCAAAGTTCGGTTTCGCCGCCCCCGTTTTGGACAGCTTTCTTATTGTATCACAAATGCCGCATAATTGTCAAGGGGTTTTTTAAAACTTTTTTAACTTTGTGAAATATGTATATCAATAATCAAAAACAGTTATTTGTTTTGTGCAACATGCACAAATCACGCCCGCGCGGGCTCTTTTTCCAATGCTTTTGACAGGCAGATTCTGCCAGATTCGTATGTGAGCGCTCCCTGCATATAGGCGGTGTACGGAGGCCTTACGGGCGCGTCGGCCGATATTTCAATTGACGAGCCCTGAGTGAAACTCCCCGACGCCATTATGATTTTGTCGGCGTAGCCCGGCATTTCCGACGCCTCGGGAAAGGCGTGCGAATCCACGGCGGAACCGGATTGTATGCCCCTGACAAAATTCACGAGCTTTTCTTCGCTCAAAAATTTTACCGACTGGATGATATCATAGCGCGCGCTTTCGTATTTCGGGCTTGTCTCATATCCCAAATTTTCGTAGACATACGAGGCGAGGCAGGCCGTCTTCAGACTCTGCGCCACCACGTGCGGCGCGAAAAACAGGCCTTTGTATATATTCGCCCCCTGCCCCAGCGAGGCCCCGGCCTCAGTTCCCACAAGGGGGGCGGTGAGCCTGTGCGCGGCGAGCCCTACCGCTTTTTTTGTGCCTGCGATATACCCGCCGCACTGCGCTATGCCGCCGCCCGGATTTTTTATGAGGGAACCCATAATCATATCCGCGCCGTAATACGCGGGCTCATGCGCTTCGACGAACTCCCCGTAGCAATTGTCCACTGCCACGTATATATCGGAATTGATGGATTTCACGAATCTGACGAGCTCCCCTATGCCCGATGAGCTCACCGCCGCCCTGTCCTTATACCCTCTCGATTTTTGCGCGTACACCAATTTTACGGATTTGTCAAGCTGTAGAACTCTTGAAATCGCGTCAAAATCGAAATAATCGTTTTTTTGCTCCGTCTGTCTGTATTTTATCCCGAAATCGGCAAGCGAACCGGCGTCCTTTTTGCCGTTTGGGCCTATCACCCCTATCAGCGTGTCATACGGCGTGCCCGTAACTGAAAGCATACAATCCCCCGGGCGCAGCAGCCCGAAAAGCCCTATGGTGATCGCGTGGGTGCCGGAAACGATGTGCGGACGCACAAAAGCCGCCTCGCTCTCAAAAACCCGGGCCCACACCGAATCGAGCGCCTCCCTGCCGCGGTCGTTATAGCCGTAGCCGGTGCTGGGGTTGAAGTGCGCCTCCGAGATTTTGTGTTCCCAAAAGGCTTCCAGAACTTTTTTCTGGTTCAACAACGCGGTTTTGTCTATTTTCGAGAATTGCGGCAAGAGCGCCTCTTCGGCCTGCCCGATCAAAATTTCGGCTTGCGCCGCTTCCATAATATGTGTGCCCCCCTTCGTTTATGGCTGTATAATCACGATTTCCCTGTTTTTGCGCCTCGCGTAATCGAGCGTGTTTTTGGTGCCCCCGCTCTGGCCTTGGGTATATACCGCCACCACGAGATCAGCGGAGTCAACCATGTATATGTTGCGCAGCATCAAATCGCGTTTGCTGTAAATTGCGCCGGGGCTCACATATGTCACAATGTCCGCTCTGGAGAGGACGCTTTCGAATTTTTTTTGCTCATCGTCGCGGAAACTTTCCGCGAAGGCGTAATTCGGCACTGCGCATTCCAATTGAATCTGCGGGTATAGAGTCTTGAGCGAAAGCACCACCTCCGAGCAGATGATATCCGCGCCCATCGCCATGCCGGATATGAACTTCCCGTATCCGTTTTCCACAATCAGATTTTCGAGTGTGAATCTTATCTTTGATTTGAGCGCGGCGCAGCGGATGTCCCCTTCGTCGCGGCCCCAGGGCAGCGATTTGGGCCTGTGCCCCGTAAAACAACAGACTTTCAATTGATCTCTTCCCACCTGCCGCTCTGATCCGACAAGAAAGCCTTTTCCATGATTTTTTGCACTGCGGCCCCGTCGTAAAAGTCCGGCGAAAATTTTGAGAGCTCCCGCTCATATATTCCGTTTAAATACATATATACGCTGTGCATATGGAGCCTGAGCCAGCCCACGGGGGATTTGGGTCCCGGGAAACTGTCGCCCGGCTTCGGGTATCTCTGGACGCACTCTATCGATGTAAACCCGCGCTCGCCGCCATAGTCGCCGCCGGGTCTTGATTCGTCGTAAAATTCCAAAAAATTGGGCTGCATCAGAGAATATCGAAGCGCTCCAACTTCCCCGTATATCTCAACTGACAAATCGGAATTCGTGCCGCAGGCGAGTTTGGTGGCTTCGATTGTGCCGATTGCGCCATTTGGCAGTTTCGCGGTGATATAGAAAGCCTCGTCGGCGTCCGTATGCCAGTTTTCGCCGTCTATACCTTTCCTGACGGGGAAATATATCTGCGATTTGCCCGAGAGCGATTCGATTTCGCCGCACAAAAACCGCGCCATGTCGATTGCGTGCGAGCCGAGGTCGAAGAGCACCCCTCCTCCGCTTTCCGCGGTTTGCTTCCAGCCCGCTTTTTTGTTCTGATCGAGATTCGAATTGTGCCGGTAGGCGACCCGAAATGATATGATACTGCCCAATCTGCCTTCTTCGATCAGCTGTTTTGCCCTCAGGACGGCGGGCGAGAATCTGTTGTGGAACACCATGCCGCACAAGAGCTTTTTGTCTTTGTTTGTTTCCTCCAATTTTTTTATCACTTCTTTTGCCTGGGCGCCGGATATGACGAGCGGCTTTTCGCAGTATATGTGCTTGCCCGCCCCGAGCGCTTTTATCAGAAGCTCAAAATGCGAAATATTGGGGGTACAGATATCCACCACGTCGATTTCGGGGTTTTCGAGTATTTTTTTTTCATCGGTTTCGGAGTATAAAAAGCCCCATTCGTTTTTGATTTTTTCGCCTTTTTTTTGATCCCTCGAGCAAATCGTGTGCAGCACCGCTTCAAAGGGCAGCTCACCGTAAAAAAACGGCAGGTTTTTGACGGAATAACTGTGGGTTTTGCCCATGAATCCGGTGCCGACCACCGCTATGTTTATGGTTTTTTTTGTTTCCATGGCCTCAAATTTCCTCGCTTTCTGTAAAGTATCAGTATTATTGAATTATTGATTGGATATTTCGGTTTCGTTGTATTCCAGCAGCTTTTTGGCGGCGGAGGTGAGGGGGATATGCGAATGTGAGGCCACGCAAAAGCGCCTGGGGGGAAATTCGGGGTTCAGGTCGATTTTGAACAAGACCCCCTCTGCCAGTTCCTCCCTCACAAAATCCTCCAGGATAAACCCTATGCCCATGCCCCGCTTTATGAACTCGACCACCAGATCGCTCGCCGCGAGCTCTATTTCCGGGGTTATCTCCACGCCGTTGTCCGCGAAGTAGGTTTCTATGCAGGACCTGGTGCTTGTGCCTTTTTCGAGCATGATGAAGGGGTATTTCCGCAGGTCCCCGGCGGGAACTTTCTGCTTTTTTCGGAGCTCTTTGAAGTTTTCGCCCGCCACGAGGATTTCCCTCACCGATTTTACGCTTTTGAAACTGACTCCGGAACAATCCGGATTCACGGGCTCCGAAACCACTCCGAAATCTATGAGCCCCTCTTTGAGGTGCTGCAGTGTTTCGGGGGTGGGGGCGTTTGTGATTTTTATTTTCACCCGGGGGAAATTTTTGTGGAATTTTTCGATCAGGGGCAGCAAAAAAAACCTCAGTGTCATTTCGCTCGCTCCGATGTTGATTTCGCCCGCCCGGAGATTTCCGAGTTCCTTGAGTTTTTCCTCGCCCGCCCCGATCAAAGCGCAGCCCTGTTTTACGTAGCTGTAGAGCGTGGCCCCTTCGGTGGTCAGGGTGACGCCTTTCTGCGTCCTGAAAAACAGTTTCGCGCCGAGGCTGTCCTCAAGCTGCTTCACGGCTAAGCTGACTGCGGGCTGCGAGACGTACAGCTGGCCGGCGGCCTTGGATATGCTGCGGCATTCGACAATTTTGCAGAATATTTTGTAGTGTTCGTAATTCGCCATATTTTTTCCTTAAGTTTATCAATTTACGCCGTGCGATATATATAGTATATATAATATTTTCGGATAATTCTTGAACTATATATTAATTTTTATTATATGTTTACATATTGGATTTTTTGTGGTAAAATAGAGGTGAAAAAAAATATAACGAAAAGGCGGATTTGAAATTTATGAAAAAATACGGGTTCAATATGCTGTGGATGTTCTCGCATCACGGCCAAAAACCGGAAAAAGCCGACGAAAGGCAGCTCGATTTCATAGCGAAGAAAGGCTTCAATTTTATACGGATTCCCACGGATTACAACTTCTGGACGAAGGACTTCGACTATTTTCACCCCGACGAAAAAGTTTTTGAGGAGATCGACCTGTATTTTTCGGAATGCAGAAAAAGAAAACTTCATATGTGCCTGAATTTGCACAGGGCCCCCGGATACTGCATAAATGCGAACCACAGGGAAAAGCACAATTTGTGGACCGACGAAGAGGCGCAGCAGGGCTTTGTTTTCCTTTGGGAATATTTCGCGAAAAAATACAAGGGGGTCCCCTCGAGCGAGCTGAGCTTCGATTTGCTCAATGAGCCGCCGAATGTCGGGGACTACGGCTTCACAAGAGAAGCCCACGAATATGTGATGCGCCGCGCGATAGGGGCGATACGCGAAATTGACCCGGAACGCGAGATCGTGCTCGACGGGATCGGCGGCGGCGGGATTGCAATACCGGAACTCGCCGACGCCGGCGTCATACACAGCGGCAGGGGATACGCGCCCTTCGGCATCAGCCACTACAAAGCCACCTGGTGCGGCATAAAGGAAGAAGACTGGCCTTCTCCCGTATATCCCGGGGAGAGCTGGGGCGAGAACTGGGACAAAGAGGCGCTTCGCAGATATTACAAACCCTGGCTCGAGGTCGAAAAAAAAGGCGTCGAAGTGCATATAGGCGAATTCGGATGTTTCAATAAAATACAAAACGATATCGCGCTGCGCTGGCTCGGAGATCTGATGGCCGTATTCAAGGAAAACCGCTGGGGATACTCGATGTGGAATTTCGAGGGTTCTTTCGGGATTGTCAGCCACGGCAGGCCGGGGGCGGTCTATACCGATATGGACGGCTTCAAAGTGGACAAGGAACTGCTCGGCATCATGCTGGAAAACATGGCGGACAACAATTAAATTAAATTTTTGGAAAGGTGCTCTACTATAATGAAAAGAAATTTATTCGCGCTGTCGCTTTTTATCTTTTTGATTCTTCTTTTTTCGTGCGCTCCCGACAAAACCCAGGAATCAAAAGACCAGGTTGCAGACGGTGAAAACGAAAACCAAAAAACATCGGACGAGGCGCCCGAACAGCTCTCAGACGACGTGCCGGAGCTCAATTTCGGCGGCGAGGCCGTCAATATTTTGCACAGGGATTACGGGATATGGACCGCCGAAATGTACGCCGAAGCCCAGAACGGCGAAGTGCTCAACGACGCGGTGTACAAACGCAACATGGCAGTCGAGGAGAGATTCAACGTGCAATTCAACATGATCTCCGTGAGGGGCGCCTGGGACCACAAGGACGAATTTTTAAAACGCGTGCGCAACACGGTTTCCGCGGGCGACGACGAGTATGAGATAATCGGCGGATACGCGGCGTATATAGTCGAGCTCACCACCTCGGGCAATTTTTTGAACAACTGGAGGGACGTCCCGTACATGGATTTCGCGAAGCCGTGGTGGAACGGGGAATTTGTCAGCGAGATGACGGTCAACGGCAGGATGTTTTTCGTGACGGGGGATTTCGCGCTTTCGACCATAAACGCGGCGAACGTGCTCTTCTTCAACAAAAGGATGTGGCAGGCCTACGCCTTTGAAGACCCCTACGCGATAGTCAGGTCCGGGAACTGGACATTGGACAAAATGGCGGAGATAACAAAAAACGTGTCGATGGATCTGGACAACAACGGCAAATTCGATGAAAACGATTTATACGGGTACGTGACCGACACGCACAACCAGGTCGACGCCTATGTGGTCTCCTTCGACGTCCCCGTGACTGCGAAAGGCGAGGACGGGATACCCGTGTACAAACTCCGGGAGGAGAAATTCGCGAGCGCCTTTTTGAGGCTGTATGAATTCACCAGGGAGACCGTCTCCACATTTGCCGGGACCCTGCAGCCCACCGCCACCGACATTTACAGCATGTACCGCCCGATATTCGAGAACGAACGCGCGCTGATAATTGCGGAATATTTGGGCAACGCCGCCGAAATGAGGAGCTACGAGTTCGATTTCGGCATACTGCCATTCCCGAAATTGGACGCCGGCCAGCCAAGCTACAGGACGATGCCGCAAAACGGATACACGATGTTTTGCACTCCCGTCACCGTGCAAAATTTGGAAAAAGTCGGGGCGATCATGGAGGCCATGTCCTCAGAGAGCCGAAAGAGCGTCGTCCCGGCGTTTTATGAAGTGGCGCTGAAGACGAAATACGCGCGCGACGAAGAGAGCGCGGAGATGATCGATATAATACGCGAGGGCATAAGCTACAACTTCGGGATGGAATATGTGGTCCCCTTGGACATGCCGCATTTGGAATGGAGGATTCTGATCTCGGACAAAAAGAACACCATAGCCTCAAGCGTGGAAAAGAAGATGAAGAGCTGGGAAAAATGCTTGGACAAAATACTGATCGCCTATCTGGATTAGGAGAAACTTATGGATACGAAAAAATCCGTGATGCTCGCCATCGACGGCAACAGCCTGATAAACCGGGAATATTACGGAATGCCGCAGCTGAGCTCGAGCGGGGGGCTGCACACAAACGCGGTTTTGGGCTTTGTCAACAAACTCATCAGATACACCGCCGCCTTTTCGCCGGATTTCGCGGCAGCCGCCTTCGACCTGCCCGAACCCACATTCCGCCACCTGCGGTATCCGGGGTATAAGGCGAGCCGGAAAGGCATGCCCGAAGAGCTCGCCGAACAGCTGCCGTATGTAAAGGAAGCGTGCCGGATATTCGGTTTTGCGGTGGCGGAGGAAGCGGGCTGGGAAGCGGACGACATACTCGGCACCATAGCAGAAAAAGCGGAAAATATCGAAGACGGGGATACTGCCGCATATATCATAACCGGGGACAGGGATTGTTTTCAATTGATTTCGGACGGGGTTTTTGTGCTGTATAACTCAAATGCCGAACTCACGAAATACGACCCGCAGAAAATCCGGGAGCAGTACGGGCTGGAGCCCCGTCAGCTCATAGACGTAAAGGCGCTGATGGGGGACCCCTCCGACGAGATACCCGGGGTCGCCGGGATCGGCGAAAAGGGGGCGCTCCGGCTTATTGCGGAAAACGGATCGCTTGAGGCGCTCTACAAAAATTTGGACGCCGGCGCCCTGAAGCTTTTGCCCGCCGCAAAAAAAAAGCTGCTCGAAGGCAGAGAAGACGCCTTTCTCAGCCGCGAACTCGCCGAAATATGCCGCAGCGCCCCGCTGAAACCCGAAGTGTTCCAAAAAAGAAGAGAGCCCGACAGGGGACGGCTCTACGACTTCTGTAAAAGCCTGGAGCTTTTCAGCGTCATAAAAAAGCTGAGCCTGTCCCCCGCGGACGAGCAGCTGCAATTCGAGTTTTAGCGGCGGCCTTATTCTATGCTTTCCACGAATTTTTCAATAGCCGCCGATATTTTCGACTCTATTTTCTCATATGAGGACACATAGGTGTTTTCGCCTTTTTGTATGAGCGACTCGACGCTGCCGGATATATTGCCGAAATTGGCGTAAAGCCCCAGGTCATAGACCGTGGAATTGAAAATAATGTCGAGCATTTCGTTTGATTCGTCGTCGCGGGTATATTTTCGCGTGAGGCATATGTCGTAATACGCGGGCTTTATTATCTTTTCCCCGTAAAACCCCATAGCCTCGAATATATACGCCGTTATTTCAGGGTCGGCGACGGTTTTGGGCATCATATAGCAGTATGTATGATAGGCGTTGGTCGAGGCGTAATACCTTTCCTGGACCTCGTCTAACTTCGGTATCGGAATTATGCCGAAATCGTGCTCGACGCTGCGGTACTGCCATTGGATGTAATGCAGCATTATGCCGTTGAACAGCGCCTTGCCGTCGGGAAACAGCCAAAACGCGCTCAGATGCGCATTGTTGGCTTCGCGGCTCGTATCCCATGAATAATCCCTGTAGAATGACAAAAACTTGTCTATGGCCATATTCATTCTTTCCGCGTTGGCCATCGTGTACGGGATATCGTCTTTATTTTTGTGCATGTATTTCAGGCCCGCGCCGTTTATTATCCCTCCGATTATATCGCCCTGCTGGGCGTAGCCCCATAAATCGTACCTGTCCATGACGCCGTCGCCGTTTAAATCCCTCGTGACGCTTTTCACCATTTCGCCCATGGCGTCAAGCGTCCATTTTCCGTCCCTGACTTTTGCATACGGGTCCAAGAGCGCGTTATCCTGCAGTATCTGCTTATTGAAAAGCAGCAGCATAATGCCGTCGTAGTGCTTTGTGAAGGCGCTGCCCGTGACGGTATAGAGCTTGTGGGCGACTGAGAGATTTTCCACGCAGTTTTGGTCATACCATGATTCGGCAAGGGAAAGATTTTTCAACTCCATCAAATCGGAGCAGTAAGGGATCAAATTCCACGCCGTATGGAGCCGCGGAAGCACGAAGTCATATTCGTCCGTGCCGGCGTTGACGGTTTTTTTGACGTCGCCCGCTATGTCCCCTTTGTTTACGCTCTTGAAACTCACGCCGAATTGTTCCTCGATTTTGAGGTTGCGCATATACAGGGCGTCGTTATACGCCTCCCCGTTGGCCTCGGTGATTTCAAGGTCCTCGTAATACAGGCCGTTTCCTTTGTCGTCCTCCGCGGCCAAAACTCTGAAAACATACCCGCCCAAATCCAGGATTTCGTGCGGAAAAACTTTTTCGGCCTCCGTAGCCGGTTCAGCTGACTGCTCGTCCTGACCTTTATCGTCGTATGTGTTTTGGGGCTGAATTTCGTCGTTTTGATTGCCGGCGCACGAAACAAACGCTAAAAGACACAACAAAACAATCAAAACGCATGGAATTTTGACATTTTCGAATTTCATTTGCAAATTCTCCTAACTTTTTTGGCAATTTGACAATTATTGGTATTTCAGTTTTCCGTTGTCCATAACCGCCGTTTTGTCCGCTGTGCCGCGCATGACCTCCATGTCGTGGGTCACGATTATTATGGTCTGTTCGCCTTTCATGCGGTTTATGATATTCACGATTTCCTCGGTCAGTTTGGGGTCGAGGGCGGAAGTGGGCTCATCGAAGCACAATATGTCCGGCTTCAGCATCAGCGCGCGCGCTATGGCCGTTCTCTGCTTCTGCCCGCCGGAGAGCTGCGATGGGTAATTGTCTTTTTTTTCGGACAATCCCAATTTTTCCAGTATTTCGCCGGCTTGGGAATAATTTTTGCCCAAAAGCCGCGGGGCGAGGGTGAGGTTTCCCAAAACGGTATATTGCGGGAACAGGTTGTATTCCTGAAATACGAGCCCGAATGTGCCCTTTTTTTGGCCGGTTTCTCGATCTGTAAATTCTATGCTGCCCCCATCGGGCGCCTCAAGCCCGTTGAGCACCCGGAGCAGGGTCGATTTCCCCCCGCCCGAAGGCCCGATGACGGCCAGCGTTTCTCCCTTTTCCAAATCAAAACTCACGTCGTCCAAGGCTTTTACCCCGCCGAAGGATTTGCACAGCTTACTCACCCGAAGCATAGGCGATCCTCCTCTCCAAACGGCCGAAAACAAGCGTCAGCACCGCCGTCGCGGCGAGATAGAAAACCAGCGAGTAAAACAGGGGCCAGATGAGCCCGTAGGCCGTATAGCGCGTGGCCTGCATGAGCATTTCCTGCACTGCTATCACCCGGGCCAGCGAAGTGTCTTTTACAAGCGTTATCACTTCGTTTCCGATCGGGGCGGTTATGCGCTTTATTATCTGAAACAAAATGATATTGAAAAATACCTGCCGCTTCGAAAGCCCGAGCACTTTCCCCGCCTCAAACTGTCCTTTGGGGATGTTTTCGAGCGCGCCCCTGTATATTTCGGCAAAATACATGGCGTAATTTATGACAAAGGCGATCAGCGCCGCCGTCATCCTGGAGCGGAACGGCGCGCCGAAAACCAGCCCCGGCACATAAAGCACGATAAAGAGCTGGAGCATGAGCGGCGTGCCGCGGATTATCCAGACCAAAACCCTGCAGCTCCACCTCACCGGATAAATACGGGACATTTCGCCGAATGTGACCGCCATGCCCAGCGGCAGAGCCAAAACCAAGGTGACAAAAAATATTATCGCGTTTTGGCCCAGACCTTTAATTAAATTCTGCGTGACTTCCCATAACATTATTTTATCAGAAGGGATCCGAGCCCGTATTTGTCGGCGAGGGCGGAAAGTGTCCCGTCATCTTTTAACGCCTTGATCGCGTCGTTGACTTTTTTTAATGTGTCCGGGCTGTTTTTGCGGAAAGCTATGCCGTATTCCTCACTGGGGAAATTTTTGTCTATTATGGCGAGGCCGGCAAAATCGCTGCCTTCTTTTATTTTGTCGGCGGCTAGCGTGCCGTCGACGACGGTCATGTCCGCCGTGCCCGCCAGCACTTCCATCATGCCCGTGATCTGCGCGTCGACGGGGGTATAATTCGCATTGGCGAATATGCTCTGCGCATTTACGCATTCCTCCAGAGTGGAGCCGTTTTCCGCCACAAGGGCCACACCCGCCAGATCGCTGGCGGACTGATATTTGTCCAGATCCCCACTGCGGACCACGATTACCGGGCGGTTTTTCATGTACGGCGTCGATATGTCCATTTCCTGCGCGCGCTTTTCGGTTATGGTCATGCCGTTCCAGACCGCGTCGATATTTTTGGCTTTGAGCTCGGTTTCCTTCGAGTTCCAGTCTATTTCCACGAACTTCGCCTTGACGCCCAGAATCGCGCACAGGGCCTCCGCGAATTCGGTGTCGAAGCCCAAGGTATAATCGCCGTTGTCATCCTGGTAATTCATCGGCGGGTTGGGGGTGACGCCGATAATCATTTCCCCTTTGGGTCCGATTTCCTCCCAGTCCTTGTGAGAGGCGCCGCACCCCGCCAAAACCGCGGCCATCATCAGCCCCGAGAGAACCAGCGCGATAATTTTTGTGTGTTTTTTCATGAAATTTCTCCTTTTTTTTTCCTAAATATATTTTAAAGCACTTTAGTGTAATATAACACGCGGGCGAAGTTTTTTCAAGTCTGAATTTTAAAATTTTTATTAAAATTTTACCTTTTTTTACCTGTTGTTTTCTTCTTCCACGCATATGCGTTCGATATACCCTATGATGTTGTACTTGCTGTTTTCCGACAATTTGCCTATCATCCGCAAAATTTTTTGCTCGATACTCTTGTCGGTGGCGAGCAGGCAATTCTCACATTTCAAATTTTCTTTTTTTTCGTCCCCCGTGATAAGCCATTCATAGGATACGCCGTAAAACGCGGCTATCTTTTTTAACACCGTATTTCTCGGGCTGCACAGATCGTGCTCCCATCTGTATACGGAGTTAAGGGACACATTGAAGATCTCGCTTTGTTCTTTGAGCGTTTTTTTCAGGCTCAGCCTCAGTTTTTTCAATCTTTCGCCGGTATTCATCACAATTCTCCCTCTCCTTTTGGATTTTGGCCGCTTGGCGGCTCTTTTAATTCGGCATCGTTTTCAGGTTTGAAATCAAAAACTCTCTGCGCTTCCAATCCGACCGCATCCATCGCGCGCTCCAGTACAAGATAGGCGTTTTCAAGGTTTTTTGCCGCCAAATCCATAATCCGGGCTTCTTCCCTGCGGGCGTTGGCGACAATTTTTTTCGCCAAGTTTTCGGCGTCGAGCAAGGTTATCGCGATGGTTTCGGTTTCGGTATCGTGTTCGGGCGGGGCCTGATTTTGTTCCTCGAGTTTTTTGTAATTTTCCAGCAGGCTGTCATATTTTTCGCAAATTGAAACATGTTCCCTGTACACTTCCTGGTATGCCTCCGAGATTTTTTTAATATAATTGTCGACCTGCAGCTTGTCGTAACCGTTTTTTCTGTCGTTGAAGCTTATTTCAGTCATAAAACCTATCACCTCTTATCATAATATCTTTTCACATGTTCCGCCGCCCGCTCAAATTCGCCGATCACATCCGCGCGCTCGTCCATCGGGCAGCCATACTGCAAAATAATACGGAAACAGCCGGCGAGCGCGTCATAACAGGGCTCCAGAACCCGGACAAAATAGTCAAAGGGCGCCTCGCCTTCCTTTTTGTTGACTGCGCCTGCGTACACTTTTTTGTTTTCGCGGCACAGCGCGAGCACTTTTGTCATATCGTGCATCTCGGTGTTGCCGAAGTTGATGCCCGCCGCCCGAGGCTCGCCCAGCAGCACATTTAAAAGATGGTCGTTTTTGCCGCAGTAATGCACATATCCGCCCCCGAAGTGTTCCAGCGTCTCGCACAGGTGCGGCTTCGCGAATTCGTCGATGAGCAAAGGGGACAGCAAAGTCGTGGTATCTTCGCTTATCTTTACCCCGCCTATGCCCTTTGGCAGGATCAGATGATTGTAATGGGCGATAAATTCGCCGCTTTTGTCCATTCTCTCAAAGCATTCGTCCATGGCGAAATATATCGCCCTGTTGCTCAGCTTCAGCAGATGGTGGACAAATTCCGGGTCGTCGTAAAATTCATAAAAAATCGAATCGCCCAAAATCAGGTGCGCGGTGTCCGTGGGCCCCTGCAAATCCAGCGGATAAACGAAGACCTTTCCCGCCAGACCGTTTTCGCGAAGTTTCTCGGTCATGAACTCCATATGCCTCATGGCGTCGGCAAACTCGGCGCTGTCATCGATTTTAAATTCGTGGTTTTCGGGCAATTTCTCTATGTCCTCTTTTTTCGCGTGGTCGACAAGCCAGGGCATGATGTCCCGAAACAATCTCTGCTGCCCTCCGAACAGAGAGGGGACGATGCCGCAGCCCATATTCGCGCGCATGGAGGGGACCGCGCCGTAATTGCCGTTTACGGCGGTCAAGGTTTCGCAAAGGCCGTTGACAAACATTTTTTCGCTGTCATGGTGTATCTCTTTTAAATCGTACTGCGAAAGCCAGGTTTTTTGTTCTTCCGTATGCGGGCAGGACAAAGCGAGCACCGGCAGCTCCGTTTTTTCGCCGCGCCACACAGCGCACTGCGACTCTACCGCCCGGTCTATATACGAGCTGTTTGAATCGATATAATCGACCGCTTTTTTCATTCCGTCAGTCATTTTTATCTTATTCTCCTGCATTCAATGTAAAATCTTTTGTCGCAGGCTTCGCCCATGGAAAAAGTTTTCCGCGGCAGAACCCCGTTTTTTCCGATCGCCGGAAAAAGCCCGGACTTTTTCACGGTATCGAACACAAAGCCGACTGTGCCTCCCCTTTTCGCGAGTTTTTGGGTCTCGGCCTTTCCGTGCACATAGTCTATCCTCCCCCCGCGCGACTTTACGTAATCCTCCAAAAAAAACTGCAAACTCTCCACGGGCAGGGAAAATTTCGGGTCGTTTATATATACTTTTTCAAAATTTTCGCCGTGATATATTTCAAATTCGGCGCCGCCGGCGTTTTCGGAATCGCAGCCAAAGAATTTTTTCATGCAGGCGACGGCGTCATTCGGGTCGGCTTCGAAAAGCACCCTGTAGATCGGCTCGAATTCGAGCGACTTGTCATAGATGTTCACGATTTCGGCCAGCGCGTAGCGCGCGGGGTGAGTTGCGTATTCGGCGGGGGATATTGTTTTTTTGAGCTGTTCCCAGCATTGTTTTGCCGCGGCCAAAGAATGGTTCCCGTCGCCCACAGCGAATAAAATGCCGTTGTTTTCGAGATTTTCGAGCGTTTCGGTCACAAAGCGCATATTTTTTTCGTCCAAGTTATAGCATTTTACCGCGCCGCTGTCCTGCATCAGCTCGAAATCGTAGAGTTTTTCCAAGGAACCGGTGTTTTTTTTGAGTTCCGTCATCAAAATGTCATCTTCGTCCCCGAACAAAATCATGACGTGAGGCAGCTCAAACAGCGCGTTTTCGCGTATCTCAACCCTCGGAGGTATCCTCTCGGGGACGGTCTGTTCAGTCGACCGGATTTTGGCTTTTGAGAACTTGCCCCAATCGTAGCATTCGAGGTCGACCGCTCCGACGATACCCTGCCTGACCATGCCGTTTTTCAGGGCGCGTTCGATATAAAACATGGAATTTTCGCGGCATGTCAGCTCATTTTCGTATTTCGCCATGCACTCGGTTATATCTTCTATTCTTTTTTTCTGCTCGCGCGGAGATTCGGCCTCCAAATATATTTCCGGGAAAATGAGATTCAAAGCGGACATATCATCCCCGACAAAACTCTTTATTTTTTCCCAGCAGGAAATATCGGAGGTGAACTGGTCGCAGGCGATCACGGCCCACTTTTTCATGAAATCGGAATCATGCGCCCTCTTGGGAAGTAAAATATCGGCTCTGGTAAAACACATAAATTTTTATGCCTTCCGTATCATTTTTATTATAAAAGATTGATTATCCCCAGGC
>Ga0123356_10004029_pt1 | contig 15255 bp, 11 predicted proteins | sample TergutEmb28metaG_2_FD_92546 | JGI IMG/M metagenome (GOLD analysis project Ga0123356, IMG submission 92546) | Embiratermes neotenicus P3 segment gut microbial communities from Petit-Saut dam, French Guiana - Emb289 P3 | ecosystem: Host-associated > Arthropoda: Insects > Digestive system > Gut ... | reverse complement strand
TGATTGTGCATGCCAAAAATTATTAAGAGATTCTTCAAACGCTTTTGTAAGCTCATAACCAGTGCTATCCTGATACATTAACAAACCAAGCAGTCCATACGGTAATGACATAATACCACCTCGCCATATATAGTACCAGTACAATATATGACGAGGCGGATATTGTCAACAAGAATAATCTAAATTTGTTTAGTATATAAATTCGTTGCTATGTTCAATTTCAATAGCTTTACTTGCTAAATAATTATAACATAACATTATGATAAGTAAATTATTTGTATGTAAGCAGATATTTTGTTTGGTTTCCATGTTCCTGTATTTACGATAATCTTTCCTGCAGCCTTGCTTGTTTTCTTGCTTTTTTACTTTCGTACATTCTTTCATCAGCTTTATTTAGTATTACACTTGAATGAAGAGTATTATCTGCATCGACTTCAACAAATCCGAAGCTTATGCTGTATGAGTACTCCTTGTCGGCTAAATACTCATCTGTACTCAGATTATTGAATATAATGGCGGACATTTCCTCAACTTCATTGTTTCTGACATCAGGGATGAGAGCCATGTACTCATCGCCGCCCAGACGGCAAATCACTGCATTTTCAGGGAAAGACAAAAGATGCTTTGCGGCGTTTATTATATACATATCACCCTCGTTATGCCCATATTCATCATTAATATGCTTAAGCTTGTCTAAATCCGCAAAAACTAAAACAAAATGCTTTTTGGTTTCAATCCATTCTTCCAGTGTTTTCATTCCATATGCTCTGTTATATAGATTTGTGAGACTGTCGTGGTAAGCATGAACTTCCAGTTCCATAATTTCATTCTTGGAATCGCTTATGTCAGACACGGCATAAATTATGGCTGTTTTTCTGTCCCATTCAACTTCGTACGCTCTCACGTGCAAATGACGTTTTACGCCTTCGAAATCATAGTCGACTTCAACTTCGCTTCCGCTTGTGGAGATTAGATGTTCCTCCATGAGCCCAGTTATTGTTTCAATATACTCATGATTTATATGCATTTCCATAATCGCAGCTTCGTTCATGATTAGGATAGTGAGAGTTCCTTTCTCTACTACGATAATCTGCTGAGGTATGTAATGTATAAGCTCAGAAAAAAGCAGATTGAACTGTTCAACAGATGCATTATGCATTTGCATTTCTTTTAAAGTTTCGCTGTGCGTCTTTCTTGTTTCAACAACGTAGTTGCCGAAGGTTTTTAGTTCTTCTGCTAACTCGCGAAAATCCTCCGGAACGTCACCAATATCCGATACGGTATCAATGTTGTCATTAACTATGCCTTTTATATATGAAAGCATTTTGTCCGCAATATGTTTCATCAAAACTCCTCAAAACTTATAAAATCATATATTCACTCTGCGTGTTTTAACATTTTTCACGAAAAATGTCAAGATTTTCTCGATTTTCGTTCAATAATTTTTCTACCTGCACCTTAAATCTCCTTGCAACAAGTCGGCTGTGTTAGTATAATGCCAATCATGGATATTTCTTACATAGAAAAGGCTATTATGAAAAAACCTGAGCTTTTATCTCCTGCGGGAGATATTGAAAGATTAAAAGTTGCATTTGCATACGGAGCAGACTCTGTATACTTGGGTGGTGAAGCCTTTGGTATGCGGTCAAAAGCCGGCAATTTCACTATGGGCGAGATTGATGAAGGAATCAAGCATGCTCACTCTTTAGGAAAAAAGGTCTATATAACAGCAAACATCTGTGCCCATAATGATGATTTGGTTGAAATGGAAGCGTACTTTAGGGAGCTTGAACGCTTAAACGCAGATGCACTTATAATATCAGACCTTGGCGTTTTTGATTTAGCAAAGAGAGTTGCTCCAAATACCGACATTCATATTTCGACACAAGCAAACACCACAAATCATGGGTCTGTTGAAATTTGGCGGCAACTGGGAGCTCAGCGTGTGATTCTCGCAAGAGAGTTATGCCTTAATGAAATTAGAGAAATAAAAATGAAGGCACCAAACGTAGAGCTTGAAACATTTGTACACGGTTCTATGTGCATGGCATACTCAGGGCGGTGCCTGATAAGCAACTTCATGAATAACAGGGATGCAAACAGAGGGCATTGCAGCCAGCCATGCAGATGGAGCTATATGCTTGTTGAAGAAAAATCAGGCGATGGTATCCCCGTGTATGAAGATGAACATGGTGCATATATTTTCAGCTCCAAGGATTTAAACATGATTGCCCATATTCCCGACCTTGTTAATGCAGGCATTGACAGTTATAAAATTGAAGGACGGATGAAGTCTTCTTATTACGTTGGAATTGTCACGAAATTATATCGCGAAGCCATCGATGATTATTTCATTGACCCTGAGCTCTACACCAGCAAGATACCGTACTATCAAGCCGAGATGTCCAAAATGAGCCATCGGGAATATACAACAGGTTTTTACTATGGCAAAGTAACAGGTGAAGATTACGCATATTACGACACTGAACAGATAAGGATACAGGATTATCTTGCAATAGTTGACAGCTACGATGAAAGTACGGGGTTTTGTATAGTAGAACAACGCAACAAATTTGATATAGGCGAGAAAATCGACATTATCAGGTCATCCGGTGATACTTATACACAGGAAGTCAAAACTATGTTAGATAAAAACGGAGCAAACATTTCGTCCGCCCCGCACCCAAAGCAAAAAATCCAACTGAAAGTCGATACACCGGTAAATCAATTTGATATGCTGCGAAGAAGCTTTTGCGGAAATAATTGATACTTTGGAAATTGTTACTCCTGCTTCACTTTTGCTCTGCCATCGTTTTGTTCTTTTACGAGGGCAAGGATTTCTTCTATTCTTTGCTTTCTTTCGGCTTCTTCAACCATTCTTCTCTTAGTATTGTCGTCTTCTCTGACAAGTGACAGAAGGACTTTTATTGCGTGGTGGCGTTCCTCGTCTGTTTCAAGGTTTCTTCTCAGGCGGGCGTCGCTTTTCCTATGGAGCATTGCGAGTAAATCGATTACTTTTTGCTTTTCGGGGTCTGTTTCTTCTTTTTGATTTCTCGACGCCTCACCGGCTTTTTTCTCTGCACGTTTTTTCGCTTGAGCCATCATCATCTGACGTTTTTGCTCTTCATTTCTTAGCTTTGCTTCCGCCTTTTTACGAAGCTGCTCTGCTCTTTCGTTGCGAGCTTCGGAACCTTGCGGAGTATGACGCATATTCGCCTTTTTTACTATCGGAGAATCGTTATTAAGACCAAGCTTCCTCTCAATGTCCTTTCTTAGCTTAGTGTCATACTGTTCACGTTTTGTTTTATCTGACAACACCTCATATGCTTCGTTGAGCTTGGTCATTTTTTCATGAGCATCTTTGCTATTGTTAATATCAGGATGGTATTTTTTTGCTAATGTACGATGAGTATCATTAATTTCCTTAGAAGAAGCAGTCTGTGACAGCTTAAGAATTTCATAATAGTTCATATCAGCTTTCCTCCGTGTTCTCCAAAGGATAGTTACTCATGATGTCAAACCTGTACCCTTGCTCACGCAAACCGCTTATTATAGCAGGCAGTGCTTCAAGAGTAGTCTGACGCCATTTATAGTCGTGCATAAGAATTATTAAATGCTCTCTGCTTCCGACATCCTTGTGACCAAGAACATTTCTTGTCAGTGTAGCCGCACTTGTGTCTACTCCGCTCGGAGCGGCGTCGTTTGAGTCTATATGCCAGTCAAAATCAACGTATCCCAGCTCTGCCAAAACTTCCCGCCGTGCAGCAATACCGTCACGCCTCCACGATGCAGAGCCGCCGGGAAAGCGAAAAACCGACATCTCAAAACCGAAATTATCCAGGACAAAATCATGTGCTCTCAGAATATCCTCTTTGAAAGCATCTACACCTCTGCTGTAAAGCCTGTTATAGTTATGCGAATAAGAGTGGTTTGCAATTTCGTGCCCTTCGTCAATTATCCTTTGATAAAGGTCTTCAACATCGGTACGGTATATAACAAAAAACGTTGCTTTAATCTCTTCCTCCGCCAGCAAATCTAAAATTCCGGCTGTAACGGCTCTTGAGGGTCCGTCGTCGAATGTCAGGTATGCAACTCCGAAATATTCATCTTCCGGTTCATCCGGCTCCGGCTCATCGTCCTCATCGTCGGACAGGTCTGATACGCTATCATCTGGATTATCTGCAGAATCATCCGGTGGTTGATTTTGCAGCAACTCATTTCGATCGTTTTCAATTCGTTCCAACTCAGAGGCGGCTGTCTCTTTAAAATTGCTCCATAGAATGCTGCTTTGCAGAAAATTTAAAGATTTCCCGTGCTCATCTGTATCGTCACCTGTAATTTCATATGCAATAAAAATTGATGCAAATAGAAGTGCGGAAAACAATACAAGTGCAATAATCGCAAGCACAAAATTCCGTGAGTTTTTGTGCTTGCGATTATTTTTTGTTTGCCTTTTAATTCTCTCCATCGGTTTAATTATCGTATTTTAACTACTTCTTCTTTTTCCTTTTCAAAGTCGCCTTTAAGATATCGTTCTTTATCTCGTTCTTTTTTATAATAGGCAACTCTTTGGTCATAATAATTTTCCCAGTTTGTCAGCTCCTGCAGAGCGTTTGTTAAAAGCCCGTAATTATCTTGTATCGATAATGTAATTTTCTGTAATATAAGTGTTCCGATATCATCAACAGCATCATTTCTTGATAATCCGTCGAGCCATTTTAACATATCCTGTTTAAACTCACGTGTGTTGCTAAGCGATTTGTTAATTTGCAAAATCTCGGTGTTTTTGATGCCGACCTTTTTAACGCGATTTACCATGATAGTGATTGCCATTCCGTATAACAAATCATCGCCGTTTATGTAACCCAGCTCTGCTTGATAATACTGCTTATAAATCGGTCTTGATTTACTTATTATTAAATTATGATTGTCAATAGATTGTGCCATGTTTGTAATAATTTTATTAAACTCGGAGTTTTCATCCATGCTTCTTATCATTCTTTCAACAAACAGCATTTTGGAAATACATGTACATGTAAGAAGTAAATCAACAAGGTAAATAAGTGCATCCTTGTAGTTTTCGCTCAGGTGGTCTAGCTTATAGTTTCTCTTTGTGTCGGAAATCTCTTCATTTCCGGATAATGCGGAGATATATTTAACTGACTCGAATGTATTAATTGTCTCACAGATTTTAGTAATAAACCTGTTTTTTGTAACCCTTGCTTTGCTGAGAGCACTTCTTCTCGGAAGCGAGTCGCCAATTCCCCTCTTCACAAAAACTGTAACTTTACCTAGGTATCTTGTTATTTTCCACTTATAGTAGGACTTGTTAAAGAGCTTATTGAGCTGCTCCATGTCTGTTGCAAAATATGAATCTTGACAGAATTTAAGCAGTATTACACGAATATCAGGCTTTTTAAGGTCTCTGATATAAGGCGAGGCGGCTTTTGTTTTTGTATCGCTCAGCATGATACCTATTGCACTTGTCGTAATCATGTCAAGAGTGTCAAACTGCTTCTTTATAACTTCCTCAACATCACTTGAATCAAGGTCTTTAAAATCATCATTTTTACGGGAGCTAATCCATCCTCCGACCTTGCCTCTGCTTTCATCAGCACCGTCATCAATATAGCCGTAATCGCTTTCATCAGACCTGTCATCAATTTTACTTGATTTTGTCAGGCTCTTAACCTTGCCGAAAGCAGAACTAAAACCTCTTTTTGCACCTGCAAGAATATCAACGGGTACTTTTTCCTCATCTTCGTATTGCATTGGCGGTGCGGGGGGCGTAGCAACAGGCTCTTCTTCAACTGCTTCATCAATTGTCATTTGCTCGCCGACAGCCGTGGCTGCTTTTCCTTTGGGTGCAACCTTAACATCGGAATCTTCTTCTTCATCGGTCTGCGGTTCTGTCTTTATATCGCTTGCTTCGTCGGCTGGCTTACTAGCTTCTTCATCATCTGCTTCGGCGTCTGTTTTATCAGCTTCCGGTACAGTTTCCTGCACTTCTGTTTCCTGCTCATCAGTTTCCTGCTCGGTTGCTTCTATCATATCCGGCTCGGGAGCGTGTGCCGATACCAAATCTTCAACATTGCTGCTACTGACTTTCTTTGTTGTAGAACCAGAGGCGGCTGCAGCTCTCTTTACTGTTACCTGTGCTGATATGTCCTTGGTTTTATTTGCAACCTTATTAAACAATGATGCTACAAACTCAAAAGGTTTTTTTGCAAATGTAACAATAACATCCTTGCTGAGCCAAAAGAATATGGCAGCCGGAAGCAGGTACACAAAAGCTACCGGCAAAAAAATGAACGCCATTACCGGTACCAACAGCAAACATATACATCCTATACAAAAATAAACAATACTTGCTTTTTTCATGAAAGCGAGTATACCATATATAAAAAAATAAATCTATACAATTTATTGTTTTTTATGATAAATTGAATTATAGTTTTTACGTTGAAAGAGAGCAGCAGCTGATGAACAAAAGATTTTTTATAGCATTAACATGTATCATATTTCTGCTGATTTCGGGATGTGAGGAAGCCGACACTTTTGAACCAACACCGGAGCCCGCTATCGTAATTACACCACCTCCGCCAATAATATATGAGCCTGACTGTGACCACTTTTTTAAGAACCCCGATTGCTTTAATCCGTCAATTTGCATTGACTGCGGCGAAACAGAGGGCGTTCCCCTTGAGCATATATGGACAGAGCCGAACTTTCAGGAGCCTTCATTCTGTGAGGTTTGCGGTGAAATCAACGGCGACCCGCTTGAACCGAAGTTTATAGCACAAGGTTTTAAAATTAATACAACCTCCGGGCGGCTTTATGAGTATAAAACTATTACAAATCAGGATGCCGATATAACAACGGTTGGATCGGCAACACTTCTTTATATAGACATATTCGAGTCCGACAGCGGCTATCCGGCAAAATCCGGCTACGAATATATAACCGCCCGATTAATGATGACTTTTGATGATGAAAACGCACAGACTCTCGGATTTAAATACATGACCGGGCAGCTTGATTTTTTCGGGTTTAATCCTGATGAAAACGCTATTTTCCATGATAATCTTCGCGAAAGCGATATTGAAGGATTTAAGGTTGGTAATGCAAAGCTTAATTTCTTTGGCGAGGATTATGAGTATTACATAAAGCACACTCAAATACAAAATGAACGCATTGGCAATGTTTCATATGTAATGCTTGAGTATGCTTTTTTGGTTCCTGCCGGTTATGACGGAATGGTTATATATATTTCCAACGCTGCAAACTGGACTGAAGGAAGAAGCAGAGTTCTTTCCGATAATTTTGATGACAACACATTATTTTTCAGGCTTAGAACACAAACCAACTGATTATCGCCGTGAGTTGAGTTTTGATATCTCATAACCCGCAACTGCCAAAAATACCAGCACCGAGCATACCGTAGCTTGAATGGCATCAAGAGGTATGACAGAAAATAAATTGCCGACTATAGGAACATACATTACCACTGCAAGAATAAGCAATGCCGCAAGTGTTGCAAGATTTAAGAACTTATTTCCGAATAATCTCGATCCTATCCCTAAAAATGTTTCCGATTTGGAAGGGTACGCTACCAGCAGCTCGCTTGCAACTAATGTAAAGAAGCACATACTCATAGCCAACATATGTCTGTCAACACCTTCGGCTGCCACGGCTCCGAAAAGCCCGTAAAGGTACGCGGTAAATGAAGCGATGAATATTAATATGGCTCTTACTATTACGGAATTCATTGTACGTCTATTGACTATGGCGTCCTTTGGATTTCTTGGTTTTCTGCTCATTACGCCGGGCTCCTTACCTTCCATTCCAAGTGCAAAAGCCGGAAGTGCATCGGTGAGCAGGTTAACAAATAACAACTGCGTTGCTATGAGCGGCACAGGTAATCCCAATATAATAGCAAACAGGACAATTAATATCTCACCTATATTACAGCCTAAGAGATAACCGGTAACCTTTCTGATATTCCCGTATATTGTTCTCCCCTGCTCAACAGCACCGACAATACTGACAAAGTTATCATCTGTCAGTATCATATCGGCAGCCTCTTTTGTTACATCTGTTCCCGTTATACCCATCGCTATACCGATATCTGCTCTTTTGAGCGATGGTGCATCATTTACACCGTCACCAGTCATAGCGACTGTGTTGTTATTCGCTTTAATTGCTGCAACTATCCTAACCTTATGCTCCGGTGAAACTCTGGCATAGACATTGACGGTTTTAGCTTTTTCTATTAGCTGTTCATCTGTAAGTAAGCTTAATTCATTCCCGTCAAGAATCTCCTCGTCATCATCAATTATTCCAAGGATTTTTGCAATTGCGGCAGCTGAGGTTTTATGGTCTCCGGTAATCATTTTTACTGTGATTCCTGCATTGTGACATTGTTTAATCGAATCTCTTACCTCTTCACGCGGCGGGTCCATCATACACATCATTCCGACATAAATAAGGTCATCTTCAACATTGTCTATCTTTCCCGGACTATCATATCTTTTATACGCAAACGCAAGAACTCTGAGTGCTTGTGCCGCAAGCTGTTCATTTTGCTGTAAAAGCTGTTCCTTTGCCGAATCCGACATCGGAATAACCTCTCCGTCGATATAGAGGCTGGATGAACGGTTTATTATTGAGTCCGGTGCACCTTTTGTGTTCATTATTACACCGGTTCCGTGTGCATTATAGGTTGACATCATTTTTCTGCCTGAATCAAACGGGATTTCCTGAATGCGTTTATTCGACTGGTTCATTTCATCCTTTAAGTGCCCCATTTTAGCACCAAAAACAAGCATTGCTCCTTCAGTCGGGTCACCTATAATCGTCGCATTGTTTTCGTCATAAACAGCATCGTTACAAAGAACACCTATTTCAGACATTAGTGAAATATTCCTTGATATCATACCGTTTGATACAACATGTCCTTTTGACCTGTACCCGACACCTGTTACCTCATAAATATTATCAGGGTCGCAAACCTTAACGACTGTCATTTTATTCTGTGTAAGCGTACCTGTTTTGTCAGAGCATATAACTGTTGTGCTGCCGAGTGTTTCAACAGCCCGAAGCCGCTTCACAATAACATGTGACCTGACCATTTTTTGCACACCTACTGCAAGAATCACTGTTGCGACAATTGCAATGCCTTCCGGTACAGACGCTACAGCAAGAGACACTGCTACCATAAGCATTTCAATCAAATCCCTGTGTTCACCGAAGCCAAGCAGGTTATATACAACTGCTACAACAAATACAAATGCACATGTAATTATGCAAAGTATTCCCAGTGATTTTGCGAGGCTGTTCAGCTTCTCCTGTAAGGGTGTTTTGGACTCGTCCGTATCCTCAAGCAGCTTTGCAACTTTACCGACTTCCGTATTCATGCCTGTTGCATAAACGACACCTGTCCCCCTGCCGTAGGTGACTATGCAACCTGAAAATGCAATATTGATTCTGTCTCCGGGGACTGCATCCTCATTTACAACAATATTTGCTTTCTTTTTGACAGGTACCGACTCACCTGTTAATGATGACTCGTCAACTCTCATGTTTACGCTTTGAATAAGCCTTAAATCTGCCGGAACATAATCGCCCGCTTCCAATATCACAATATCGCCGACTACAATATCCGACGAATCAATTATAATTATTTCACCGTCTCTTTTAACTTTAGACTTCAGAGCCGTTAAGTCCTTTAGCTCCTTAAGAGCGTTATCTGCTTTATTTTCTTGAGTAATACCGATTATCATGTTGACAACCAATATTGCGACAATGATTATTGCATCCTTCAGTCCCTCGCCGAATATTACCGATACTATTGCTGCCGCTATTAATATTAGTGCCAAAAAGTCTTTGAACTGGTCGACAACACGCAGAAATAAAGACCTTCGTTTTTTGCTAAGGAGTTGATTTTTTCCGCTTTGCTTTAAGCGTTCATTTGCATCCTCGGAGACCAGCCCGTCCGTAGGGTCTGAGTAAAGTGCTGCCAGCGAGTCCGCTATGTCCATTGTATGAATGGCATTACTCATTTATACAACTCCTTTAACTTGAAATAATTAGAATTATATGGTATAATATATCGATTAACAAGCATTTTTTATTCTTACGGAAAGTGAGGGTTTACCGTGAATATCGGAGGGCTTTCATATACAAATATTAATATGACCGCCGCATACATGAACTCTCCTGCTGTGCGTCCTTCGCCTGTAGGCAGTAATTCAGGTGCTTTTTCCGGTATTTCTCCGAACATTCCTGCTATCCCTTCGCTTCTGCCCTCCGCCAACGGAAATGCGGCATTATTTTTCAGTATAGATGGCGATAGAGCCGAAATATCAAATAATCTACTTAAAGCACTTGAAACTCAAGGTGCTTGTCATACGTGCGAGAATCGCAGATATGTAGATAAATCTGACGATGCTTCCGTCAGCTACCAAACACCGACAAAAATTAGTCCTAACATGGCAGCTTCAGCAGTTGCCGCACATGAGCAGGAGCACGTCAGAAACGAGCAGTCAAATGCACATCGCGAAGGTCGTCAAATCGTCAGTCAGTCGGTAACACTAACATACGATACTTGCCCTGAATGCGGCAAGCAATATGTCTCGGGCGGAACTACCAGAACGACCTCTATTAATAAATCTGATTCTGATGACTCTTTTGAGCCGCTTGAAATCGGCACCGGCTCATTTGAAGCTGATGCATCAGGCGATGATGAATAGCGGCTAAAACTCCGAGGAGCCCACAGTTCTCGGAAACGGCAGCACATCTCTTATATTCGATACGCCTGTTAAATACATCAGAAGCCTCTCAAATCCAAGACCAAAGCCGGCATGCTTTGTGCCACCGTAACGGCGTAACTCAAGATACCACCAGTATGTCTCCTTATCCAGACCCATTCCCGCAATACGTGCTTCAAGAATCTCGGCACGTTCCTCACGTTGACTTCCCCCGATTATCTCTCCGATTCCCGGTGCAAGCAAATCCATTGCTGCAACAGTTTTTCCATCATCATTAAGCCGCATATAAAATGCTTTTATATCCTTCGGATAGTCCGTCACAAAGACGGGCTTTTTATAATGCTCTTCCGTAATATACCGTTCATGCTCTGTTTGCAAATCCGAACCCCAAGAAACAGGAAACTCAAACTTTTTGCCTGATTTTGTAAGAATATCAATAGCCTGTGTATATGTTATATGTGCAAACTCGGCATTGGCAACACCGCTGAGCCTTTCCAGAAGCTCCTTGTCAACAAAGCTGTTAAGGAAATCTAGCTCGTCACTGCACTCATCCATAACTTTTTTTATCACATATTTCAGCATATCCTCTGCAAGCTGCATATCGTCGTTTAAGTCGGCAAAGGCAATTTCCGGTTCAATCATCCAAAACTCGGCAACATGCCTTGGTGTGTTGGAGTTTTCAGCTCTGAATGTAGGACCGAAGGTATAGACTCCGCCAAATGCAAGTGCGTATGCTTCGGCATTTAGCTGACCCGAAACTGTCAGCCCCGCTTTTTTGCCGAAGAAGTCTTCTGTATAGTCGGGAGAGCCATCCTGACCGGTTGGTGCATTGTTTATATCCAGTGTAGTTACCTGGAACATTTCTCCTGCTCCTTCGGCGTCACTGCATGTGATAATAGGAGTGTGGACATTTACAAACCCGCGTTCCTGAAAGAAACAATGAATTGCATGACCCGTAACGGAGCGTATTCTGAATACGGCTGAAAACAGATTCGTTCTTGGTCTCAAATGAGCTATTGTCCTTAAGAACTCGGGCGAATGGCGTTTCTTTTGCAGCGGATACTCGGGAGTTGATTCACCCTCAACAGCAATCTCCGTTGCGGATATTTCAAATGGTTGCTTTGCACCATCCGTAAGCTTGAATGTCCCCGTGACAATCAGAGCAGCACCGACATTTTGTCTTACAATATCCTTGAAATTGGAAAGTGTGTTTTCCTCCAGAACTATTTGAACACCTTTAAATGAGCTTCCGTCATTTAAGTCAATAAACCCGTACGCCTTCATATCACGGATTGACCTTACCCAGCCGTGAACGGTGACACTCGTATTTGCGTATTTACTTGGGTTTAAATGCATTTCCTTTACTTTAATATTCATTGTGCAACTCTCCTTTTCCTGTTATAAGGCTTTTTTGAACATCAATAATCCGCTGATTCCTGCTCCCTCGCCATTTGAGCGACAGTGTACGCTCCTTTTCAATGTACTTCCCGTCTACAAGCACATCAGATAACGACAGAAGCTTCTGAACATTCTCATTTTCTTTTGCCTCGTCTAAAAGCTCTTCAAATACTTTTCCTGTAAAAACCCATACATTCATGCCGTTATTACGTGCTGCGGCTGCGAGACTGATACAGTCCGCAGCTTGCTCAAAGGGCTCGCCGCCCGATAAGGTCAGCCCGTCAATTAAAGGATTTGAGAGCATTTCCTTTATTATATCATCTGCTGATATTTCTGTTCCACCGCTAGAATCCCATGTATCAGGATTATGGCAGCCGGAGCAGCATACCCCGCAGCCCTGCGTAAACACCACGTATCTTAAGCCGGGTCCGTCTACTATTGAATCATGAACCAATCCGGCTATTCTCATAGCTTAACCTGCACCCGTGGAGCTTTTCATATCATGCAGAACTCTGTCCTTTTCCTCTGCACGCTTTGCATCATTAAATCTATCTACAGTTCCGACCAAATATCCGGTTATACGTCTGATACGCTCAAATCCAGGTAAATTTTCGTCATCGCCCTCGTGCCTTCCGCAGTTCGGACATTCATCTTTTATAAAACCTGTATAACCGCATACAGGGTCTCTGTCAACGGGATGATTAACAGAACCATAACCAACACCGGATGCCTGCATATATCTTACAATTTTTTCAAATGCTTCAAGGTTATCAGCGGGGTTTCCGTCCATTTCAACATAGCTAATATGCCCTGCATTTGTAAGAGCATGGTATGGTGCTTCAAGTCTTATCTTATCAAAGGCATTAATTTTATAATCAACTGGGATATGGAAGCTGTTTGTATAATATTCTTTATCTGTTATACCTGCAAGCCGCCCGTAACGTTTTGCGTCCATTTTTACAAACCTGCCGGCAAGCCCTTCTGCCGGTGTTGCAATAAGAGTTATATTCAAGCCTCTGTCTTTTGTTTCCTTGTCACATCTTGAGCGTAAGTGGCTGATTATCTCAAGTCCGAGGTTTTGAGCACGTTCGCTTTCTCCGTGATGCTCTCCGATGAGTGCTTTTAGTGTTTCTGCAAGACCTATAAAACCTATTGTCAATGTTCCGTGTTTTAAGATATCACGTACCTCGTCATTGGAATCAAGCTTTTCCGAATCCAGCCAAACACCCTGCCCCATTAAGAACGGGAAATTGTAAACCCGTTTTCTGCATTGAACCTCAAATCTCTCCAACAGCTGATCTATAACAAGGTCGAGTTTATAGTCAAGGTCTTCAAAAAAGCGTTCTATATCTCCGCTTGCTTTTATTGCAAGTCTTGGTAAATTAAGTGATGTAAACGATAAATTCCCACGTCCGTAGCAGATTTCCTTATTGGAATCGTATGAATTGGCAATGACACGGGTTCTGCAACCCATATATGCTATTTCTGTTTCCTTAACCCCTTCTTTATAATATTTAAGGTTAAACGGTGCATCCACAAATGCAAAATTCGGAAACAGACGTTTTGCACTGCAACGACATGCAAGCTTAAACAGGTCGTAGTTGGGGTCACCCGGGTCAAGACTGATGCCTTTTTTTACACGAAAAACCTGAATGGGATAAATCGGTGTTTCTCCGTTTCCAAGTCCCGCTTCTGTTGCCAACATAACATTTTCCATCACCATACGTCCTTCCGGTGATGTGTCCATGCCGTAGTTTATTGTTGAAAATGGGGTTTGTGCTCCGGCTCTTGAGTGCATTGTGTTCAGGTTATGTATAAGTGCTTCCATTGCCTGATAGGTTGCACGGTTTGTTTCCTTTTTCGCAAAATGAAGTGCTGTTTCCTGTATCTGCTCGATATCGCCCTCATCACCGTATAGCTCGGCGAGCTTTGGTCTTTCAAGGCTAAGATATTTTTCATTAAATTCAAGTGTGGGAACAATACCGGAGCTCTCTTCAATATCGCTTATTATCTTTCTGACATCAGCTTCGGGGTCTTCAATTCGTTTGGCAAGCATTAGTGCTTTTGCAAGGTTTTGACGATAAAGCTTAATAAACGTTTTTTTAACACCGTCTGCCATACCGTAGTCGAAGTTTACTATGCTCTGCCCGCCGTGCTGGTCGTTTTGGTTTGATTGTATTGCAATACATGCGAGTGCCGCATATGAAGCTATATCATTCGGCTCGCGAAGATGTCCGTGTCCGGTTGAAAAGCCACCTTTAAATAGCTTTACAATATCTATTTGACAGCATGTTGTTGTCAGAGTAAGAAAATCAAGGTCGTGGATATGGATGTCACCTTCGGAATGAGCGTTTGAATGTTCGGGCTTAAGAACAAACATATTGTAGAATTGCTTTGCACCCTCAGAGCCGTATTTGAGCATGACTCCCATTGCGGTATCGCCGTCTATGTTTGCATTTTCACGCTTAACGTCACTGTTGCGGGCATCTGTATTTGTAATTTCCTCATAGGTCTTCATAAGGCGTGTTCGCATTTGCCGGATACGATTACGTTCATTTCTGTAGAGAATATATGCTCTTGCGGTTGCGATGTAGCCGTTGTCCATTAGGACCTTTTCAACAACATCCTGAATATGCTCAACATCCGGAACCTGCTCACCTTCAAGCTCCAGAATCGACAAAACCTCGTCAGCCAGCTTGTCTGACAAGTCTCCGTTTCCCGGCCTGTATGTTGCTTTAAACGCCTTGCAAATTGCATCCGAAATTTTTGAAATGTTAAACTCGGCAGTTCTTCCGTCCCGTTTTTTAATGCCGGTAATCGCCATTTCCGATATCCCTCCACAGAGCAGCCTTTTGTGCGTTGCTCATTTTATCGATACAACTATATATTGTGCCCGTAAACGCTCACAGGAACTTCATTGTACAACCAATAGTAACCAAAGTCAATATCAAAAGCTCCTTTTTTAGCATAGTGTAAAATATTCATAGGTCAACCGGTTACCCGGTATCACGGCAACCGCCGTTGTTTACGCCCTGCTACGCACCCCGATGCCCACCCGTGCCTAGCGGCAAAGAACGATGGTAAACTT
>Ga0123356_10004028_pt1 | contig 15256 bp, 13 predicted proteins | sample TergutEmb28metaG_2_FD_92546 | JGI IMG/M metagenome (GOLD analysis project Ga0123356, IMG submission 92546) | Embiratermes neotenicus P3 segment gut microbial communities from Petit-Saut dam, French Guiana - Emb289 P3 | ecosystem: Host-associated > Arthropoda: Insects > Digestive system > Gut ... | reverse complement strand
TTTATCATAAGTGAGACAAAACATGGCTTTGTTTGTGCAAATGCAGGAATTGATGAATCAAATGTAGAAAAAGGTTTAGCTACCCCTATGCCAGAAGATCCTGATAAATCTGCTAAAAAAATATATAATTCTCTAAAAAATGAAATTGGAGAGAATTTAGCTGTTATAATAACAGATACTCAAGGTAGGGCATTTAGAAATGGTGCTGTTGGTGTAGCTATTGGATGTTGTGGAATTTCACCCCTCTGGGAAAGAGCTGGAGAAAAAGATCTTTATGGAAGGAAGCTTGAAACTACTGAAGTAGCTATTGGCGATGAGTTAGCTGCTGCTGCATCTATATTAATGGGTCAAGCTGATGAAGGAATTCCAGTAGTATTAGTTAGAGGATTTTTAAACTTCAATGATTTGCAAGATAAAAAATCAAGTGTAAAACCATTGCTGCGAAAAAAAGAACTCGATGTCTTTAGAAAATAAATAAATGAATTATTATATTATTAAATTATTATATTAGATTATTATATTAATTTTATAAATTTTATAAAAACAAGAGGAAAATATGGGAACTGAATTTTTAAACATAAAAGAAGTAGATGAAGCTAAACAAATCATTAAAAAGCTGTTTGATGAGCTTTATCCCCTCAAATCAGACATTATTTCTATTGAAGATAGCTATAACCATGTAATTTTTAAAGATATTGTTAGTTCAATGGATCTCCCCCCATTTGATCGTTCATTAATGGATGGATTTGCTGTAAAAGCAGAAAATACATTTGGAGCTAGTGATGAATCTCCTAAAATTTTAAAGTGCATTGATAGTATTGAAGCTGGTTTTTTTAGTGAAAAAACCATTGAAAATGGACAATGCATAGAAATAAGTACAGGAGCTCCAATTCCAGATGGAGCTAATGCAGTGACAATGGTTGAGTTTACTGAAAGAAATAATAACAATGATGAAGAAGATGATATCTACATTCTCAAAAGTGTAGCTCCAAATCAAGACTTAGCTCTTAAAGGATCAGATATAACAAAAGATAAAATACTTCTAAAGAAGAGAACCATACTAAGTCCTGATAAAATTGGTGTTTTAGCTGCACAAGGGATAAAAGAAATAGAAGTATTTAAAAAACCAAAAGTCGGAGTTATCTCTACAGGTAATGAACTTGTAATAGACGATGAAGAGATTAGCTATGGAAAAATCTATGATGTAAACAGCTTGACTATAAGAAATGGAGCTATGTCTAATGGAGCCATCGGCAAAAACAAAGGAATTGTGAAGGACAATTATCAAGAACTAAAAGAAAGAATTGAAAACTCCTTTAAAGATTCGGACATTGTTATTTGTTCAGGTGGAACATCTGCAGGAGTCGGAGATGTTTTAAGGCATGTTTTAGATGAAATTGGAGAAGTTATCATTCATGGAGTTTCTGTTAAACCCGGAAAACCAACAATAGTTGGAAAAGTAAACAAAAAACTTGTTATAGGCCTTCCAGGAAATCCAGTTTCAGCACTGATTATATTCTATGTATTTATCGTTCCAAACATTAGAAGATTAGCAGGTAAAGGTTCTGACACAGTAGAAAAATCCAGAGCAACCTTAGCAAAGAGAATTCATTCTCCTAAAGGTAGAATACACTATAGCTTAGTTCAACTAAAAGAAGGTTTTGCTTATCCAATAGTAAAAGATTCAGGAGCTATTACATCTCTTGGTGATGCTGATGGTTATATAAAAATTCCGAAAACAACAGAACTTGTTGATAAAGGAGAAGAAGTTGAAGTTACTCTTTTTAGATAATATAAGAAAAAATAGTTAATAAATAAAAAAATAATAAAAAATAAAAATAAATTTAGGTTAAATTTTCTAGTTCTTAGTTATACATGTATATATTATATAAAAATTTATAAAAAAATAATTAAAATAATAAAAATAATTTAATTAAATATAATAATTTTAATCAAAAACAAAAACGTGTAATGAATAAAAAAAAGGTGGTAAAATGAAAATAGAGGATAAAGTAATAAATGATGAAAGATTAGCTATTATAAACTACAAAGGAAATGTTGAAGATATGGGAATTCTTCTTGGAAAATTGATGGCGTGGGCAGAAACCAGTAAAATTCAGCTAGCAGGAGCACCTTTTGCAATATATTATACTAGTCCTACAAACACCGCTCCTGAAGAAATGGTTTATGATATGGGAATTCCAGTAGGCACAGACACAGAAATTTCTGAAGAAGGGGAAATAAAAGTTGTTGATCTTTTAGAACATAGAGTTTTATCTACTATACACAAAGGATCCTACAAAAATTTGCCTAATGCTTATAAAGAAATGGTCGACTATTCTATTAAAAACAATTATGATATAATTGGATCTCCTAAAGAGCTCTACTTCAATAGCCCTCATGAAGTTCCAGAAGAAGAACTTTTAACTGAAATCCAGTTTCCAGTTATTAAAATGTAGGTTTCCATTTATTTTTAATTTTATAAAATTATTTTTATATTTTCAATAATCTTATCTTTATTTTTATTGATATTCTTATTTTTAGACTATAAAAAATATAATTAGAAATTTATTAGAGTATAATTAAAAATTGATGATGAAAAAAATAAGAAAAACAAAAATATTTGAAATAATAAAAAAATCTAAAATTAGTTATAATTCATATTTTTTAACAAAATCTTCTTCTAATTGTTTCCACATCTCATGATTGCTATACTTAGAATCAAGAATTTCTACTAATTCTTCCATCATATTTGTTTTTCCAAGATTTACAAAATAATCATGCGCTAATATACTCCAACTATAATATTTTTCCTTTTCATCATCTGGATTAGCTAAAAGTGCCATTAAGTCTCCTCTTAAATCATTGAAAAACATCCCTAAACGAATATTTTGTCTAGCTATTCTTCCAATTTCTGCTTTATCTTCTTCATTTAACACATTATCCCCTTATAATTATATTATATACTGAATTTTTCAATGATTTCTTTAAATGAATCAGTTATATAATTTCTTTGTTCTTCACTCATTCCATAGGTACTGCACTTAAACCATTCAGTTTGTCCTCGCTTTATACCAACGATTTTTCTTGATTTTAGTTCTTCATAAAGGAAAAATCCTTTTCTTGGATGAATTTTAGAAATTTCATGTAAAATTGGAGTGTCAAATCTAACAAGGTCATGGTTAGTTGGCTTTATTCCAATTTGGTCGATTCCATCAATTTCTTCTAAATTATCTACGAAATTTCGGGAGAGTTTTACCTCTTCATCCCATTTGCTGACTCTTTCTATTACATGAGGAAGAGATGCCATTAAAGTAGCTATTGGAGCACCTCTACTTGTGCAACCTAACATTTCAACTTCTTTTTTTACATGCCTTGGAGAACGTTTTAACATAGTATCTGTATGTTCGCTTTTCATTCCAAGAACACCAATAGGACCTGATGCTGCCATACTTTTATGACCACTACCTACAACAAAATCTATATTCCAACCATTGGCATCGATTGGTAATCTTCCCATAGAATAAGCACAATTTAAAAGAGAAGGAACACCTAATTTACTACATATATTACCAAATCCATTTGCATCAGTAAGATTACCGTAATTACCGTCAACATGAGTAAGAACAGCTAGTTTGATTTCACCATGTTCATCAATTGCATTTTCAAGAGTTTTTTGATAAACATCCATATCCATTCTAAATTCTGGATATCCAGAACTTGGAACTTCGATTATTTCAAGACCTGTTCTTTCAGCAGCTAAGTGAGTAGTGTAGTGAGCATTACCATCAACTACAATCACATCACCTGGATCGCAAATCCCGTGCATAACTGCAAATTTGCTTTCACGAGCCCCATGAGTGGTTCTTACATCATCAACATTGAGAAACTTAGCTAAATCATCTAAAAATCCACTTATTGATGGTTTAGCTATTTCATCCAATCTTCCAGCACAATAATCACATACACTGTATCCATCTCCAAAATCATACAATGCTTCACGTGCTTCTTTTGGAAGAATTCCTCCTCTTTGAAGAGGATTCAAATTGAGATTCTCCCTTTCCACATCTCTAGTAATATTATAATTTTGACATTCCATAAATTTCACCTAATTAACAAACTGACAAACAAATCAACTAACTAACCAACAACCCTCAAATCTTTACATAATATTTTAGGAATAATAAATGGACCATATTGCTTAATTTCACTTTCAACACCTTCGCAAAAAGACAAAGCATTAAAAATATTTCCAGAAACCATAGCTTTTTTCACAGGTTTTGTTATCTCACCATTTTCTATCAAAAATGCATTGTTAGCTTCTACTGAAAAATCTCCAGAAATAGGGTTAGCTGTATGAGCCCCTAAAACATCAGTAGCTAAAAAACCATTATCAATTTCCCCAATATTAATTTTTTCATTAAAATCAAAAATAACATTTGATGGACTAACAGAAGGAGTACCCGCATAAGATCCCCTAAAACCATTAGAAGTAGTAGTTATATCATCTTCATTTGCCTTTTTAGCAGTATACATATCATATATAAAACCATTCAATATCCCATCTTCAACCAATGTTGTTTTTTTTGATCCAATACCTTCATCATCACAAACATTTGAATTAAGTCCACCTTTAAAAGTACCATCATCATAAATTGAAAGATTAGTATCTACAATCTCTTTTCCAAGTTTGTCTCCTAATATAGACCTTCCTCTTTGAACATTATCAGCATTAAAACCATTGATAAAAGTACCTAAAAGACCAACAGCAGCATGATAATCTAAAACAACATCAGTATCCCCAGTATCGATATTAACTCCACCAATAGAATCTTTAGCTATTTGACATGTATTTTTAGCTAATTTTTCCCCATCAAGATCAAAGAGACAAGAGGATATACCATCATAGGAAGTGGATTTTTCCCCATCTTTTTCGGCATTGACAGCTATAAAAGCTGAAAAACCAGTGGATTTACTAGTTGTAGCTACACCATTTGAATTAACAATTAGTTTTTCCTCACGAGAAGTTGAAAAACCACCAGAAGTTGGTTCACACTGTTCTTCCTCACAAGTAGATATAATTGATTCTAAAAAATCAGTAGATTCTCCAATATCAAGACTTTCAAATTTAGAATCATAAGTCCCATTTACTTTAGCTAATTTAGATTTTTGAGCAAAACAAAAGTTTTCATCTTTTTCATTCAGTTTTCCATTTGAAAAAGCTTTTTCTGCCAAGTCTTCAATTTTTTCCATATCTGAAGTATATGCAAAGCCTAATCTATCATCAACAATTACTCTAATTCCAATTCCTATATTAATTTCTTCCTTAGCAAACTCAAGAGTACTTTTTTGAGCATCAAATTGTAAAACTTCTTCTTTTTCTATATAAATTTCATAATCATCAGAATATTTTGAAATTTCTTTTTCTGCTTTTTGGGATATTTCAAATAACATATAAATCCTCATATTAGAATGATATAATTATTAATTTTATATATAATTAAATATAATTGATATAAATTGAATATGATTAAATATAATTAAATTTTAAATGATATACTTTTTATTGAAGTTCAATCACTTTGAGTTCAAAATGAATTCTTCAATAGCTTCTTTAACACCATCACCATATTTATTTTTGCAAACATAATCAGCTATTTCTTTCAAACTTTCATCAGCATTAGCTACAGCTACTTTAAATCCACAAACACTTAAAAATTCAATATCATTTTCACTATCTCCAATAGCTAAAATTTCATCCAAATCAAATCCATGTTTTTTAGCTACTATGCTCAGAGAACTTCCTTTATTAATATTTTTATCTGTGATATGGATGGCAAATTGAGTATCATAAACTTCAACACCAAAATCTTCTTTTGATTCATTTAATATATTTTTTATAACACTTTCATCAATAGTTCTATACATTGCAATTTCAGATAAACGACTATCAGAGTCATCAACCTTTCTAAGACCATTCTCAGTACTTTTATTATTATTTTCGGCTAATTTTGAGTTAAGATAATCAAAAGTTTTTTGAGCTTTTTGGAAATCTCCTAAAACTTTTATCTTTTCAATACCATCCTCATCAAGCTCTGAAATCACACCACCATTTTCAGCTACTATTCCTCCTGTAGCTCCTATTAAAGTAGCTGTTGCATAAGCATAGAAAAATATATTTCCAGTTACAATAATTGTAGGAATTTCAAGTTCTTCAACAGCCCTTATAGATTCAATAGCACCGATACAAATTTTTCTATCTTTATCTGTTATTGTACCATCTACATCTACAGCTATTGCTTTTATTTTTTGTGTTTCCATTCAATCAATCCAATTTAATGAAATTGAAATTAAAATATATAATTAAATAATAATATATAATAAAATATATAATTAAATTATAAAACACCATATCTATGAGCAATATTACAAGTACCTTCTTTACTAACCATACAAGCACCAATAGGATTCATAGGATTACATTTTGTTCTAAACAGTGTGCAATCTTCAGGTCTAGCTACCCCTCTTAAAATTGGTCCACATATACAACCTTTCGGAGCTTCTTTAACATTTTTTACTTCTATATCAAATTTTTCCCTTGCATTATACTCTGAAAACTCCTTTTTTACTTCCATTACAGAATCTGGAATTTTTGGAAAACCTCTCCATTCACGACTTGTAACATCAAAAACATCATCCATAGCTTTTTGAGCTAGTAAATTTCCTTCTTCACGGACTGTTCTATTATACTCATTGTCAACTTTAGCTTCACCTTTTTTAACTTGCCTAAGGATCATGTAAACACCCATAAGAACATCCAAGGGGTTAAATCCCGCTACAGCCTGAGGAATATTGTATTTAGTTGAGAATATATCAAAAGGCCTTGTTCCAATTATTGTACAGACATGACCTGGTTCAATCAAAGCATTTAAGTTTGTTTGACCAGATTCAATGAGAAATTCGAGAGCTGGAGGTATCAATCTATGGGAAGAAAGAATTGAAAAATTTTCAGGAGGATTATTAAGTATTTCTGTAGCAGTTGTTGGAGCAGTAGTTTCAAACCCCGCAGCTATAAAAACTACTTCATTATCAATTTTTTCAGCCATTTCTACAGCATTAGCTATACCATAAACAATGCGAACATCAGCCCCATCAGCTTTAGCATCAGCAAGAGAACTATCAGAACCTGGAACTCTGAGCATATCACCAAAGGTAGCTATAGTTACTCCTTTATCAATGAGTTCAAGACTTTCATCAATTTCTCGTGCAGGAACACAACATACAGGACAACCAGGTCCTGCAACAACTTCAACTTCCTTAGGAAGAAGTGTACGAAGTCCATTTTCCATAATTGTATGTTCATGAGACCCACAAACATGCATAATCTTGACTGGAGTAGATAACTGTTCAATTCGTTTAATTAATTCTTTAGAAAGATCTTTCATTCCTGTACTCATCATAACACCTGTAAATATAAAAATATAAATTATTCTTTAAAATTATATATAAATTATTTATAAATATCGATTTATTATCATTTTGTAATATCATTCTATTAATTCTATGAAGTCTATATTTTAATAAGTTACTTATAAATTTTATAATATATGAAATTTACTAAATTTACATATTATACAGAGAATTTTAATTGTTCAAAGATATTTTAATACAATTATTCAATAGAATATAATAATCACTTATAATAAAATATTATAATAATTATATATTAATTTATAATAATAAATTATAAGTAAAAACTATATAAAAATTATATAATTATATTATAAAAATTTAAAATATCTAAAAATGATATAATAATCACTATAACTAACATTCAGGATGTTTAGAATGAACTACATTATTGAAACAGAAAATATTACCAAAGATTTTGATGATTTTCGAGCTGTTGATTCAATAAATCTTAAAGTACCTAGAAACACAGTTTATGGAGTTCTTGGCCCAAATGGAGCTGGAAAGAGTACTTTAATATCTATGTTATGTACTATACTTACACCAAGTAGTGGGCGAGCTTTGGTAAATGGATATGACATTGTAAAAGAAGCTAACAATGTTAGAAGATCTATTGGCATTGTTTTTCAAACAAGGGCTCTTGATGATATATTAACTGGAAGAGAACATCTTGAAATGCATGCAGCTCTTTATGGAGTTCCAAAAGATGTAAGGCAAGATAGAATTGATGAAGTTCTTGATTTAATTGCACTTGGAAAAAAAGCTGATGAACAAACAAAGAATTACTCTGGAGGAATGAAAAGACGACTTGAAATAGGAAGAGGACTTATTCACCATCCAAAACTTTTGTTTTTAGATGAACCTACTCTTGGATTAGATATTCAGACAAGAGAAAGTATATGGAAATATATTGAAGACCTTAAAAATAATATTGATATTACAATCCTTCTTACAACACACTATCTTGAAGAAGCTGATAGTCTGTGTGATGAGATATCTATTATAAACCATGGGAATATTGTTAAATCAGATAGCCCAAAAAATCTTAAAGAAGAAATGAAGGCAGATACAATAACTTTAACAACTTTAAATCAATCCCACTCTCAAAGATTGTGTGAAGTTATGGAAAGTCAATCATTTGTTCAAAATGCAAGCCATGAAAATGATGAAGTAACATTATTAGTTGAGAAAGGAGAAAATTTAATTCCAAAAGTTATTAAATTAGCTGAATCAAATAATATAGAAATTAACTCAATTGAATTAAAGCACCCTAGTCTTGAAGAAGTATTTATAAAATACACTGGGCGCAAAATCAATGATGGAGCGAAAAACTAAGGGGCGAGAAAAATGGGTGAATTTGAAGGAATATATACAATATGGTTAAGAGAAGCTAAAAGATACGTTCGTTATAAATCTAGAATAGTAACAGCTATTTTTACTCCTCTCCTCTGGTTACTTGTATTTGGAATGGGGCTTGGAAGTGCAATGCATTTCAGTGGAGCTATTGGAGAATATCAATCATTTATTTATCCAGGAATAATTTGCCAAACCATTCTTTTCACATGTGTGATGGCAGGAATTGGAATAATAATAGACAAACAATATGGATTTTTAAAGGAAATAATGGTTGCTCCTCTTTCAAGAACTTCCATAATCTTTGGAAAAGCTATAGGAATTAGTACTGGTGCCGTACTGCAATCTATAATACTTTTATTGTTATCATTTGTAGTTGGAGTTAAAATGACCCCATTGATATTTTTAGAAGCCCTTGTAGTTTGTATAATAATAGCCCTAGGATTTTCAGGTCTTGGACTTCTTATAGCTTCATTTATGGATAGTATGGAAGGTTTTAACTTAGTTATGAGTTTTGTTATACTGCCAATTTTCCTTTTAAGTGGTGCACTATTCCCTTTAGATAATTTACCAAATTGGTTAAGCTTTATAGTTTATCTCGATCCACTAACTTATGGTGTTGATGCACTTAGAGGAATCATACTAGGACATTCTATTATGCCTGTAGAAATTGGTCTAGGAGTTAGTCTTTTATTTGCAGTAGTAATGATATTAGTATCTGCAATTGTTTTTACTAAAAAAGAACAAAATTTAATGTAAATAACACAAGTATGAAAATATGAATAATAATAGGGTATTAGAATGTATAAAAATAATAGAGTCATTGTAGTTATTCCAGCTCGAGGAGGTTCAAAGGGAATTCCTCGTAAAAACATAAGGTTGTTAGCTAATAAACCACTAATAGCTTATTCTATTGAAACAGCTTTAAGTTCAAATTATGTTGATGATGTTGTTGTAACTACTGATGATGATGAAATTAAATTTATAGCTGAAGAATTTGGGGCTTTGAGTATCAAAAGATCTGGAGATTTAGCTAGAGATGATGTTCCACTTGATCCTGTTATTTATGATACTATTAAAAAGAAAGAAGAAACAAATGAGTCAAATAAAAAAAAATATGACTTCATTATTACTATGCAACCTACTTCCCCTCTTTTAAAAACAAAAACATTGGACAAAGCTATTGAAAAACTTCACAATGAATCTATCGATACTGTAATTAGTGTAGTTGATGATAGACATCTTAGCTGGGGATTCAATGAAAAAAATAATAGCTATTATCCACTTTATAATGAAAGAGTTAATCGACAATATTTACCAAAAACATATAAGGAAACTGGAGGAATATTCGCAACAAAAAGAGAATTTTTAAAAGAAACTTCTCGGTTGGGAAATAATATTGATTTAATTGAAGTATCAAATCATGAAGGTATTGATATTGACAGTTATGAAGATTGGTGGGTAGCTGAAAGACTTTTAAACAAAAAAAGAGTTCTTATTAAAACAGATGCAACAAATGAAATAGGTACTGGCCACATTTATCGTGGTTTAGCGATTTGCTCAAAGTTAGCTAATCATGATGTTATATTCTTATTAAATGAAGATAAACAAATTGGAATTGATATTGTTGAAAATTATAATTATCCTTATTTAACTCATAAATCTAGTGAAATTAATAAAGAATTAATAGCTAAAATAGAAGATTATAATCCAGATATTGTAATAAACGATATTTTAAATACAACTCAAGAATATATAGCTAAATTAAAAGAAAATAGCTATTTTGTTGTGAATTTTGAAGACATTGGTGAAGGAGCAGAACTTGCAGATATTGTTTTTGATGAGCTAAATGAACATCACATCCCATCAAAAAATGTTTATTCTGGGCATAAATATTATATTTTAAAAGAAGAATTCTATTATCAAAAACAAAAAAATATTAAAAAAGGCGAGAATGTTGAAGAAATTCTTTTAACATTTGGAGGTACAGATCCTAATGATCTAACTCGAAAAACCTTAAAATCATTGTTAAATTCCAGCTATAATAAAAAAATTGTTGTTATATTAGGACTTGGATATATTGATAAATCTGGAATAAAAGAAGAATTTGCAAAATATACAAATATTGAAATTTTTAAAAATGTTAAAAACATGAGTGAATATATGTATAATGCAGACTTGATTTTTACGTCAGCTGGAAGAACTATGTATGAGATAGCTAGTGTTGGAGTTCCTTGTGTTTGTTTATGCCAAAATGAAAGAGAATTAACCCACACCTTTGGAAATGCAGAGAATGGATTTTTGAATTTAGGTCTTGGAAAGGACCTTAAAGAAGAAGATATAATCAACACATTAGAAATTTTGTTAAATGACAATGATTTAAGAAGAGAAATGAACAAAAGAATGTCGGCTATTGACGTAAAACATGGTTTTGAAAATATTATGACTATTGTTAAAAGTAAATATAAAGATTTTGATAAAAAAAGATAAAGATAAATAAAATAAATTAAAAAATAAATTAAAAAATAAATTAAATGTTCCTGTTAATTATATCTGAACAGGAAATTTAAAAGTAAAATGTTTTTTAGCAATATGTTATTTTGAATTCAGTAAGTGCCTTCTCTACTGCAATAAATTCTCCTTTTATTACTTTTGTGAAAGTTGTTTTTCCATTTACATTAAAAGTTGTGGTTTTACTTACTTTATCACCTATATCACGATATATTAATTGTACTGTTTTGATTTTGTATTTTTTATTTGTTGTTTTAATATTAAATTTTATATAAGTGATTACAGGAATTCCTTGTCCTTTAGTTAGAAAAGATCCTTTTTCTTTTACAATTATCCCAGATTTTTTTCCCAGACTCTTTGAATCATACGCAACTTTGACTGTTTTGCCATTATAGAACCCAAATTTTAGAGATTCTTTTTTAATTTTACTTTTGGTTTGATAGTTTATTGTCATTGATTCTGCTCTATAATCCTTAAGTGGTTTAATATTCAAAGATATTTTATTTTTACCATTATAAGTCTTAAAGATTGTATCATATTTATCAGTTATATCGTTATAAACACGATATTTGCATTCTACTGATTTTATTTTATATTTATTTTGATTAGCTTTTTTAATATTAACTTTATAAGCGTATTTAAAATCGCTTTTTTTATCAAATATCATCATTTCATCAATAGAAGATATTTTTTTATCAAAACTATAAGTATATTTAGTCGTAGAAAGCTTTATTTTTTCATTTGACACAGCATAGCTTGCTCCTATTGTTGTACCAGCTAAAATCAATAGAAACAATGATACTATTAATATTTTTTTAATATTCATGTTAAATCTCCTCAAAAAATTATTGTTAATTAACATTATTTTTGCTTATTTAAATTATTATAAATTGTTAATATTTATTATTTTCTATAAAATGAGCTTGTAAAATTTGTAGAGTTTTTCCAAATTTTTCAAGTTTGTTTATAAAAACAAACTAATTTTCTTGAAAAAAAACCAGACTTTTTTACACTCAAAAATACATAAAATATATATCATTTAATGGTTCAATTATGATTAGACAAATATAAATGTTAATTAACTTATCATCCTGATTTTTGAATAATACACTAACTTAAAAGAATAAATTATAATTAATCAAGGAGATTTAAATGAATATATTCCCAAACACCCCATTTTTAATAGCTGAAATTGGAGTGAATTATTACGATATAGCTAAAAAAAAGAATTTATCTAATATAGATGCTGCTAAATTAATGATCAAAGAAGCAAAAGTTGCTGGAGCAGATGCTGTTAAGTTTCAAAGCTATAAAGCAGCCACTATCGCTTCTAAAAACTCTCCAGCTTATTGGGATCAAAATGAAGAACCAACAGATTCCCAATACAAATTATTTAAAAAGTTCGATAGTTTTGGAAAAGAAGAGTACAAAGAATTAGCTGATTACTGTATAAAAACTGGAATTATGTTCTTATCTACCCCATTTGATTTTGATTCTATAGATTATTTAGATGAATTTATGGATGTTTATAAAATATCATCATCTGACTTAACAAATATTCCTTTTATAAAAGCAATAGCTAAAAAACAAAAACCTATAATTTTATCAACAGGAGCATCAACAATAGAAGAAGTGAAATTAGCTATAAAAGCTATTGAGACAGAAGGAAACAGGGATATTGGTTTGATGCACTGTGTATTATCATATCCAACTGAATATGAAGATGTTAATCTTTTAATGATTAAATATCTAAAAGATAATTTTCCAAACTTTGATATTGGGTTTTCAGACCATACACGACCAGATGATAAAATGCTTGTACTTACAACAGCTTATCTCTATGGAGCCATCATCATCGAAAAACATTATACTCTTGATAAAACCTTAAAAGGAAATGATCATTATCATGGAATGGACCCCAGAGATATAAAAACATTTAAAGAAAACATAACCTTTATAAAAAAGATAAATGGACAGTATGATAAAGTTCCACTACCTTGTGAGGTAGAATCTCGAAAACAAGCAAGGCGTTCTATTGTAGCTACTCGAGACATAGCTATTGGAGAGGAAATTGCAGAAGATATGTTAACTTTTAAACGTCCTGGAACAGGAATATCTCCAAGTGATCTAGAAAAAATTATTGGAAAAAAAGTAAAAATAGGTATAAAAGAAGATGATTTAATAGATTATAATCAATTAGAATAAATTATTCACTTACTTTATAAGATTTCACAAGTATAATTTAACAAATATAAAAGTCTAAATCCTACAAAAAAGATAATATGTCAGAAATAAACAATAAAATGAAACAAAAATCTGTTAAAGAAGTTTGTGATATTATCTTTTCACTCGAAGAGAAGTATAAGTTAAATCATATGGAAATTCAGGGCGTTTATGCCTGGCAACTAATTAGAGTCTATGTTTATTATGAAATATCTCGAAGAATTGGGGTTTTTGGCTCAGCCCAACAGGGAAAAGTAACCCTTAAGGACAAAGTACTCTCCTTTTTACCATTTATAAAAAACAGTTTATTTTCAAATCCATTAAGTGAGAACTACCATAAAGACATATTAATATTTGATCATCCTAGGAAAGTTATCCATAATGAAGAATACAAAGATATCTATAGTTATTTTCTAATTGATGACCTTAAAGATACTGAAAATAGCTATGAAGTTATTGAAAGCCCTTATTTGAACGAACATCACACAAAAAAAGAAAATTATATTAAATATAGTGATAGAATTCTTCTTGGTTCATATATTTATAAGAAAAGAAATGATTTAAAACTTAAATCTTCTGAAATTGAAAAAATAGCTAATATTCAAAGAGAACTTGTTTCTAATTTTAATATTGAAATCGACCTTTTAAATATTATTACAAATCATATACTTGATTTTAAATATCAATATAAAAAATATGATAAACTTTTCAAAAAAAGAACCCCAAAATATGTTTTTGTGGTTGTAGCTTATGAAAATCAAGCTATGATAGCTGCAGCTAAAAATAATGGAATTGAAGTTATAGAGTTACAACATGGAACAATAAGTAACTATCATTTAGGTTATAATTATCCAAATCCCAATGACAAAGATTTGGAATATTTCCCTGATAAGATTTTAAGCTTTGGAGAATATTGGAAGACAATAGCTAATTATCCAATTGATTATGAAAATATTATATCTCTTGGTTTTCCTTATTTAGATGAAAATATTGAATCTTACATTGGAAGTGGAAAGAACAAAAATCAAATACTTTTCATTTCTCAAGGAGTTATAGGGAAGTATTTGTCTGATTTTGCATACAGTTTAGCTAAACAATTAGAAAATTCCAAAGAAAAAGGAAAATATGAAATTATTTATAAACTACATCCTGGAGAATATTCTAATTGGGAAAATACTTATAAAAATCTTAAAAAAGTAAATGAACTTCCTAACTTCACTGTTATTGATAATAGTAAGATTTCTCTATATAAACTTTTCTCAAAAAGTGAATATCAAGTAGGAGTATTCTCAACAGCTATTTATGAAGGACTTTTGTTTAATTGTAAGACTTTTTTAGTTGATTTACCTGGTGTTGAATATATGGATAGTTTGATTGATAAAAATTATGTTAAAAAGGTTAATGATATTGATGAATTTATTGATTCTATTAATAAATTTGAAATAAATGAATATGATAGAAGTTTTTTCTTTAAAAAATATGATAAATCTGTTTTAAATAAAATAATTAAATAAAATAGCTAATAAATAATTAAAATTGAAAAATATTAAATAATAAAAAAAATTAAAATTATTATTTAATAAATATAAATTAATACTCTGTAGAAATCCTTTTAATATTCATCTAAATTATAAAAAATTTAGAATTTAAAATGCTCTATTTTAAAATTAATGAGCTATTTCACAAATAAATTTCACAC
>Ga0123356_10004027_pt1 | contig 15257 bp, 15 predicted proteins | sample TergutEmb28metaG_2_FD_92546 | JGI IMG/M metagenome (GOLD analysis project Ga0123356, IMG submission 92546) | Embiratermes neotenicus P3 segment gut microbial communities from Petit-Saut dam, French Guiana - Emb289 P3 | ecosystem: Host-associated > Arthropoda: Insects > Digestive system > Gut ... | reverse complement strand
TAATAACGAGATGACTTAAAACTCTGAAGAACCGACAGTTCTTGGAAACGGTAACACATCTCTGATATTGGCTACACCTGTCAAATACATAAGCAACCTTTCAAATCCAAGTCCGAAGCCTGCATGTTTTGTGCCGCCAAAACGCCTTAAATCCAGATACCACCAGTAAGTTTCTTTGTCGAGACCCATTTCCCTGATTCGAGACTCAAGCACTTTTACTCGCTCCTCACGTTGACTTCCACCTATGATTTCACCTATACCCGGCGCAAGCAGATCCATAGCCGCGACAGTTTTCCCATCATCATTCAGGCGCATATAGAATGCCTTTATATCTTTAGGATAGTCCGTCACAAAGACGGGCTTTTTAAAATGCTTCTCTGTTAAGAATCGTTCATGCTCTGTTTGAAGGTCACAACCCCATGATACGGGGAACTCAAAGTTTTCATTTGATTTTAAAAGTATTTCAATAGCTTCTGTGTAAGTTACATGAGAAAATTCTGCATTTGCGACTGCGTTTAGTCTTTCTAATAACTCCTTGTCCACAAAGTTATTTAGGAAATCAAGTTCATCTTTACACTCGCTAATGACTTTTTTTATCACGTACTTTAACATATCCTCTGCAAGTTGCATGTCATCATTTAAATCAGCAAAAGCAATCTCAGGTTCGATCATCCAGAACTCGGCAACATGTCTTGGTGTGTTTGAGTTTTCTGCTCTGAATGTTGGCCCGAATGTGTAGACTCCTGTATATGCAAGAGCAAAAGCTTCTGCGTTTAGTTGCCCCGAAACAGTGAGTCCTGCTTTTTTCCCAAAGAAGTCCTCTGTGTAGTCGACTAATCCATCGGAGTTTACCGGTACTTCAGCAAGGTCAAGTGTAGTGACGTGGAACATCTCACCTGCTCCCTCAGCATCACTACATGTGATAATTGGAGTGTGTACATTCACAAATCCTCGTTCCTGAAAGAAGCAATGTATCGCGTGCGATGTGACTGAGCGTATCCTGAATACAGCAGAAAACAAATTTGTTCTTGGTCTTAAATGTGCTATTGTCCTGAGAAACTCAGGAGAATGGCGCTTCTTTTGTAATGGATACTCAGGTGTAGATTCACCTTCAACAGAAATTGTCTCTGCGGCAATTTCAAATGGTTGCTTTGCACCTTCTGTTAATTTAAACTCACCGGTCACAATAAGTGCAGCACCAACATTTTGCTTTACTATATCCTTGAAGTTTGAAAGTGCGTTTTCTTCCAAGACAATTTGGATCCCTTTAAAGGAGCTTCCATCATTGAGATCGATAAACCCATAGGCTTTCATATCACGAATAGTCCGTGCCCATCCTCGCACAGTTACTTTTACCCCTGAGTATTTCTCCTTATCTGCATATAACTCCTTGACATTAACGTTCATCGTATAGTTCTCCTTTTCCTGTTATAAGACTTTTTTTCACATCTATTACTCTTTGACTTTTACTGCCGCACCACTTTATCGAAAGCGTTCTTTCTGAGTGGATATATCTTCCGTCTACAAGTACGTCAGCCAAGGACAGCAGCTTATGTACTGCCTTTTTTGTCCCTGCTTTTTTAAGAAGTTTTTCAAATGTCCACCCTGTATAAACCCATACATTTAGCCCTTTTTCACGAGCTGCGGCTGCGAGACTTGCACAGTCCGCAGCCTGATCGAACGGTTCACCACCTGTTAATGTCAAACCATCAGTAAGTGGATTTGACAGCATTTCATTTATAATATCGCTAACGGAAATTTCTCTGCCACCATTCGGGTCCCATGTTTTGGGATTGTGGCATCCTTCGCAACGAAAGTTGCAACCCTGAGTAAAAAGCACATATCGAAATCCGGGTCCATCTACAATTGAGTCTTGAATCGATCCAGCGATTTTCATTCTTTTGCCCATTACTTTCGCCAAACTATATAAATAGCAAATAGCAAATTGGAATAAAAAGCTATCTATTTTTCATATCGTGAAGAACTCTATCTTTTTCTTCAGAACGTTTTGCATCATTAAACTTCTCAACAGTACCTACAAGATAGCCTGTGATTCGTCTTATACGTTCAAATCCCGGTTTATCATCAGCACCCTCTTGTCTATTGCAGTTCGGGCACTCGTCTTTGATATATCCTGTATATCCGCATTCCGGATCACGATCTACCGGGTGGTTAACTGACCCGTACCCAACACCTGATTCGTGCATAAATCTGATTATCTTTTCAAATGCTTCAAGATTATCAAGCGGGTTGCCATCCATTTCAACATAACTTATATGACCTGCATTTGTGAGTGCGTGATAAGGTGCTTCCAGTCTTATCTTGTCAAAAGCATTTATATTATAGTAAACAGGAATGTGGAAACTATTTGTGTAGTATTCTTTGTCTGTAATTCCGGAAAGCTTACCATATCGTTCGCTGTCCATTTTTACGAATCTGCCTGCGAGCCCTTCAGCAGGAGTCGCTATAAGTGTTATGTTCAAACCCTTTTCTTTTGTTTCCTTATCACATCTTGAACGTAAATGGCTTACTATTTCAAGTCCCAGATTCTGCGCACGTTCACTCTCTCCGTGATGTTCACCAATAAGTGCCTTTAAAGTCTCTGCAAGACCAATAAAACCAATCGTGAGGGTACCATGTTTGAGAATATCGCGAACTTCGTCATCATGTTTAAGGTTCTCTGAGCCAAGCCATACTCCCTGACCCATCAAAAAAGGAAAATTATATACGCGTTTTCTGCACTGTACTTCAAATCGTTCAAGAAGTTGATCAACAACTAAATCGATCTTGTGGTCAAGATCCTCAAAGAAACGTTCAATATCCCCATCGGCTTTTATAGCAAGTCTAGGAAGATTGATTGATGTAAATGATAAATTCCCTCTCCCGTTACATATCTCCTGCTCCGGGTCATACGCATTTGCGATTACACGAGTTCTGCAACCCATGTATGCTATCTCTGTTTCTTTTACTCCTTCTTTATAGTACTTCAAGTTAAATGGTGCATCTACAAATGCAAAGTTTGGAAAGAGGCGTTTTGCGCTGCAGCGGCAAGCCAGTTTAAACAAATCGTAGTTCGGGTCTCCAGGGTCAAAGCTAATGCCTTTTTTTACACGAAATACCTGAATCGGATAAATTGGTGTTTCTCCGTTCCCTAGTCCCGCCTCTGTAGCAAGCATTACGTTTTTCATGACCATACGCCCCTCGGGCGATGTGTCCATCCCATAGTTTATCGAAGAAAACGGAGTCTGCGCCCCTGCCCTTGAATGCATTGTGTTAAGATTATGTATCAATGCCTCCATAGCCTGGAATGTAGCCCGGTTCGTTTCTTTTGTCGCAAAATGAAGTGCGGTTTTCTGAATTCTTCTTATATCACCATCGTCATCATATAGCTTAGCAAGAGCAGGTCTCTCATAGTCAAGGTATTTCTCATTATTTTCCAGTGTCGGCAGCATCTCCGTCTCTTTGTATATATCCTTAATAATACGTTCTATTTGAACTTCCGGATCATCGATCTGCTTAGCGAGCATCAACGCTTTTGCCAGATTTTGTCTATATAGTTTTACAAAAGTCTTCCTGACACCGTCAGCCATTCCGTAATCAAAGTTAACAATACTTTGACCACCGTGTTGGTCGTTTTGGTTTGATTGAATTGCAATACATGCCAGAGCTGCATATGAAGCGATATCTTTGGGCTCGCGGAGATGTCCATGTCCTGTAGAAAAGCCGCCCTTAAACAGCTTAACAATATCTATCTGACAGCAGGTTGTAGTAAGTGTAAGAAAATCAAGATCATGAATATGTATATCGCCTTCAGAATGTGCAGTTGAGTGCTCCGGTTTTAGTACGAACATATTGTAGAATTGCTTTGCTCCCTCGGAACCATATTTCAGCATCACTCCCATCGCAGTGTCACCGTCTATGTTTGCATTCTCTCTCTTTATATCGCTGTCCCGGGCGCTCGTATTGGTAATTTCCTCATATGTTTGCATGAGCCGGGTTCTCATCTGTCGCACGCGGTTACGTTCATTCCTATAGAGAATGTATGCTCTTGCTGTAGCAATATATCCATTATCCATAAGAACTTTTTCAACGATGTCCTGAATGTGTTCTACATCCGGCGCTTCTTCACCTTCGAGTTCAAGGATCGACAACACCTCATCCGCCAATGTGTCGGCTAAATCTTCATTACCCGGCCGGTATGTTGCTATAAAGGCTTTGCTAATAGCATCGGATATCTTGACGATGTTAAACTCTGCTGTTCTTCCATCTCGTTTTTTAATGCTGTTTATCGGCATTTCAGCCACCCCTCTACTTGAGTATATCTTTTATTGGATGAAAACAATTCCTACAAGCCAGCCTTTTGCCTTGATGCACAACATATTGTGCAAAGACTAACCCATAAGAACATTATTTTACTACCAATAGGTACATAAGTCAATATATTAAATGCTATTTTTCATTCTGTTGATATTTATTTTCGAACTATGATATACTTGGAAAAGTCCATGAAAGGAAATAGCATTAAATGCCGGGTTCAGTATTAAAAGCCGGTGCACGTAAACTTATTATAAAGAACTCTCCAAGACTGCTTTTTATTAGTATAGTATACGTTTTCTTAATAACAGTCGTATTTGAGTTTTCAATTGGTTTACCTTTTGGCATTATTGTTCAAAACATAACCGATAAGTTAGCAGTCGGAGAGCTTCCGAACTTTGAGGTTCTATCTACGTCACTAAGTCTTTATGGTTTTGCTCTGGCGTTTATATTTTCTTTTGTTCGACCTGTCCTGAATCTCTGTTTTATCAGCTTCTGTCTTAAAACCAATCGTTCATTACAAACGGAATTTAAAGATCTTTTTAAAGGTTTTCAATACTTAACAAAGGTAATATTGATTTATTTGCTTATTGCCGTTTTTGTTTTTTTATGGAGTTTGATTTTTATTTTTCCCGGAATAGTTGCAAGCTACAGGTATAGGCTCGCGTATTATATTTTTCTGGACGACCCGCGGAAAAGCGCACTACAATGCATTACCGAATCACGGATAATGATGCACGGCAATAAGCTTGATTTAATGATCCTTGACTTGTCATTTCTAGGCTGGTATTTTATTGACTTTATTGTTGCACTATTGATACCACTTCCATTTTCGGTTCCTGTAGTATCGATATGGTTGTCTCCATATGCCACTCTTACGCGTGTAGCTTTCTACGAAAATCAAGTAGTAAGTGTTGCTGTTTGATTTATTAATAAAAAGGATTGAGTTACTATGAAAACAACATACAGCTTCTACGCTCTGATATCAAGAATGAAAAACATAACTCGCTGGTCATTAATGCGCAACAGCATAAGTGAAAATATCCAGGAACACTCTCATATGGTTGCTGTAATTGCTCATGCTCTTGCCGTTATAAAAAGAGATATCTATGGACGTAAGGTTGACCCGGGTCTGGCAGCATCAATTGCGTTGTTCCACGACTCATCTGAGATATTCACCGGTGATATGCCCACTCCTATCAAGTACTTTGATTCTGAGATAATGGAGGCGTATAAAAAGGTTGAATCTGTGGCATCACGTAAGCTGCTTACAGCTCTTCCGTCAGAACTTCGTCCAGCATATAAGAAGATCCTTTCAACCGATAGTAATGATGATTATTTGATTCTTGTAAAGGCTGCTGACATTATAGCTGCGTATATAAAGTGTATCGAGGAATTAAAAGCAGGTAACCTTGAGTTTAAACTGGCTGCAGAACAATCAAGAGAAAAACTAATAAAGCTGAATCTTCAGGAAGCAAACTATTTCATTGAGAATTTTATTCCTGCTTTTGAACTTACTCTGGACGAGCTTGACTTCTCATTCGAGTAAATTTCACACCGCAAACGATTATTGATATGTAGAGATGGTTTGTGCTAGCATTATACCTGTACCAAGGAGGGTAAACGGTATGCGCAAGCTAGCTATTGCAGCGCTTTACTTTGCCGCTGCAATTTTTGTCTCCAGATTTTTTATACCGTTTAATTGGCTGCTGATAAGCGGCCTTATAGCAGCGGTTTGCTCAGCACTGGGTTTTCTTTTTTTTGGCAATATGCGCTACCGTTTTTTTATTTCACTTTTGTCAGTTGCTATCGGATTTCTCTGGAGTTGGTCATACACATCTGTATTTGTAAAACCACATTGGCATCAGCATGATGAAATAAAAACAATAACCGCTGTAGTTAAGGATTACCCTGTTTCCCGACAACCAAGAGGCTACCGGGTTGACGCATCGACCAGACAAGAAGGATTACTGTCTGTAGGTCTTCGTGTTTACTATTACAATGAAATAGAGCTTAAGCCCGGAGATGTCATTTTGATTACCGCACATCTACGAAGAACCGACATCACAGAAGAGGGCGACAACTATGATATGCTGAGTTCAAAAGGGCTTTTTCTTTCTGCACATGTCTCCGGGAATATTGAAGTTATCAACTCTGAAAACACTCTTCGATATATACCAAAGAGGATTGCCGAGAGTATCGCAAAGAAAATCGACGAGATATTTCCTGAAGACATATCAACCTTTATGCAAGCTCTTCTATTGGGTAAACGTGATGATCTTTTTAGCGACAAGGCATTAAGCTCTTCGTTGTCTGCTTCAGGAATAATACATGTCGTTTCAATATCCGGTATGCATATTTCTTTTCTTATGGGTTTTCTTGCTCTTGTTATTAGAAATAAAAGACTCTTTTCTTTTTACGGAATACCTGTACTGATCTTTTTTATGGCGATGACAGGTTTTACACCTGCTGTATCACGTGCAGGTATAATGCAGATTTTCCTGATATGTGCACCGATGTTCCGACGTGAGTGTGATAGTATTACTTCTCTCTCGACAGCTCTTCTTGTTTTACTTATCGTCAATCCATACTCATCCGCTTCGATTGGCTTGCACCTTTCATTTTCTGCGACATTGGGTATTATAATCTTTACTACAAGAATAAATTCAGCAATAGCTGACTCTATGCGCGGTAAAAAATATTATAGAAGAAGGATTCCAAGGGCAATTATAAACTTTACTTCCTCAAATCTTTCCACAACTGCAGGAGCACTCATTTTCACATTACCGTTGACGGCAATACATTTCGGTTATGTTTCTCTTATAGCTCCTGTCACTAATTTATTAACGATCGGTGCTGTTTCTATTGCTTTTCCACTTGGACTTATTGCTGCATTACTTGGATTTATAAACCAGTTCATTGCGTCTGTTGCTGCTCTCCCTGTAACATATATAGCACGTTATATAATTTTTACTGCTCGTTATTTTGCCTCTGTACCATACTCTGTCGTATATGCGTCAAATGCCCATATTATGTTCTGGCTTGCTTATGTTTACCTGATATTCATTGCCCTGCCTCTACTGAAAGCACGAGCCCGGCAATATCTATATCCCGGTTGTTTATCTCTTATATTACTTTTTTCCATCATCCTTGCATCTTCCTTGATACCCGATGTTAACAATAATTCTGTTACAGTTCTTGATGTCGGACAAGGTATGAGTGTGGTGGTCGCTTCAGATGACCATACAATGGTTGTAGATTGCGGAAGCAATAGTTTTAATAACGCCGGGGAAACAGCTCATGAGTTCCTTATGAACACAGGGCGTTCATCGATAGATATTCTTGTAATAACACACTTCCATTCAGATCATATAAACGGAATTGAGTTTTTACTCAGTAGAGTCCCTGTTTCTGCCCTGGTAGTTCCCGATCCTGATGGTTCATTTCTGGCAGATGATATAATCACACTTGCAAGAAAGCGTGGAACTGATATAATATACGTAACGGAAACACTTAGTGTATCACTTAGTGAAACAAAGGTTTTTCTTTATCCCCCGCTTGGTGATGGAGACGAAAACGAACGAGGTTTAAGTGTACTTTTACTTGGTGATGTCACAACACTTATAACAGGTGATATGAACTCTTCAAGCGAAAGAAGTCTTTTACGATTTGCTGATCTGCCAAAACTTGATTTGCTTGTGGTCGGACATCATGGTTCAAGGCACTCCACCTCAGAGGAGCTCTTGTCAGCTGTTTTGCCTGACATTTCAGTGATACCTGTCGGTCGCAACAGCTTTGGTCATCCTACCCCTGAAACACTTGAACGTCTTGAGCAGTTTGGCTCTAAAGTATACAGAACTGATGAGTCCGGTCATGTAACTTTTAGTGGCGGGTGAAGATAAATTTTGATCAATAGTAAAAGGAACAGGTTTAGTGAGAAAAAACACGAAAAATAAAGATGTAAATCGTAATGTTAGTTACAAGAAACTCGAAAGCTCACTGAAAACCGGGCAACTTGGGAGTTTCTACATTTTACACGGCGAGGAACGGTACCTGCTCGATCGCAGTTTAGAGAAACTGCGTGTTTTGTTATGCCCGGACGGTCTTGATAGTTTTAATTACAAACGCTTTGACGGCAAAGAATTGTTGATTGAAGACCTTGAAAATGCCATTGATACATTCCCGGCATTTGCTGACAGATCGTTGATAGAAATCCACGACTTTGATATCTTCAAAAGCGATGATAAGGAACACCTAAATAGTATTTTTGCTGATTTACCCGATTATGTCTGCATTATTTTTGTGTACAATATACTTGAGTATAAACCGGATGGCAGAAAAAAAACTGATAAAGAAATTCTGTCACATGCAAATGTAGTAGATTTTGTAGTGCAAGAACAGGACATACTTGTAAAATGGATAAGAAGACATTTTCGTGATGCCGGCAAAATCATTAGTGATAGTGACATTAAGTACCTCGCTACAATTACCGGTGGTTTCATGGCTACACTTAATGGAGAAATAGAAAAAGCAGCAGCCTATGCAAAACACGAGACCGTTACACGCGAGGATATAGATGCAGTAGTATCACCCATTCTTGATGTTGTCGTATATAAGCTTACGGATGCGCTTGTAGTTCGGGATAGTAAAAAAGCACTTCATCATCTAGGCGAACTACTTCAGATGCGTGAGGAGCCACACAAGATGATGTACAGCATTTCTCTCAAGATGCGCCAACTGCTTACTGCACGCATTTTTGTTGAAAACAGGATTGGTCATGAATCATTAAAAAAAATGTGCGATTTCAGGTACGATTTTCAATCAGAAAATCTTTATAAATCCGCAAGGCAAACCACACTTTCTTATTGTCGTGAGTTTGTTTTGTGTTGCTCTGCGACTGCACTTGAATTAAATAGTTCTTCAGATCCTGAGTCTCGAATAGTTGAGTTGGTAACAAAACTCGCATTCACACAACAGTAAAGACCGGGGTGAGTTTTTTATGAGGTCTGTAAAAGAAGTAATTGTTGTTGAGGGACGTTATGACAAAAGTAGAGTCTCTCAAGTTGTTAACTGTACAGTAATCGAGACTTCCGGCTTCGGAATAATAAAAAACAAAGAGAAGGTAGCTCTACTTCGAAGACTTGCAGAAAGCAGAGGGCTTATAATACTCACAGACAGTGACAAGGCGGGTTTTTTTATTCGCGGAAGATTACACGGAATGCTCGGTGACATAAAAATCAAACATGCATATATTCCGGATGTTGCAGGATGCGAGAGTCGCAAGAGCATTTCTTCCAAGGAAGGAAAGCTTGGCGTAGAAGGCATGACCGGTGATGTTATCCTAAGATCTCTCGAAGCAGCAGGCGCGACATTTACGGAAGATGCAAATGTATCTCTTACATTGGATAAAATCACTAAATCCGACTTGTATACATTAGGTTTAAGTGGTCGCGATAATAGCGCTATAAAGCGGCGCGAATTGCTTAGGCAACTCGATTTACCTGAGCGACTTTCTGCAAACGGACTTTTGGATGTTTTAAATATTCTTTTCACTCGAGAAGAGTTTTATTGTAAATTCAAATAAATATTAAAAACTATATACAAAATATTGTATTATATGATATACTTTCTACAATCTGTGCTATGAAAGGAATGAATTATATCAATGAAATGTCCTTTTTGCGGTTACTCCGAAAGTAAAGTTGTAGACTCCAGACCTGCTGAGGAAGGCGCAACAATACGTCGTCGACGTGAGTGCCTTAGTTGTCAAAAGCGCTTCACCACTTATGAAATCATGGAACGTTTACCTTTAATTGTTGTCAAGAGAGATGGCAGCAGGCAAACTTTCGACAAGCAAAAGCTTGTTAACGGAATGCTTAGAGCATGCGAGAAACGTCCTGTACCTCTTGCAGAGCTTACAGAAGTTGCAGATCAAATCGAACAAGACCTTCAAAACTCACTCGAGCGTGAAATTAAAACAACAGACATTGGTGAGATGATTATGACAGGTTTAAAAACCCTCGACGAGGTTGCATATGTTCGATTCGCATCAGTTTACCGTCAGTTCCGCGATATCAACTCATTTATGGATGAACTAAACAGACTACTGATAGAAGAATAAAAAAGGAGGGCTCTGCCCTCTTTTTTTATCTTTATTCTACCTCTGTACGTAACTATTCAATATCCTCAACTATCTTCTCCGGAGGATTGTCAAGAATTTCCGGATTTTTCAATATACTTTTAAAATATCTGAAAGCCTGCGAAAAATAAAAACCGTCACATATGCGTTCATCCACAACTAATTTGACGTCTATAAGCTTTTTTGTAACGACTTCCCCGGAAGTATTCAACTCCCGAACTTTTCTTTTTGCTCCGAGTGCAATAAATACAGGTAAATTCCCAAAGTTATACAGATGATGATATATCGCAGGTAATCCAACTGACCCGAGATCAGTAATTATTACAGATCCATGGAACGGACTTGCATTTAAAATTACATTTGGCAGCATGCCGAAATAGTCAAGGAATTTTAGAAAGCCAATTGTAAATCTCAAGATAACTCTTGGCAGCTTCACCAACAGAGAAGCAATATCATCTGTGTTGGTTACTTCACCCTCATTTTTTACTTTAGATAGCTCCAAGTTAAGCTTTTTATAAACGTCAACGATAGTATCACTTCGATCAAATGAAACTTTTATAGAAGTAGCCGTGGACTCTGTCTTAAGTTCCCTCTTTACGGTCATCATAAACTCAACGTTTTCTCTTGCATACACTCTCTGACCTGAGCAGAATCTGTTTATACCGGGATATTGCGAAGCAGCTCTTATATACATCGCCGTAAAAAAGTGCAGCAATCCCATGCCGGGATAACCTTCAAGTCTCTTCTTTCGCAGGTAGCGCTCAATCTCTGTTACATCGACTATCTCAGAAAAGTAGTTGCTTGCGTCACTCTTTTCCTTCATTATAAACGGTGTCATCGCACTATAAGGATCAAGTGTTCTTAAACGTCTTCCTTCACGTCTGTCTCCAAACTTCCTTTTCCTGCTTCTCATTCCAAGCTCCTCTTAATGCATATCAACGCTATTGTTTTCGCTAGAATTCTACATTATCGACATTTACTTGTCAAATTTGCAATAGTTGTGTTACAATAACTTCAGTATGTTCATTGCATCGCTCGCGTGCCTATTTTCAATAGGAGGTGTTCATTCTGTTAGCCGATTCTATTAAGTATATTCTTGCTGCTGAGTATGAAGCAAATCAGGTTAAGCTCATCATACTAAATAAATCAAAGGAAACAATTGAGAAAGCTAAAACAGATGGCGAGCAATCTGTCGAGCAAACTGTTGCCCGGGCTGAAGCTGAGATTGAGCAGCTTCAAAAAGCATCTGATCGCAAAGCCACTGAGTCTGCTACCGAGCTTGCATCTTCGACCGCAAATCGACTTGCCACAATGCGCGCACGAGCGGAAAAACGTCTCGACACTGTCGCGCAGCGCATTTTCGAAAGGATCGTGAACGTATAATGGGTGCAATGAAAAAACTATCTCTGATAATTTCACATTCCGACATCGTTAATATAATTAGCGAGTTGATGTACATGGAATGTGTTGAACCTATCGAGCCTGAGCTTACACTAGACCCGCCGGAGCTGACAGATCTTATTAGACGTGAAGCTATGGAGCTCGATGTATATGAAGCAAATAAAGAAACTTTGATGCTTCTTGCGACTCAGTATACTTATATTCTTATGGGTTGGGTACCTGAGGAGTTTGAATCAGAGTTAGCTACAATGTTTCAGGGATTCACATGCTCCTGGATATTTGAAGATCCGCATCCATATGATTACGATAACATACCGGTTTATATCAAACACCCTCAGTTATTCGGTAAACTTCGCAGTGGCGGCAGAAAAGTTTTTGACCCATTGTCAAAATTGCAATCCGTCTAGTGTCTTGAAAGGAGTGTGTCTTGCTTATGCAAGGGTTTGAAAAGATAGTTGAGCATATCAAATTTGAATCTGAAAAAGAATGCAAAGAAATCGCAGTGAAAGCAAATGAAGAGAGTATGCGAATCAAATCTATTTACTCGCAAAAAGGGCAAGATGCTTACTGGGGTTGTGTTAATGATGGTTCAAAAAGAATTGAAAAAAGAGTAGAAGAACTCTCTACACTTGCTGTAAATCAAGCAAAAAAAATGGTCAATGAAGTGGAACAGGATATGCTTGACGAAGTTCTTGATCTTACAGCCAAAAAACTTTCTGCATTACCTTCGCGTAAGTATAATGAACTACTAAAAAAGCTAGGAATTGATTTAGGGTGTAAGCCTGAGTATCTCGTAGAGCAATACAGAGAAGAGCTTTCTCCAACAGTCATTGCCGCACTTTTCGACTAAATAACACTAAATAAAAAACACGAGCCACATAATAGTTGCGGCTCGTTTTTTTATTAAATGTTTTCTATCTTTGTTGTAATTTTCTATTGAGTATTGCAGTTGTTAGTTTTGCTTTTTCCTCCGGCATCTTATCAAAGATGAATTGGAAGCCATAGTCATATCTGCCTATCTTTGTTCGCGGATAATTTGACTTGCGTACTATTTTTGCCGGCAAAGTGAATTTGTCTTTTTCAGAAAGTGAGAAGTCTACCAGATAATAGGGGTCGTACTTTGAACTAAGAAGAGTATTTGTTATAACACATAGTCCGCCTGCACTAATGTCGAATGATACATCAGCCAAATCCGGTGAGCTTACCGGGTCTTCAAATGTTTCGGAGGAAAGTTTTGCTTCAGGCAAACCGAATACTCTTACGTGTACTCTAATCTCGTCCCTATCAAACTGGCGACGGCTTTTTGTTTCGATATCCGTCAACTGTTCAATCATTACCTGACCATTACCACGCATTTTCTCCCGGGCGACACCTATAAATGAATGTACGGTCATATCATCACCGTAACTAATGTTCAATTGGGCTCCGAGATTTAACCTGTCGTAGTTTTCATACAGCCAAGAGCATTGCACAACAATAAGTCTATCACTCTCATGATAACGGAATACAGCTTCTTGTTCATCGCTGACTGCTCTTTTTTGAAGTTCCTCGTAGATAACTAGTTTCGTGCCGCGATCAATGTGCCTTAATTCCATCCGTCAACACCTCGCCTTTGGCGTAATCGATGATAATATAGCATAATAGCACAAGAATATTAACATTTCAACATTTGTTTAAAATATTTACTTTATTCTACATTTGAACAAGTAGTCTCATTGCAAAATGCTTAACAGCTTCACCATGAATCAAACTATCAAGCCACGCTGTATGGTCATCTGTTCTCATTCTATCGTCTGCGATCAACTCAAAGAAAGGTTCGCCAAGCCCGTTGAAATAAAGTAAGTGGTAGCCAAAATCACTTGTATGTATCAGCTCGGTATCCCCAACAACTCGACCTTCATAAAACAGCCACTCTTCAATCTCCGGCACAACTTTCATTGTGCTAAAATACTCGCTCTGATATGAGTACTTAGTAATATCTGAATATGTTCCGTCCGGTGTTGTATCGTCACTAAATTCAAGCATTAGCTCATTAAAAGCTGCTTCTGTTTCACCGGAAGCTACAAACTGCATATAAATCTCTTCAGCACGTTCCGTTGTTTCTCTTTCGGCTGTTTCCAGAGCTTGCAAGTAATCCGGGTCAAAATCGCCACCCGGGAACTCCATCGGATCGATCTGCTCTCGTAAGATAAGTATTTGCCTCATTCCAACCGTACGGTAATTGTTATCATCACGTGATACAAAAAGTACAATATTCGTGCCCTGATCTGTATCAAATAAGCCTGTGTCGCCATAGCTACGTGTTTCATCAAGTAACCAATCACTTGTTGACACATCAAGTCTTCCGGCTTGTGTCATTCTAAGTGTGGACTCAGGATCAGAATAATATTCCATGTACTCCCCTGCAGCTTCAATAAACTCAGGCTCACTATTAATACCCTCTATGATTTCCGCCGCTCTAAAACGTGCTTCTTCAAGTGCTGCTTCTGTTGCTTGATTGAATTCTTCATCACTTGCGAAATCATCATAGTCGAGATACTCAATAGTAACCATAAACTGTCTATAGTTTATTACATCAAGAGTATTGGCATTTTCAGCATAGTGTTCTGCAAGCTCGTTGGCAGAGTACTCAAAGGAGTCACGTACATGCATGCTATAAGCACTTGCAATTGTCATAAACTCCTGCACTTCGAAGAATACTTTCTCGTTCATACCTGCACCGAAGACTTGCTTTAAATAACTATCAACAGACGGGAATCCGCTAAACATCGACTGCATACTCATCATCGAGAACTCCTGTTCGATTGTTTCCCGATCTTCTTCAGAGAGTTCGAATCCGTTTTCCCTTGCTACTTTATAAATACTGACAAGATTAATAAGTCTGTTTATTGTACCTTCAACAAAGTAATCTGCCCAGGTTGTTTCCTCGCCTGTTTCTTGATCGATATCATATATTTGTCTCGATAATGGTATTCCCTGTTCAGGCAGCATTCCACCCATCCCTTGGAATTGAGACATAAAGTTCGCATATTCCATATACTCCGAATTAAAGAAGAACTCAAACTCGGCAGTATTAAAGCCAATTCCGTCAACTGTCACCACCGGAACAGTACGGCGAATGAAGCCGGAGTTAAGAATTATTGCTGTGGCAGTGGTAAGCAAAAGTACTGTGATCACAGCGATTTTTATGATTCTTGATTTCTTTCTGGCTTTTTCTTCTTTTTGCGTTCTCTCTAGTTTTCGGGTCACCTTGTCTGCTTTTGGTTCAAACATTCCACTCATTTATCTGTCTATCCTTTTTTATTTCTTCAAACGTATCCCCGCCGTGCCGTGTAAGCCCGTTTATAACCTGCACCTTTGGGCAGGTGGGTCGCCTCCTTCCGGCTGCTCGCTTCCAACTTCC
>Ga0123356_10004026_pt1 | contig 15258 bp, 12 predicted proteins | sample TergutEmb28metaG_2_FD_92546 | JGI IMG/M metagenome (GOLD analysis project Ga0123356, IMG submission 92546) | Embiratermes neotenicus P3 segment gut microbial communities from Petit-Saut dam, French Guiana - Emb289 P3 | ecosystem: Host-associated > Arthropoda: Insects > Digestive system > Gut ... | reverse complement strand
GTTTACCACATATCTCATCGCACGCTCGATATCCTGCCGTCTGGTGACCATGACACGGATTCCCCACTCCTCTATCCCATTGAAAAATCATGGAACAGCCTCAAATGCAAAAGAGCCGCACCCTAACGGCGCCCGTAAAGGCTCCTCTTTCGTGACCGAACAGTTCGCTTTCGAGCAAGCCTGTAGGAATCGCGGCGCAGTTGAGTTTCACGAAGTTCGTGTCCTTGCGTCGACTGTTATCGTGTAAGGCGCGAGCAATCAACTCCTTTCCAGTTCCAGTCTCGCCCAGCAATAACACAGTGGAATCGGTTTGGGCGACAGTCTCAACCAGTTGCAGAACGTGCTTTAGAGTCGTGCTAGTTCCGATGATCTCGAAACCTTTCTCGCCGCTAAGCGTTTCTTCACCGTACAGTTTTTCCTGGCGTAGTTCTTTGAGTTGACTTCGACGTCGATGAGGTGAGTCATATCGTCGTATACACTGCCGGATAGCACTTAACAGCTCTTCATCGTCAAAAGGTTTCGTCAAGAAGTCAGCAGCACCTGCCTTGACCGCATGTACCGTCATTGGAATGCTGCCATGGCCAGTTAGGAATATGATCGGGATCTGAATACCGCTTCGAATAAGCTCCTGCTGCAGATCAATTCCGCTTAGCCCCGGCAGTTCCACGTCAAGAACCAGACAACTCGGAACCCCGGGGCGCACCATATCGAGGAATTCCTGGCTCGAGGCTGCGGTTTTTGCCATCAGTCCCGCGGAGGCAAGCAGCCCCGCTAATGCTTCACGAACAGACGCGTCGTCGTCCACGACGTAAACAAGACCGCCGGTATCATCCATAGCCACCTGCTCCCGTTCCATCGTCTCGTTTTGAATCCAATTTGAGTGCCCTGTGAATCGCAGGAAGCAATTCGTCCTCGTCGAATGGTTTGGTCAGGTAGGCCACTGCTCCATTGGCGAGCTCTCGCGCTCGAGCCTCCTCATCGGCTGCTGCAGTTATGAAGATGACGGGCACGTCGTAACCTCCTGAACGCAAGTTACGGCGAAGCTCAGGCCCGCTCATCCCGGGCATCCGCACGTCCAACACCAGGCAAGCCGCTTCCCGCAGATAGGGAGACGTTAGGAATCGCTCGGCTGAATCAAACACACGTACCGCGAAGCCGGCGGAACGAATTAAGCTCTCTGACGACTCGCGGACTGAATTGTCGTCATCGATCACTGCAACAAACGGCGGCATATTACACCTTGGTAGTAGCGCCTACCGCTCTGGTCTTGCGGGGTTTAGCGGTCTGCACCGGGCCGATCCCCAGTTTTTCCCGCCATTCTCACAAGGTCCGCGAGCGACTCGGCACGCATCTTACGCATAACATTCCCGCGATGAACCTTGACGGTGAACTCGGTGATCTGTAATTCATCCGCCACTTGTTTGTTCAGCAAGCCCGAGATCACTTGCCCCATCACTCCGTCCTCGCGCGCGGTCAGGGAATCGTACCTCTGACGTAATTCTCGTGTCTGTGCGTGGCGCTCTCGGGTGACGCGGTCGCCTTCTACTCCTTCGACGATCGCCCGCAAGAGCTGCTGTTCGTCAACGGCCTTGGTCAGAAAATCAACAGCTCCTGCTTTTATCGCCTGCACGGAGGCCGGGATGTCGCCGTGACCGGTAATGAATACAATAGGTATCTCCAGCTTGGCCTCGGCCATCCACTTTTGCAGATCGAGCCCCGTCAGGTCCGGCAGCTGTAGGTCCAACACGAGACAAGGCGAATGTTTCAGTCCTCAATCCGGCAGATCGTACCAAACTGCACACACCCTCGCGCACAGCGGGATCGTCGTCCACAATCGCGATGATCGGGTCAACTTCACTCAACAAGTCCTTCTTGGTATTGTGGAATGGTGAACTGAGTTGTTACCCCTGGCCCGTCGTTGGCGGTGAGCCACAATCTCCCCCCGTGACTCTGAATGATCGAGCGGCTGATCGAAAGTCCCATCCCCATACCATGGGGCTTTGTGCTGAAGAACGGATCAAAAACCCTCTCCATCTTATGAGGATCGATCCCAGTTCCCGTATCAGCAACTGTCACCCGCACCTGGCCGCTATCGATGTTGCAAGTGGCGATCAAAAGTCGCTTGCATGGAGCACCGTTCACTGCATCCAAGCCATTCATAATGATGTTGAGAACCACCTGCTGCAACTGCACACGATCGCCAAGAACCGGGGCCAAGGCATCCGCGAACTCTGTTCGTATGGCGATGCTCCTCCTCTTCGTTTCGTCGCCCACCAGTGCGAGCACTTCGCCAACGGTTTCATTGAGGTCTAGCTTTGTCTTGGGCGTGACGGCTTTGCTCGCCAGGGCACGGATGCGGGAAATGATTTCGCCCGCCCGCTTCCCATCACGCACGATGCGACGGGCGGCCTCGCGAGCTTCATCCAAATCTGGAGAATCCCCCGCCAACCATCGGAGGCATGCACTGCCATTGCTCACGAGGCCGGCTAAAGGTTGATTGAGTTCGTGCGCGATCGACGCTGACATGTCCCCCATCATACTCACCCGGTTCATGTGCGCGAGGTCGGCCTCTAACTGGCGTAGCCTATCTCGCTCTTCCTCCGCTCGTTTACGCTCAATAGCGAGTCCCGCCAAACGGGTGATCTGCTCGATGAGTTCTTGGTCGCGCGGACTTGGACGTCGTGGCTCGCGATAGTGCATGGCAAACGTCGCGACCACCTTGCGTTGTGAGGAAAAGACCGGGATAGACCAACAGGCGCGCCAAGAATGGCATAAAGCGAGATCGCGATAGTCCGCCCACAAAGGGTCGGCTGCGACGTCCTCGACGATTACCTGCTCGCCTCTGTACGCGGCTGCTCTACAACAACCTGCTAGCGGTCCAATTGCAGTCTCGCCAATCGCATCGACAAAGGATTTTGGAAGACTGGGTGCCGCGCCACATCGCAATCGATCGCCCTCCAGCAATAGGATGGATGTCAGTGCGCCACTGGCCTGTTCTTCTACGAGGCGGCACAGGGCGTCCAATATTTGAGCGAGCGAGTCTCCTTTCGCGAGCATCTCGAGGATTCGTTTTTCTCCCGCGAGCAGGCACTCTGCACGCTTGCGGTCTTCAATGTCAGTTAGAATTCCATACCATTTCACGATACTCCCGTGCTCATCGCGCAGCGGCACACCGCGAGTTAAGAACCAGCGATATTCCCCGTTTGTGTTCCGATGGCGTACTTCGTCTTCAAACGGTTTGCCACCGAGTGACGCCCGCCACTTGCTCACATGCCTATCCAGATCATCTGGATGAACAGCGGCTGTCCAGCCGTTGCCCAAACTGGCTTCTGCCGACAACCCTGAGTATTCCGTCCAGGCACGATTCTGAAACGTAGCTAACCCGTCGGGGCTCGCAGCGAAGAATATGGCCGGCATGGTCTCAAGCACATCACGCACCTCCTTTTCGCTTCGCTGTGCAGCTTCTTCCATTCTTTTGCGGTCAGTAATGTCGTTGTTTGTTTCCAGAAAGGCAACTGCCGCACCCCTCTGGTCGCGCCGAAGCGACCAGCGACTTGCCATCACGACCCGGCTTCCGTCTTTCGTGGTGCGGACAAGTTCACCCTCCCAGCGGCCTCTACGCATCACTTCCGCGTCGATTTCTTTCAAAGGCATAGGGAAGACCGTTTTCAGTAGGTCTTCAGCAACTTTGCCGACCGCTTCTTCCGCCGACCATCCGTACAACTCCTGTGCCCCACGGTTCCAGAAAGTGATGACGCCGTCCACATTGCGGAGAAAAATCGAATCGTGTGTCTCATCTAGAAGAAGCGCGTGCTGGGTCTGCTTTTCGACTTCAACCTCAAGGCCATTGTGGGCCTGACGCAAGGCATGCGTGGTGGCTTGATCTTTCAGGACCAGCAGGGTTACAAGCGCAATGGCCCCTATTCCGACTAGGGTGTTTACGATACCTTCAACTGCAGGCCCCGAGGAACGCGTGCTCAGATAGCTCAAAATGGTGAGTGCCACACATCCCGCTGCCACTAGCATCACGGACGAAGGGCTGCAGAACCTCGCGGCCAAAAGGATAACGACGACATACAGAACCGCAACTGCTATATCTGCTCTTGTGACCGTATCAGCTATGAAAATTGCCGTCCCTAGTACGGCTGTAGCGATAGGGAGACGTGCGGATCTGAAAAATGAATTCATGTCATCCATCATCTACCCTCAATAACCGGATTGCGAGCCTTCCGGCAAGCGAGCTAGCAAGACGCACGGCTAACGCTGTGGGAGGGTACCTCGCTAGGCCGCCGCTGGCGTATTCACTCCCCACAGAGTGATGCCCCTTGTCTGCTGGTCTTGCCCGTCGCGTGAGTAAGCGTTGTGCCCTCGCAGTTGGTTGGTCCAAACACCATTCCGGACTCGTTTCGATGAACATTGAATTTCACGACCAGTCGATTCACGGCGAAGACCGCGTCATACGCTTTTGTTTTCGAATCCCATGGTGTGGTGAATGACTCCTTGGCGGTCGGCTCCCGATAGCACTCGGGCCTGACGGTCGTCAGCGCTACGACGCATTGCCCGGAGTCAAGAGTTCTTTCTCACCCAGGGTGGGACGATTGCCGTTTCCTGATTGCTGAGCCATAGATTCTAAGTTCTCCTTCTCAAAATATTCAGCTGAACTGGTGTGCAGTTTGTAGAACTCAATTCCACTACTACGAGCTCATCCTGGACCAGCCCGAGTCTACCGACAACCCCACTTGGAGTCAGATGCCGACTACATCGAGGGAACCAGGAGACTCTTTCGGGTGAGGAAAAATACTCCCAGTTTGCACTAACTCTTTCGATGCTGGATAGTAATACGTTTCCATCCAAAGAGCCGGGCATCGACAGACCACACTCCGGGGCCGAGCAGCGCCAGAGCAGCGCCCAGAGTGCCCAGTAAGACGCTCGTCCACAGATTTCCGAGCTGTGTGTGCACGTTCCAAAGCTCGAGTGCTGCCACCGCGGCTCCGGCGATCGGGGTCCATAACCCGGCGATCAGCAGTATCGACGTAGCGATGGCAAGCGCGTGCAATGCACCGGCTTCAGAAAGAAGCCCTTCGTGCCACCCGCCGGCTGCATGAGCAATCAGTGCCGCAGCGGCTACCAGCCGCATCAACAGAAGTCCGGCACCCGGCCGGCCAGAAGCGAAGGTCGAGAATAGTCGTCGCAGAAAACCCCCCAGCTAAAACTAGACAAAGGCAAGATGCGACTGAAACCCTAAAAAGAGTCGTGGCATCACTCTTTCGAGTATCTAGATTTCGATGATTCCTCGCCTGAGACCAATCATTGCGGCGTGGGTTCGGTCGTTGGCTCCCAATTTGGAGAGGATGCTCTTGACGCGGCCCTTGACAGTTTCTTCCGTGATCGAGAGCTGCGCGGCAATCTGCTTGTTGGCATTCCCCGCGGAAATGAGGCGGAGCACCTCGATTTCCGCCGGGGTAAGGGCGTCATCGGTTGCATGTTCGGCAACCTGGTAGCAGGCGTCGGGAGAGAGCGTTTTCTTGCCGGCGTGAACAGTGCGAATGGTGTCCAGCAGTTCCTTGTGCAAAGAATTTTTCAGCAGGTAAGCCCAGGCGCCGCCTTTAAGGGCTCGTAGAACCTGGACATCCCCTGAGTAAGTGGTAAGCACAATGATGCGCGCATCAGGAAATTCGGCGCGAATTGCGACGATCGCATCCAGACCACTCATTTCCGGCATTTGCAGGTCCATCAGCGTAATGTCCGGACGATGTGCACGGAATTGATGGATGGCTTCACGCCCGTTCGAAGCTTCTGCGATCAAATCCATGTCCTGCTGATCCGCCAGGATACTCGCGATCCCCTGACGCAAGACAGGATGGTCGTCCACCGCCAGAATCCGAATTGTCTTGGCGTCGGTCACAAACCTGGCCTCCCGGTTCCCGAAAATGCCCTTCCCAGCCATGAAGGGAGCAACCGTCGGCGGGGAGACCGCGATGTCGCATATGCCAAAGAGGCAGGAACAGTCAGCTCAACTTCGGTGCCGGAGTCGAGTTCGCTCCACACATCGAGCCTGCCTCCGATCAGCTTTGCTCGCTCGCGCATGCCTGGGAGTCCCCAGTGCCCAGGCTCTCCATCTTGATTCAGAAGTTTCGCATCAATCCCTTTGCCGTCATCGCGCAAACGCAGGCGAAGTTGGTTCTCGTCATAGCGGATTTCCGCTTCAATCCGCAGTGCTTTTCCATGGCGGGATGCGTTGCGCAGGGCTTCGCTTCCAATCCGGTAAACTTCGTCCCGTAAGATAGGCTGAAGATCACGCGGCGTGCCTTCTACCTGTAAATGAAAAAGCGGAGCGTTTTCGCCTCCGTGGTCCGCCATCAGCTCTTCTCCAAGAGTGCTGATAGCCACATCGAGGTCGCTGGCTGGTACGGTGGATGCGCGTAATTGACGCACCGCATCCCGCCCCTCCGTGATTGCCTCAGCCGCCTGATCGATCGCGCCGTTCAATCTGCGTTTGGCTTCATCGGGCCGATTGGGTAGCAAATTAGAAACTGCTTGAAAGCGGAGCAACAAACCTTGAAAGCTCTGCAGCAGCGTGTCGTGCAGTTCGCGCGCAATGCGTGTCCGCTCCGCCAGCCGCTCATCGAACCGCGCGTTCATCCCGGTGGCAATCTGCCGGACCCGCAGCCGGAAGGCGCCGGCGCCGAGCACGATCAGTACCCCAACAGCAATCATCCGGAACGATATCGTCTGATAAAAAAAAGGCTCCTGAATGATCCCAAGGGCGATGCCCTCGCGGTCCCAGATCCCGTCGCTGTTGCAGGCGCGAACACGGAACAAATGTCTGCCTATCGGAACGCTGGTGTAGACGGCCGTACGCGTTGTCCCCGCATCCAGCCAGGTGTTGTCGACGCCATCCAGCCGATATTGGAAGCGGACCCTCTCGGGGAAAGTAAGTTCAATCGCGTCGAACGTAAGCTCCAGATGGTGATTACCTGGGGCAAGCACGACTCGGCGCGGAAGCGGCCGCGTTCTCCGATCCACCATGACTCCCTCGATAAAAACTGCCGGCGGGCGGCGCTGTTGTGGTAATCGCAGCAGATCGATCATGGCCAACCCCTGTACGGTGGGTACCCAGAGCCTGTTCTCGCGGTCAACGATGATGTTGGGCGCACCGATGCTGCACTGCGTCGAGTTCAAGCCGTCTGCACGGCCGAACTTCACGTAATCCAACGGATCGCTCCGATCCTCCCGTGAGAGGAGAGCGCTCGCCGCGGGAAGGCGCAGAATTCCATTGCGGCCGCTAAACCACAGCTCCTGTCCGCGGAACTCTGCCATCCCCAGCAGGTCGAGGTCAGGACCGATGTCCACCAGTCGGTTGCCATCAATGCGGCTGATCCCTCGGGGCGCCGAAAACGCGTAGAGTTCGCCGAACTGCGTCTCGCCAAAACCAATAAAATGCGGATCCACAATCTGGTGTGAGGACGAGAGTGGTATGAATCGATCGCCTGTTATGCGGTCTATACCGGCACTGGATGCCGCCAAGATTCCACCATGCCGGTCGGCATGAACCGCAATCATGTAGTTGCTGGAGAGGCCGTCGGCACTGGTGTAGTTGCGCAGGTGTCCGTTGCGCATACGGGATAGTCCTTCCTGGGTTGCGAACCAAAGCGAACCGTCGGGTGCGGCGACAATAGAACGGACAACACCGTCCGGCAGACCCTGCTCCGGCCCGTAGTGTTCAAATTTCCCGTCTTTGAACCGGAAAGCTCCGCTTCCCCACGTCCCGATCCATAGATCGTCGTTACCATCCTCGGCTAAGGCCCAGACGCAGGAGTTGAGCAGCCCATCTTTCTCGGCGTAGTTAACGAAGCGTTTTCCATCGAAGCGCGAAAGGCCGCCGCAGTTATTGCCGACCCAGATGGTGCCGTCATGCCGCTCGAGTACGGTCATGGGTACGCTATTAGGCAGACCGTCGGCCGTGGTGAACATGTGAATGGGTCTATCGCCGAATCGAATCAATCCCTCGCCGTTCGTGCCGATCCAGAGATTGCCGTCGCGGTCGGCTAATATGTACCGCGGAGCCACACCGCTCAATAGCGGCTCGAGAGAGTCACGCTGAGCTCGGAAAACGCCGAAATCCACAACCTGAGACCACCATACCGTGCCCTGCCCGTAATCGTAGGTCTGTATCGGAATCTTTGCCTCGTTCCAAGCGCAGGGAGCGGAGCGGTAAATCGCGTCGGGACTTTGGCGTACTATGCCAGAGCAGAACCACATCGCGCCGCTGCGATCCTCCATGACATAATGAATATCTTCATTGCGCATACCGCGGCCTGCGATACGGTAGTTCGGAGCTGGCACCGCAGTCAGCCCCGGATGCTTTGTGATTCTGCCGCGGTCCCAATCCAGGAAATCGTTGTCGGCGAGAATGCGGAGATGCCCGTTCGAGGCTTCTTCTAGGGCCTGAACACTGATTCCCGGAAGTACGGTGATGAAACTCGCTCCATTTAGGCGATAAAGCCCTCTTCCGGTGCCCGCGAAGAGGATGCCGTCATGGGTGAACTTAAGGCAGGCGACCGCCCCTTCGTCTTTCGTGTTGCCTATCCGATAGAGCTGAGATATTGACCTACCCGGTTCGTAATGCTCCACGTCGTGAATGCGTACGATACCGAGATCTGTTCCCACCCACAAACTTCCATCCGGCCCCTCGGCAAGCGCCGCCACCACCTGGGAGGCGGATCCCGCCATGCGAAAATCGATCGGCGTAAAGTCCCGCCCGTTAAACCGGACCAGCCCGGCATACGTGCCAATCCACAGGAAGCCGTCACGGCTTTGAAGGATTGCATTTACGACGTTGTCTGGAAGTCCGTCCTCCACCGTGAAAGTTTTGCGGAGGTAGTTCGCTGTGGGCTGCGTTGGGTCGAGCGCCATCGTGGAACGCGACAAGAGCGCGAGCAGGAGAAGGGAACACAAATGCAGGACGGTGTGCCTCAACATAGTTCGGATTATCTCTTTCGCCAAAGTCAACGTTGCATGATCGCCAAAGCAATGGCGCGGGGGCCCGCTCCAAACAGAATGAGTACCTCAGACCCTTGCTTCAGGTGCTCAAATTCGGCATCCGCGCTGCTAGTTTTAGTGTGTATGTCCCGGCCCATCAGATCGTTCAATCTCTCGCTCGCAGACGCAACCTGGTCTTTCGATCACTGACGGCATTGTGGGTTTACAGAAGTTATGCCTCCACGCCCAATAAATCGGAGGTGAGAATCGTTTCGCGGTTCAGGTTCTTCACTGCAAGCCGCTTCGATTTTTCGCAATAGGAAAGCGACGCGTCAACCTGCCGAGCGCCTGCGCCTGCACAACCTCATTAGTAAGTGCGGCGAACCTGATCGACGACTTCCAAGCGCGTTTTCTTGCTGATCTTGCCGCGTCGCATCGACGCCAAACGCGAAGCCTTCAATTGCGCTGCAAGCCGTATGTCTTGAAAGCGGCTGGCCGGATCGGCTATTCGTAGACTGCTATCATTCGCGACGGCTGGTGCAATCGCTTCATCGATGGTCAACAGAAGATCGCCCCAGTCCGGTGCGAACGTTTGACCGGCGGCCCGCTTTTGCAGCGAAGACGTCGATCCTGCGGCCTGCGCTAACAAATCGAGCCTCCAAATTGATGACGGCCAGAGAATCGTTCGCGTTGTCCTTTGCATCTCGAGGAAATCGTGCCTCGAACACCGTGCCTTATGGCAGTAATGAGCCGTAAGCCCCTCGTAAGCTTACGGCCGGATCAGCGCCTAAGGTTTATTGTTTTCAGCAACCTGGAGAATCGGCCATCGCTGCGCAGCGGTTCAAAAAACGGCTCGACAGCTACCAGATTGACGAAGTTCGTCTTGTGCTCCATGGCCTCCTCCAGGCGGTGGAATGCGAGATCGTGGTCTCCTATGCCGATCGCCGCAAAAGCTTCTGCCAGCGGTGTGACATATTGTCCCCCTGCCAGCCGGTTAAGCTCCTCGATACACTTCCGCGCACGCGACTCGCTGCCTTTACGGGCATGGGCAGCGGCCATCAGGCCAATCTCCAACGGAACTGACGAAGAGGAGAGGCGCTGAATGACACCGTCATAATCTTTCTGCTGGAAGTGCAAGAGTCCGTCGTAAAGTCGCGTTTCAGGATAGTAGCGATCCAGGTCGAGAGATTTTCTTAGATGCTCCGCGGCGGATCGATAGTCACCCTTCACATAGTGAAGATAAGCCATCCGCGCGCAGCCGCTGGCGGAAATTGGATCTAATTCAGCGGCTCGGCGAAACCCTGATTCGGCCGCCACAATGTTCCCTCGGCTCAGCGACGACACGGCGCGAAACATGTGAGCCGTCGCGTGGCCAGGCTGCAGTTGCAGCGCTCGTTCGTATAGTCGGTCCGCTTCATCCCAGCGATAGTCGAAACACGCACGAATTCCCCCAAGCACGGTGCACGTTTCTCCTGAGTCGGGATCAAGGGCGTAGCCGCGCTCGGCGTTCGCCTTTACCTCGGGATACATATCACGCCCGGAGACCACGCCGAAAAAACACAGAAGGCCGATGGCCGCGGCGACGCCACTGTAGGCGGGAGCGTAATCAGGAAAAAGCTCAATCAGTTCGCGCAGTTGCTCGAGCGCAACTCGCTGGGCTTCTGGAGACTGTTGATAAATCAGGAATCGTGCTCTTAAGTACCTCGTGTAAGCATCGAGATTCCGAGCAGAGGAACGCGCTCGCGCCTCTGGCATCTGAAGCCGCAGCAAGCCGGCCACGGATTCCGCGATCTCTTCTTGAATTGCAAAGATATCCTTCAGTTCACGGCAGAAGGTCTGAGACCACAGATGATGGCCGGATTCAGAGTGGATCGCCTGCGCAGCGATCCGCAGTTGCATCCCCGCTTTCCGGACGCTTCCCTCAATCACGAGATCGGCGCCGAGACACCGGCCCACTTCCCGGATATCAACCGCCACATCTTTGAACTGGAAAGCCGACGTCCGCGCAATCACGTTCAGTCCCGAAACGCGCGTGAGTGCGTTGATGATTTCCTCACTGATCCCGGCACAAAAATAGTCCTGCTCCGGCTCCGGACTCATGTTCACAAACGGCAGCACCGCAATCGATGCACGGCGAGTTGGGATGCTGGCGCCGACTTCTTTTCTGTTTTCTTGTGGCCGTCTTTCCAGCCAGCGGAAGATCGGGACATAACTTCCTGGCCGCAATCCAATCAGGACGGGATCGCTCCTGCCGGGCCCTTCCTCGTAATATTCCTTCAACTTGGATCTGAGGCGGCGAGCCTCGACCCGTACAATCGCATCGATGTTCGGATCGTAATCGGCCGTGCGGTCGAAGACCTCCATGGCGATCGAGAACTCCTTGAGGCTGTCGAGGTTCCCATCGATTGTCCGATTCACAATGTGGGCCAGAAATCGGGTGAGCCGGGCTGAGGAAACGAAGCCAGGGCTGTTGACCACGCGCGCCAGTTGCTCGCGTACTATCCTTGCTGGCACGGGCTCGCGTGCAGGGCCGGCCGGAGATTCTTGGGGTGAGGAAGCCGCCATCGATGCTTAGGGTAGTGTTTACAATCATACACTTGCGTGCGCCGGCCTAGCGACATGTAACGTGGGAGCGTGGGAGCTTACGGCCGCTTACGTCAATTCGGGAGCGTACCAGGCTAGCTTGGATTCGAGTGCCCCGGACGTCGATGCAGAGCAAGGAACCAGTAAACACCATCATGTTCGTGACCGGTAGAAAACCGGAAGCGGTAGTCGAGCAGGATCTGCAACGACGCGGTCTCAAAGTGGAGTGGGCAAACAGCATCAAGGCGGCTAAGGATTTGCTCGCCTTAGCATCCGAGAGAACGGCCATTGTCGCGGACCTCGTCTTGGCAGATGGCAACTGGACAGATCTGGTAGAGCAAGTGAGGTGTATTTCAAGCTCCATTGCCATTGTGCTGGTGAGTTCTACCAGTACGGCCGAGTTGTGGTGGGATGCGCTGGACTGCGGTGTGGAGGATATTTTGTTGGCACCGTTTTCGGCTGCCCGCTTATGGGAAATCCTCGGGCACTCGACAGGTCTGCGATAACGGCTAGCCGGAACGACACTTCGAGCCAGTTGGGCATGAATTCTTTCGACACAGCGTCCCGAGGGCGGGATCATGGGCCGCCGATTTCAAATCGCTCGATCCTCACCGAGCTACGATGCGCTGAGCTTTCTATCTTTGCGTGTTGGAGCTCCTTTACCGCTGAACCATCCGCGTGTCGCCAATTTGCAAGGAGCGTGCGATAGTATCTCTCTGCCAAGCGATTCCGGCCCAATTGCTCTGCGGCTCGGATTGCGCCCAATAGCGCGTTGAATAGGTTCGGATCACTCGACAGTGATTGCCGATACTGGATAAGCGCTTCCGCTGGTTGCCCGCTGAGAAGTAGCATGTCAGCCAGCATTTCCCGTGCCGGTATCTCGACTTCGCCCTTTTCGATCTTTGCCTGCCGCTCAGCAAGCGGTTGCAGCAGGGCGACTGCGTCCTTCAGATTGCCGCGGGTAAAATCCACCCATGCACGAATCTCAATTGCAGCGGCACTCTCACTCGCCCGCCATTCTCCTGATGTGAGAAACTCGAGCTGCTCTAGGGCGTCACTCGCCGCCTCCCGGTCACGCAGGTGGGCAGCCCCCTTCTGCATGCGCGAGCAACGTCGCTTCCTGGCTGGAAGATCCCCCTCGGTAATAAGTTTCAGATGCTCGGCCATTGTCCAATTCTTCGTTTCGATGGCCAGCAGCGCGGGGTTACCGCGCCTCGACAGCTGCCCACATGTCCGGATACCTGGGATCCACATCCGTCGGTCGGACAGTTCTAGCCTCTGTAACGATCGTTTTCGCCTCATCGAAGCGGCCCGTCTGCAGATAGGCATACTCCAGAAATTCCATGGCATGAAGGCGGTTTTCTCCGTGATGTAGTCACGGACGCTTCGGCCGGCCGCCTTGGAGGCCAGATTGGACGCAATGTCTTCTTGCCAGAAGCCCAGGCGCGCAAAGATGTGGGATGGCATGTGCAGCGCATGGGGTACTTGGAGAGCGATCTGCGTCGTACAGACGAGATTTGTGGGGTTGCGGGGAATCGCTTTCTCCGCTGAGGCGACTTCCGTCTGACTAGCGAGGAAGCCGCTGTAATGGCTGTGGAGCTACTGACCCGTCCGCTACCCTCCCGACTTCCTTCCATTTACCGGTGTGCCGTTTACAGGTCGGATCTGCTCCAGAGATTTCCGGCTGGGGCGAGGAGCGCTTCTCCAGTTTGCTGAATGCGGTCCTTGCCCCATCGTGCTGTCGCCCAAAAGGGGCCCGGCCATTGGTAATGCTGACAAAAAGGAAGGCTACTAGGAGTAGCGAGCAACCTCATACCGCCAAGGGAAAGCCACTATTTTAAAGCCGGAGGCAATTTCATTGGCTCCGGCAATCTCGGCTGCTAACCTTCTGCTTGCCACAGACAGGAGGTTACTCATGACCGACTATGCCACTCTACTCCGTGATCACCTCACTCTCAACATCCGCTGTATCGATCGAGTTTTCCTGCAAGGCTACGTTCCCCAGTTGCAGACCGTAGGCTACGTCTGCCGTTTTCTCCGCTGGCAGCGAAACTTCCCGATCCCTTCTTCCGCCGCCTTCGGCAAAATTGGCCAACTGTACGTCCGTGCCATCCATCATTTTGGCGAAGAACATGAGATTCCTCTCCTTAAATTCGAGAAGGGCCAAGACAAGGTTTTAGTTTGCAGGATCTGAGGAGGAACCTATACGTCAAGGCTGAACCGACTTTGCTAACCGCCCAGGGAATCGACGGGGTGACGTTTAATGCCATTGAGGAAAGCGGAGTGGAGAGTTTTCGAGACAGATCCAGGACGAACTGCGTTGCCAGCGCTTGAAGGGGCCGAATGTGGCGGGGTCGATCCCGAGACGGTCGAAATTGTCCGCCATCGTGTTAGATTGTCCCCCACAAGCAAAGAAGACAAGTCAACATCGCCTCGCGAAGGAGATGCCGCTCAATGCGCACCTTGCGGTTTATCGCAGTAATCGTGGTAACCGTAGTCCCCCCACTCACCTTCCTCCATGCCCAATCTAAAGAGGAAACGTCGTCCGTCAAGGTTGAGGCTAGCAAGACGGAAACCTCCAAACCCGAGCAGTTCAAACCTGAACAGCAGCAGTCGAAAGGCTCGGTCACCATCGGCGGAAAAGCCATTGACTACGACGCTTACGCCGGCACGCTGATCGTTCACACCAAAGACTGGGACGATGTTCCTCAAAATGCCGATCCCGATCCCAAGAACAAAGCTCCCGAAGCCAGCATGTTCTACGTCGCATATTTCAGATCCGACACCAAAGGCGCGCCCCGGCCGGTAACATTTTTCTATAACGGAGGTCCAGGTTCTTCCACCGTTTGGCTTCACATGGGAGCGTTCGGCCCCAAGCGCGTTGTGACTGCCAATGACTCGCACACCCCTGCCGCTCCGTATTCGGTTGTCAATAACGAATACAGCCTGCTTGACGCCACCGATCTCGTTTTTGTTGACGCTCCCGGAACTGGCTTTAGTCGCCTCACCGGTAAAGATAAGGAAAAGGCCTTTTACGGCGTCGATCAGGATGCCTGGGCCTTTTCTGACTTCATCGTGCAGTTCCTTGCCAAGTACGGCCGCTGGAATTCGCCCAAGTATCTCTTCGGTGAAAGCTACGGTACCACCCGCTCGGCCGTGCTGGCTAACCTCCTTGAAACCGAACGCGACGTCGACTTCAACGGCGTCATCCTGCTTTCCCAGATCCTGAACTTCTCTCTCGATTCCGATTTCCCCGATGGCAATCCCGGCGTCGATATTGCCTACCAGCTCAATCTTCCTACCTATGCTGCAACCGCGTGGTATCACCACAAGCTACCCGAGTCCCACCCGGATCTGAAGGCACTGATCGACGAGGTCGAGCACTTTGCCATGAACGACTATGCCATCGCGCTCGCAGCTGGTGCGTCGCTTCCAGCCGATCAACGTCGCGCCATCGTCGAAAAGCTCCATCAATATACTGGCCTGTCGACCGCATACATCGAGAAGGCTAACCTGCGCATCAACGGCGGAGAATTTGAAAAGAACCTCCAGGATGAGAGTGGTCTGACCACCGGCCGCCTCGACACGCGCTTTTCGGGTCCCACGTTTGATCCGCTCAGTAAAGCCGCGGAGTACGATCCGCAGTCAGCGGCAATCTCTTCGGCGTATGTCTCGGCATTCAACGATTACGTG
>Ga0123356_10004025_pt1 | contig 15261 bp, 9 predicted proteins | sample TergutEmb28metaG_2_FD_92546 | JGI IMG/M metagenome (GOLD analysis project Ga0123356, IMG submission 92546) | Embiratermes neotenicus P3 segment gut microbial communities from Petit-Saut dam, French Guiana - Emb289 P3 | ecosystem: Host-associated > Arthropoda: Insects > Digestive system > Gut ... | reverse complement strand
TGGAGTATTAACAAAAAGTTTCCAGAAGATGTGTTCCGCCTTGCATATTTTCGGAAGATTTACAAATAAGGATATCGCGGTAAAAGCGATGCGCGGAGAAATAAAACCCGGTGGTTTGCCAAAACACGGTACGGTTTTCTTTTCCGATATTCGTGAGTTTACCGCTAAATCAGAAGGTTTCACAAAATTCTTCGGCGCGGAAGCGTCAGATAAAATTGTTCACTGGCTTAACAGTTATTTTACTGAAATGGTCGACTGTGTGGAAAAAACAAACGGCGTTGTTGACAAGTTTATCGGCGATGCGGTAATGGCTCACTGGGGCACGGCGTATACCGCGGGAAGTCCGCGCAAGGATGCGTTTAACTGCGTCAAGGCGGCGTTAATGATGCGCAACGCATTGTATGTTATGAACAAGGAACGCAAGCCCAAAGACCCTGCCAACCCGCTTATCCAAATTGGATGCGGCATCAATACAGGTATCGTAACAGCCGGACAATTGGGCAGCGATATGCGCATGGAATACACGGTTATTGGCGATCCGGTTAATCTTGCTTCCCGCATAGAAGCCCTTACCAAACCTCTTGCCGCCGATATTCTTATTTCTGAAAATACCTGGCGTTTGGTAGGAGATGCATTCATTACCGAAGAAATGCCTTCGGTAACGGTGAAAGGAAAAGAAAAGCCGGTACGGATTTTCGCGGTTGTTAATATTGCGGGCAGCGACAAAGGGCCGCAAACCATGGCAGATGTACGCAAGCTTCTTGGTTTAGAAGCTCCTGATGTTACAAAGGTAAACGTTAATACTGATGAAAAAAAATACAAAATCAACAAGAATTAAGCCCATAGGGTTTGTTGACTGTCTGGTCATTATTATACTTCTCGGCATAGCGGCATTCAGCATCAATGTATTCAGGCTCGATCTGCTGCACACCATCAACCTGCGGAATGTAGAACCCATTGGCACAGTGGTAATAAGAAAAAATATTGTGCAGCGGCGGCTTGCCGATCGGGTCATTTGGGACAGGCTGGCAACCGAATCGCCGGTATATCTGGGAGACTTAATTCGTGTCGCAGACCTTTCCGCCGCAACGCTGCACATAGAAGGCAACAGCATTGATTTAAATGAAAATACGCTTATACGCATAACGCGCGCGCCGGACGGCGAGAGTCTGCAGATTATAATGAGCGAAGGAAATATTTCGCTTGCCGCCGCAGCAGACAGCGGAAAAGTATCGCTGGATGTTAACGGACGGCAGGTACAAGTCGCGTCCGGAACAATACTGACGGTTTCCAAAACGGTATTTAACGTAAAAGCCGCGGAAGACAGCATGAGACTGCAGGTAAATGAAGGCGTAGCGTTATATATTGAAGAAGGGCAAGCGTGGGAAGTCCATGCGGGCGGGCAAATCGCGATTGATGCCGGCGGTTTTGAGCGCGATGAAAAAGCGACGGTGGTTATACATCCTGTTTCCAATGCGCGGTATATTAACGGCAATCATAGACCTTATATGGTCGACTTTTTATGGAATAAAATTAATCTTAACACAGATGAATTATTGCGCCTGGAAATTGCCGCGGACAGAAACTTTAATTATATTTTTTATATTAATGAAAATCTGGATAATCAGGTGCGGGTTGCCATTGATAACGGCCTTTGGTACTGGCGGCTATCCCATGCAAATACCGTTTTTGGCGAAGGACGTTTTACGATACTGGACGGCACCGGACCGCGATTACAGAGTCCCGCAGTAAGCAGCATATTTACGTTTTCAAACGAATTGCCCACAATACATTTTCGATGGGATGCGGTAGACGAAGCGACCGCGTACATTCTGGAAGTGTGCGATACGCCTTACTTTATGACTCCCCGCATACACAGACAGAGCCAGACCAATTCCTATACCGATTCAAGCCTTGGCGTAGGAACATGGTATTGGCAGGTAACGCCGGTATTTTCTGCGGTATACACAGGACACGCCTCATTTTCACCGGCTTCCTACTTTACCATTGAGCGCGCCGATTTTAAACCAGGAACAGAACATCTTGATTTGGCGGAATGGTTTGTCACTGAAATTCCGCCCGAATTACTCTATACGCCGGAGCCTCCCCTGCTGCTGCTTAGCGCGCCTGAACCGGGAGCCCGCATAGAGGGACTAACTGCATTACGGCAACGGACTGTTTTTAGCTGGGAATGTGAAGCGAACATTATACAGTCCCGGTTTGTGCTGTCAAGAAACGCCGATCCGTTTCAGGGAACGCCTGCAATGGAAATACTGAACCCCGGAAAAACCATTACGGTTAACCGATTGGGCGAAGGAAGGTGGTACTGGAATATCGAGGCGCAAACCGCTGATGGCTTTACGATCCGCGCGGCGGAACATGGCATTGTTTATGTGTTGTCAGTTTCCCTGCTGCCTGCGGCGCAAAATCTGCAGCCGGCGCGCGGATACTATTTTACCATGAACGATTTACAAACCCACAGGAACCTGGGCTTTCGCTGGCAGGCCGTACGGGGAGCCAATGCCTATATATTCACCCTTGTACACCAAACCGAAAGAGGCAGCCGGCAATTAATTCGTACCCAGCCAATCAGCCGCACCACCTACGCGCTTGAAGACCTGCGCATTTTGGACAGAGGCACTTTTATCTGGCAGGTAGAAGCAATATACCGGGAAGCAAACGGCGCCATTGTGCAGCGCGGCACTATCGCAGAAAGCACCTTTGTCCTTGATTTCCTTTTACCCAGCACCATACACGTAGAAGGCTCTGGAATTTTTGAATGACGAAATACAGTGTATCACGAGCCACACAAACCAGCACAAATGGGAACTGGTTTATCGTGTTCGTGTGGTTTGTGGTTAATATAGGCGTGTTATCCGGCAGATATGATCTGCACAGGCATACTCCTCCAGACTTACGGGCAGTAATGTAAGTTGTTTTTTATCTACACCAATCTTTTTTTGCGCAGTCTGCACAAGGACGCCCCCACCTGTTCCGGCTTACCCGCCGCCTCCCCCTGTGCCGGGGTTACAGGTACCCCACCGGGGTTATTTCGACACTTTTTGGGGGCAAGTTTTGGAAAACAATAATGCAAAACGCACATTCTCACCATATATAGGGTATGAAGAAGTTTTTCGTTATTGCAGGCCTGCTGCTCCTGGCCAGTTCCGTTTCGGCGCAGCAGGGTACGGCAAAGCAGGCGGGCCTGCCCAGGCAGGCCTTGTTTACCTGGGATCTTTTGTGGGCCGGTTCATGGGAGGAGAGTAAAACCCTCCATAACCGGGGGGATATACGGATCGGCTTTACGCAGCCGGGACTGATGATGCGGGGGCAAGTGCTTGACCGGCGTCAGTTGCATTTTGAGCTTGACCCGCCGCTGGGAGGCGCGCCCTGGGGCGATCCGGATAAGGCGATCAGCAGCGTTGCGGCGGGGCTGTATCACCGGCCGACTGGTTCCCGTCTATTGTACGGGGTGCTTGACGAGTGGGGACTGCCTGCCCGCATCCGCAGCCCCTGGATACGCTCGGCGCCGTACACCGAGAATCACAAACCAATAATGGCAGATTTAAGAACAACCGTTTCTACGACCAAGGCGGATGAGATATATCTGTACCTGTCCAGTCCCCGACTGACGTTTTTTCAGGACAGCGCCGCGCCGGAAATAACGGTACGGGGATTTTCATTCGCGCAAATGACACCTCACAACGATGGCTCTATCGGCAGTTATACCGAAGGAGATGTGCGGCCGGCGTTTGCAGGCGGGCTGGAAACCATTTTGGGTAAAACAGAATTACTGCTGGAAGGCTTTTATACCAGCGTTACACTGCCTGCCCGAAACAGCAATGCCTGGTTCAGCAATCCCCCTCCCCTGCCCGACCGGGATTTCCGCCTTGGCGCGGCGGCAATGATGCTCAACACGCCGTATGTTTCGCTTAGTTCCGACTGGGCATGGTCAGAAACCTTTGCCTGGGGTACTGGCGTATATGGCAATGGCGCAATCCGATTAAGCCCTCCCCTTTCAGGGAATACAAAACCCGGTCCCTGGTCGCTGTCTCTGGCAGCAGACGGCATGAGCGAACGGTATACAGGCAGGGACGGCACCAGTCCCGGAGGCGGTTTACGGGCGGCGGGAAAAATTGAACGAAAGGGACCGCGCAGCAGTTTATTCCGGGTGAATACCAGTGTTCGCGGTCCCAGTTTGGACGAACCGTTTAACCGCAGTGCCAGCGGTATTTACTACCGTTTCCCCGCCCGCAGCGCCGGCGCACATAGCGGCGCACATAGCGGCGTTGGCGACTTTCCCCTGCGAATAAGCCGGATTGCGCTTAACGCAGATCGCAACGCAAGCAATTGGGCAAAAATAAACGACGGCATTGACGCAAACCTTGGCCTTTCGCTCAATCTGCCTCCGCTCTCACTCCCTCCGGCGCTTTTAACAGCCTCAGCCCGCAAAGTAAAAAACATCAAGCCCAAAAGCTATCCCCTGGGTTTGAACCTGTCAAGCTCATTCGACTGGCTTGGCTCCGCCGATGAAACGCCTTCTCCATATCCGTTTTTCCAATCCCATAATGTATTTGATTCCGCCAAAGCAAGCTGCGAGTTGGTATGGTCTCCGGGAATTTTTCAGTTCAGAACCAGGTGGGGCTATACTGCCTACGAAAAAAAAGACGACCAATGGAACGGCTCCATCAGCGCCGCCGTCCGTCTCAAACACGGCCGCTTCAGCGCAAAAATAGCCTGGCCCGATTTCCCGGAAAAGTGGAACTGCACCCTGTCATGGAGATTGGAAAAATGAATACAAAAGAAAATTCTACCACAAACCACACTCAAATACCTGAAATTTGGGAGACAGAAGAAGAACAAATGTATTCGATAGGTCAATTAAAACATCACTACCTTCAGATAGCCAAACAGAAATTTCAAGGGAAAATATTTACCAACAAAAATACCAAAAAACCAATACGAGTGTCTCGGGATGGAATTATGGAATGGTGGAGAAAGTCAAGAAAACGCGAGCATATTATTTCGGTACAATTACTCGATTTTTTTCTTGAAAATGCAGTTTTCACCGGAGAAAGCCCTGATTATAAGAACAGGCCGGAAATTGAAGGAGCAAAACAGTTTGAAAGCGAGTGCAAAGCCAACGGCAAATTCTTCAAGGTTATTATCACTGTCAGGAAAGGTGTTGATGATATAGCAAAACTGAGATATTACATTCTAAAAGATGTAGATTTTCATTTCATATGAAAAAAGCCGTAGTCGGGAAACATGGCCCACCTGAAAAATCAGACCGACCGTCCTCGCATATACGGCTTTTATGGCTACCGCCTGTTTATATTATCACCTATAAAACAGGTACTGTCAATACTCTTTTCACCTCTGCGCCTTCGCGCCTTTGCGTGATAAAATCCGAAGCAATTCCCCCAGTTGCTTGTCTTTGGTTACTGCAAGCAGTGTTATTCCCATTACGGCAAAAATGACGGCGTTAATAGCCAGCGGGGCGCCGTATGCGATAATGCGGGTATTGCCGGCAAACAGTTCCAATAGACGGGGGGAAAGAAAATGCAGGGGAACAATGGCGATGGCGGAAAAGAGCGATAATTTCAGCATATACAGTAAAGCAGCACCGATGGCGCGATTGACCATAACATGAGGATTTTTGCCCAAAAAGACAATGAGCAAAATGGTGTTTACCGCGCTGGCAATACTCAGAGCCAGAGCAATACCCGCGCCGCGGTAGTGGCGCACCAATATTGCGGCAAGCAGCATATTCACCGCAAAGGAAACTATCCCCGCCAGAGTCGGCGATTTGGAATTGCTTTGCGCGTAAAAGGCCGGGGCCAGGATGCGGTTAAGGGCAATGAAAAAAAGACCAGGCATATGGAAGGTAAATGCCGAAAGGGTGAGCGTTACCGATGTTTCATCAAAACTGCGGTTCTGGAACAGCAGCCGAATCAAAATTTCTCCCTGGGCAAGTGAAAAAAAGGTAATGGGAATGGTGATAAGGGCAATAATGTCAATTGCGGATATCAGCCGTTGGTTAAAATCGGTCCAGCGGGAAGACTTGGCATACTCGGCAAGGTTCGGCAGCAGCACCGTCCCGATGGAAACGGCAAATACGCCAAGGATCAACTCCTGCAGCCGCAGCGAGTATTGCAGGCTGGAAACCACTCCCTCGCCGGCATTACCGGCAAGCGCCGTGGAAACAAGGTCATTGATCTGATAGGCCGCCATTCCAATAACCGTTGGTCCAATAAGCCGCAGCACCTTGCGGGTACCGGGATTGGCAAAGGCCTGCTTTAATGTCGTGAAAAAAAAGCGCTGCCCCATTTTCAACACAAAGGGAAACTGGATCGCCGCCTCCAAAAAACCACCGATTAAAATGCCGATAGCCATTGCCCGCGCAGGATTTTGAGTGTACGGGCTCAGGCCATAAGCGCACAGTATGGTAACAATGTTCAATACAATCGGCGCAAAACCGGAAGGGGCAAAAATGTGCAGGCTGTTGAGGATACCCTGAAACAGGGCGGCAATGGAAATAAATCCCAAAAAGGGAAACATGACTCTGGTCAGCAGCACTGTTTCGTCAAATTCTTCCATGCCAAACAAACGGATGACCAACGGCGCGGCAAGTATTCCCGCCATAACCGCAATCGTTACAAAAAAGGTAAGAAAGGTTAAAATACACGAAAGAAATTCACGGTTTTTTTGATGATTATTTTCCAGCAAATATTCTTTGAAGGTTGGAATAAAAGCGACTGCAATGGAACCTTCGGCAAAGAGGCGGCGAAAAAGGTTGGGCAGCATGAAAGCCACGGAAAAAGCATCCGACAGGGCGGTAGTTCCCAACAGGCTTGCCTTTGTCATTTCCCGTAACAAACCAAGCACACGAGAAACCAGTGTCAGCAATGACAGCATTGATCCATGCCGAAGCAAAGAAGCTGCCGGCCGCGCGCGTTTTTTTTCCATAGCCCCTTCTGGTTTCTTGCGTCAGTGTACCACAGGCTGCATTAGAATGTAAAGTCCCTCTTTTCAGGAACTCCAATTCAGGTTACAGTATGGCAGGGGGATATATATGCGTTCAACCAGAAAAACTGCCGGTCTGAGCCTTCTCTTTCTTTTTACATTAATGCTCGTCTCCCCTCTTGGCGCAGAACCCCTCCCCGATGCAGAAGCCATCCTTGATGCAGAAGCCATCCTTGATGCAGAAACCACCCTTGATGAAGAAGCGCCCCTCGATGAAGAGGCCATCCTTGATGAAGACCCCATCCTTGACGAAGAAACAGTTCTCGAAGAAGACCCCATCCTTGACGAAGAATCTATCCTCGAAGAAGAACCTGCCCTTGACGAAGAAACTCTCCTCGATGAAGAACCCATCCTTAACGAAGAACCTTTTTTTGACGAAGAATCACTCCTTGATGAGGACCTTGACGAGGACTATGACTATTCCTATATTTTCGAAGCCCCTCCCCTGATCTTTGAAGTCCCCCCCATCAGTGAGCCCCGCTCCTTTGATGAAATTTTCCCGCATTTTTCGCGAAGCCAAAAAAGAAGGGCCATGAGCGATGTAGGGCTGAGATATTCTTTTGAAAAAGATGGTTCCCCAATACTGCTTCCCGATCCGGATTCGGGAATTGATCTCCTGAACAGTGTTATGGAAAAAAAACCTTCTCATATTATTGAGGCGCTCGTCGTAGTTCCCTATAACGAAAGGGAACTTGATATGCTGGACATTTATAACGCGCTTAGAAGAATCGAAACCTTAAAAGATCACTCGATTCCGGTGAACAACAGAAATTTCCATATTTTTACTGACACAACCCGGCTTGAAAGCGCCCGAAACAGAAAACCCATTCCCGACCCTCCGCCCGCAAAAATACTCCCTTATGCAGAAACCATGTACCTTCGTTTTATAGACGCGATTATGGGAGATCTGTATATTCGGGGAGACATATCGGTAAGTCTGTACGGTTTAACCTATAGTATAACCAATTTTACAGACATTTATTTCTCCCTGTTTCGTATTATGAGAGCGGAACGATTTATCGCGGTTATTTACCTTGAACCTGTCAAGGAAGGGATACTTATCTACAGTATGTCAGGGCTTTCTTTACCAGGCATTATCGCAAAAAGAATAAATCTTCCTCCGAATATAAACGTTCGCATCTCGGCATTAATAAGCTGGATTACTGAAGGTCTGAGAAGAGTAGAACAGGAAAAACTGGAGATAAGGGGATTCGAACCCCTGGCCTATTGATTGCGAACCAATCGCTCTACCAACTGAGCTATATCCCCGAATAATGAGGAATGAGAAATAATTCCTCATTCCTCATTAATGGTACTATGCGTTCAGATCTTTTTCAAGTACGTCAAGCAGGTCGGCCAATTCTTTGGGCAGCCTGTCGCCGAACTTGGCATAGTGGTTTTCCCGAACGTCGGCAATTTCACTCTTCCAGCCTGCAACGTCAAGTTTGATAAGTTCTGCCATTGTTGCATCGTTTACATCAGAAGGCTGTGGAATGCTTCCCGGTTTGGGCAGGTTACCGATGGCTGTTTCAACACAATTGTCTACGCCATCACAGCGGTCGAAAATCCATGCAAGTACACGGCTGTTTTCTCCAAAGCCCGGCCACATAAATTTGCCGTCGGCATCTTTGCGGAACCAGTTACAGAAGAATATTTTCGGCAGCTTGTCGCCATTGCCTGCATCCTGAGCCTGCTTGCCCAGTTTGAGCCAATGCGCAAAATAGTCGCCCATGTTGTAACCGCAGAAGGGTACCATGGCGAAGGGGTCACGGCGAATGGAGCCGGCTTTCAGGTCGAGCGCGGCAGCGGTAATTTCCGAACCGGTAATCGAACCCATGAACACGCCGTGTACCCAGCTCTTGCTCTGGTTTATCAGCGGGATGGTCGCAGCGCGTCTGCCGCCAAAGAGGAATGCGCTGATGGGTACGCCTTTGGGATCTTCCCATTCAGGTGCAATAACCGGACACTGGGCTGCAGGTACGGTAAAGCGGGCATTAACGTGGGCAATTTCCTGACCGGCAACCGGCTTATCGGTTTTGGGGGCAGGCACTTTTTCGCCCTTCCAGTTGATGATGGTCTCGCCTGGTGCGGGGTAACCGATTTGTTCCCACCACACATCTTTGTCTTCGGTAAGACCGCAGTTGGTAAAGATGGTGTTTTTCTTGATTGAGTCCATGGCGCTCTTGTTGGAATGATCGCTGGTTCCCGGCAGAACGCCAAAGAATCCCGATTCGGGGTTAATCGCATAGAGCTGGCCGTCTTTGCCAAACTTCATCCAGGCAATGTCGTCACCGATAGTTTCGACTTTCCAGCCGGGGACGGTGGGGATCAACATGGCAAGGTTTGTCTTTCCGCAGGCGGAAGGCAGAGCGCCGGCAACGTATTTGACCTTTCCCTGAGGGTTGGTCAGTTTCAGAATGAGCATGTGTTCGGCAAGCCAGCCTTCGTCCCGGGCCAGTACCGACGCGATACGCAGCGCAAGGCACTTTTTGCCAAGCAGGGCGTTTCCGCCGTAACCTGATCCGTAGGACCAGATTTCATAGGTATCGGGGAAGTGGCTGATATACTTTTTGTTGACATCTGGTTCACAGGGCCAGCCGGTGTCTTTTTCGCCGGGGCCCAGGGGCTTGGCGATTGAGTGGCGGCATTTTACAAAGAAGCCATCGGTTCCCAGTACATCCAGTACTTTGGCGCCCACTCTGGTCATAATGTGCATATTAAACACGACATAGGGGCTGTCGGAAATTTCAACGCCAATTTTGGCAATGTCAGAGCCAATAGGGCCCATGGAAAAGGGGATAACGTACATGGTGCGTCCCTTCATACAGCCTTTATACAGGCCTTCCATGGTTTTTTTCAGTTCGACCGGGTCTGTCCAGTTATTGGTAGGACCAGCGTCGATCTCGTTTTTGCTGGCAATAAAAGTGCGGCTTTCTGCCCTGGCTACGTCTGAGGGATCAGAGCGGAACCAGAAGCTATTTGGCCTCTTTTCCGGGTTCAGCGGTACGCCCAAACCGGCATCCACCATTATTTGCAGCATTCTGTCATATTCAGCTTTGCTGCCATCGCAGACTTCGACTGCATCGGGTGCCATAAGGGCGGCTGTTTCTTCAACCCACTGTTTCAGTCCTGCATGTTTCAGTTCGTTCAGATTCATAATTCACTCCTGTTTGTATCTTTTTCCAATACTACCGAAAACCCCCATAAAATGCAAGAGGATTTATCAGAATTTCCTCACACAGAGACACGAAGTTTCACAGAGCGCACGAAGAGGAAGAGGAGACGAAAGGGTTTTGCTTCCTCTTTATCTTCCTCTGTGTCTTGGTGTTCCCCGTGCCCCCGTGTGAAAAATCGGGAAAAAACCAGATAAAATTGCCTTGAGGTACAAACTACGTTTATGGTATGATGTCAAAGTATGAATCAAGCGCTTGAAGTGTTGAAAAATAGAGGGTTTTTTGCCCAGTGTACCAATGAAACGGAGCTGTCGCGCCTTATGGACACGGAACCGGTTATCTTTTATGTGGGCTGTGATCCAACCGGGTCAAGCCTGCACATTGGCCACATGGTGCCGTTTTTTGCCTACCGGCATCTCCGTGAGGCAGGCCATAAGGGTCTGGCCCTTATCGGCGGAGGCACTGCCCGCATTGGCGATCCTTCGGGAAAAACAGAAATGCGCAAAATGCTTACCTACGATATGCTTGACGCCAATGCCGACTCGATTAAGGCGCAGCTTGACCGCTTTATTGGGTTCGATGATAACACAGCCCGTGCCGTCAATAATAAGGACTGGCTTGCCAACCTGAACTATATCGACTTTTTGCGGGAAATTGGCAGCCATTTTTCGGTAAACCGAATGTTGAGTTTTGAGGCCTATAAAACACGTCTGGAAACCGGCCTTTCCTTCATTGAATTTAACTACCAGTTATTGCAAAGCTATGATTTTCTGGAACTGTACCGCCGCTACGGCTGCCGTTTGCAGATAGGCGGCGATGACCAGTGGGGCAATATTGTCGCCGGGGTTGAGTTGGTCCGTCGCACTGAAGGGGCCGAGGTCTTTGGCCTGACCTTCCCGCTGGTAACCACTGCCGATGGCAAAAAAATGGGCAAGACCGAAAAAGGCGCCCTGTTCCTTGATCCAGGCATTACCCCACCCTACGATTTTTTCCAGTATTGGCGAAACGTACAGGATGCGGATATACGGCGCTTCCTGTTGATGTTCAGCTTTCTCCCGGTAGAAGAAATTGACAGCCTTACTGCCGCAGGCAAAAATCCCAACGAGGCCAAAGAACGCCTTGCCTGGGAAGTAACGGCCCTCATCCACGGCAAGGCCGAGGCGGACAAAGCCCTTGCCGGCGCCCTTGCCGCCTTTGGCGGCCACGCCTTTGGCGGCGGCGCGGACGGAGTCCCTGGCGGCGATAAATCCGCCATGCCTCAGGCAAAACTGTCCCGCGCCGCATTCGAGGCCGGCTACAATATAGTCGATTTATTCTGCGACGCAGGACTGGCCCCCAGTAAAAGCGAAGCCCGCCGTCTGGTCCAGCAAGGCGGCGCCTTTACAGCCGGCAATGACGGCAGCCTCATCGCAATCACCGACATCGCAGCCACCATCACCGCAGACCAGCTCAACCCCGAAGGCGAGTTAATACTGCGCGCCGGCAAAAAACGCTACTGCTTAGTAAGAATGAGGAATGAGTAATTACTCATTTTTTTTTCTCGTTGATGCGTTCGAGGACTTTTTCGGAGAGTAGTTTGAATTTAGGGGGGAGCAAGGCTCCGTCGGGGGCATTGTAGCGATTCAGCAGGGATTCAAATTCCATGCGGGCCTGGGCGTATTTTTTTTGTTTATAGTGAATAAAGGCAATTTCATAACGTGCGAGACAGTGCATGGCTTTGTGCTCAAAAGCCTTTTCATCGGGCTGCAGTTCCATGTTATCGGGATTCCGCTCAAGCAAGACCTCATAATGCTGCAAGGCTACTTTGTAACGGTTCCGGTCAGAGGCTTCCTGCGCCCGCTGAATAATTTCCAGGGGAGTAATATCTTCGGGTATGTGTACAACGGAACTGGCACACGCGGAAAAAAACAATACGATCAGGCATAACGCCAGAGAAAAACGCTTCATGGGAGTATTATATCAAAGCAAAGGCATAATGGCAACACCCAAATGATGCCACTATGCCTTTGCTGTAACGAACACTTAATCTATCTGTAACCAGTTAATCGCGCAGTTACCGCTGTTTGTCTGCAGACGGATGGTGTGATTTCCCGCTGTCAGATTGCCCAAGTTAACCGTAGCGGTTGTCCAAGTTGCCGAGTTCAACGTGGTGTCCGCCGCCGCGCCGCCAACTGGTACCCTTGTACCGTTAACGGTTGTTCTTAGACTAGTGTTAACAGCTTGCGGGGTATTCACGGGCGCACCGCTAACAGATCTAGTTTCAATTGTCCGGTAGCGCACGGTCATCGTATAATTTCTGGTTGCCGGCAGATTCACCTGATACTCTACCCATCTGGTTCCCCTTAAATCATAAATTTCCAAAACACCGGCTGATCTGTCGGTATCGTTTGTTGGCCAGAACAGTACAGTATCCTGCCAGCCATTTATGCCGATAAAAGGTTCCATATTACAATTGGTAAATTGAGCCGCATCGATTCTTTGGCCTGCGGGAACCCAAACGGTTTTATCCAACGTGGTCATATTCGTATAAATAAGACCAAGGTCAGTAAGTTCAGGAGCGGGAGTGGTACCCGTAGGCTGTTCGGTTAACAGGTTATGGTATGGATTATTGGCTGCTCCCCATTCAGAAGGAACCCCTACTACGTTTGACGACACATGGCCCTTTGGGAGATACCATGCGTAACGCTCTACCATTGGATCCATTTCAAGATAGAGAACGGTCATACTCATATACCATGCCTGTAGTTCCGGCGTAGGAGTTCTCCAACCCTGAATATCTTCCCAGCCGCAGAATTCGGTGAGCCAAATCGGCTTTCCGTATTTTCGATAACCATTCGCTTGAGTCAGTTCGTTTTTTACCGCGCTCGGCCACCACGGATAGATGTGTACGTTAATGGCTTGAATTTCACTCCATGCTTCTTCGCCAATGCGTGTACGGAATTCGTCCAGCCATGCAATAGGATTCATCATGGATCCGTAGTTCATTTTTGGCGTGGTAAGTTTGGCACCCGTTTCGTTTGCGAGCGCTCGCAGCAGCGGCCAGTTATTCGCCGCTTGCGTCGGTGTCATATTTGCCTGATTGGGGAAGTTCGGCTCATTGTATCCCATAACGTATTTTGTACCCGGATTATTCTGTATAAAAGTACGTATACTATTTATAGAAGACGTATTAGCTCCGCTCCATTGTGTTGGGACAAATTCCAGTCCCCGTGTTCTGGCAGGCACTTCCACTCCAGTCGATGGCGTTCCGCCCCAGGAATAAAACCATGAGATACCGTTGCTGCCGCTCATTAAAAGATCCATTTCCCGCTCGGTATGTGTGTTGCTTTGATTTGCCGGTATGTTACCGGGAGCCCTTAAAGCGACAAAGTTATACCCAACGCCGCGTTTGAAGTTGCTTCTTCTTACTGCGGGGGTTTCTGTTCTGACTGCAGACTCAATGCTGGTGTACCCTGTTCTATTTGCCCTTACGACAACGCTGTAGACCTGGCCGTTGGTTAAACTGCTTATCGTACCGCCTGAAGTTGCGTTGTTAATGGCGGTTCCGCCGCTTATGACTTGAGCCGCATTAAAGTTGCCCTGCCGGTAATACAAGGTGTAATTGTCCGCCACCGGGTTTGAAGCAGTCCAGCTATAACCAAGGCTGCCATTTCCGGAAGAAAGCGTCAGCACCGGCGCTGCTTCAAATATTTGGTCGACTCCTTCCGGCGGGGCGGTTCGCGGGAATTCACGCGTTATCGTCATGGTGCCGTTGGTGGCAGTGGTACTCACATGATACGTTGCGCTTGTCGCGGCAGTGCCGCCCACGCTAATATTTGCCTGACTTTCACCCGCACCGTTCTGCGCGAAGCGATAGCTCTGATTAGGCGTCAGGGTAAAGGTATAGGTGTATATCGTACTTGCTGCAAAAGCGCCGGTGACCGCAGGGCTGATACCGGTAAGCGTTGCGGTAAAACCTCCCGTCGCGGTAAAACTTGACCCAATCGTTGGAGGCGCCCCGTCTCTGGCAGGCGCGGTAACATTGTTCACGCTGCCGGTTGTAATTCTTTGCCAAGGCGCTGCGGGCAGTCCGCCTTCGTACACTTCCAGCATGGCAAGACGCGGCCAGTCGGTAAATTCACCATTAGCGGCGGTAAAACCGCTCTGCCGCATAATGCGGACATACCGTCCTGTCGCACCGGCAGGAATGGTTATGACATCGGTATCTATTGCGTCATTTTTTGCCGCTTTGTTGGAAGAAGCCACATTCATCCAGCCGGCTGTACCGCTAAGAGTGGCGGCATTGGTATTTGCTAAAGTTGTTGCCACTGCTATGTTATAATTGAGTATTGGGTCAAGAGAATTGCCAGCTCCTCTGCCCCAAACGATCCGTACAGTACCAATGGGTCCTGCCGCGCCTAAATCAACAACAAACCATTTTGTGCCTGCTCCTCCGTCTAATTGGCACACCGATGTATTTAAACCGTCATAAGGATTACGCACAAAACTTTCGCCATTATGGGGACTCATTGCCGCACTATACGCAGTCGCGCCTCTGGCATAAGCGCGGTCTACTGTACTGGCAGGGAGCGACGGGGCAACAGGCGTTGCCGTTCTAATCGCAGAATCGCTTGCATTATAGCCAGCAAGATTAGCGGTTACTATAACACTGTACATCTGGCTGTTTGTTAAACCGGTAATTGAACCGCCTAAAACCGCATTATTAATGGCAGTTCCGGCTTTGACATCAGCCGCAGTGGTGTAGTTGCCCTGCCGGTAATAAATAACGTAATTATCTGCCGCCGGAATTGACGCGGTTATGGTATAGGCAATGTTGCCATCACCGGCAGTAAGAGCCAGCGTTGGCGCGGTGGTAATGTTCATCAAGTTCGGGGTGCCCGTTCGGGGAGTAGAATCGCTGCTATTATACCCTGCACTAAGTGCCGTTACCAATACGCTGTACTGCTGGCCGCCGGCCAAGCCGGTAATGGTATATGGACTGGTTACCCCTTGAATTCGGGTTCCGGCCTTAATCGCAGCCACACTGGTGGTATTGCCGCTTACATAGTAAATATCATAGGCA
>Ga0123356_10004024_pt1 | contig 15261 bp, 4 predicted proteins | sample TergutEmb28metaG_2_FD_92546 | JGI IMG/M metagenome (GOLD analysis project Ga0123356, IMG submission 92546) | Embiratermes neotenicus P3 segment gut microbial communities from Petit-Saut dam, French Guiana - Emb289 P3 | ecosystem: Host-associated > Arthropoda: Insects > Digestive system > Gut ... | reverse complement strand
CAAACTCGGAGTTTATCGTGATGTTCAACCAGGCGGCAAGTGACCGCGAGAAGCTGGCGCGGCTGCTCAATATCTCGCCGGAGCAGATGAGCTATATAACAAACAGTGAGCCGGGCTGTGGGTTGATCCGCTACGGCAGGGCACTCGTCCCGTTCAAAAACGAGCTGTCAGCAGCGGCGGCTCCGGGGCTGTATTCATTGATGACAACCCGCCCGGGAGAGTAGTCCCCTTATATAAAATGAAAGGGCCGTCGCTCGAAAGCGGTGGCCCAGGATGTGTCTGACAGAGGGCTTTCCTATTCACTTGATTTCAACATGGTACTTCTTCGCAAACTTTTGGAGGCCCACAGTGCCCTCGTTGACAATCATGTCCGCGTCCGTTATATCCAGCTCCTGCTCGAATCCGCTGACCATGGCAAAAATGCTGACGTTGTATCGAATAGCCGCCGCCAAATCGAGGCGGTAGGACGGCTCTTTTTCGTTGGGAAGTCGGTCTACTGTCCGTGCCAAATGCTTCAGCGCTTCCCTGGATTTTTCGACGAACCAATCGCAGAAATCATAATCCCTGTTGGAAAGACGGATTTCGGGGCGCTCTGGCTTTCGTGGCATACTCTGACCTCGTTTTCATTTTATTGTCCCATTATACAGCACCCCGGCACAAAAATCAACCCATGGAGGGATGTTCATGCCCAAAACAATCAAAACCCGAGATACCACGCGGGACATAAAAACCCGCGCCCCCGCTAACCCGCATTTGGGCGTTCAGATGAAACGCGCCACCCTCAAAACCAAGGATACCGCCGCCCAGCAGCTTGAATCGCCGCAGGGTTCGCCCAACGAGTATGCCGGAGGCGTGGTGGAGGAAAAAGCCAAGACCGCAACGCATGAGGTCGTGAATGCGGCTGATAACCAGGGGCGTAAGGCAGTTCAGCGGCTACAGGATCGGCCACGGCGGGAGATAAAGGAGAAGCCCGTGCCGGACACCGCCGCTACTGGCGATACCCCCGGCGCTGGCGCTCCCTCCGGCACAGGCGAGGCAGCGCCGGGCGCTCCCGGCAACCAGGCTCCCGCCGAGAGCGCCGCGCTCGACCGGGCCAAAGCCCAAAAGCGCAAGGCGCAGCAAAAAAAGAAACAAGCTCCCAAACAGCGCGGCACAGGCGGAACAGACAAGCACACCGCCAGCACCCCCGACAGCGGGAATGGCAGGCCCAAACGCAGGACGAAAAACACGAAGCCTCGGCAGAAGCCAAGCCGAACCATTGGACGTTCCGCGAAGTCCGCAAAGACGGCGCAGCAGTCCGCTCGGCAGGGGCAGCAGGCGGCAAAGGCCGCAGCGAAGTCTGCCAAGACCGCGAGGCAGACCGCCCTGCGCACCCGTAAGGCTGCGGAGCAAGCTGTCAAGCGCGGCAAGGACGCGGTTAAGGCGACATACAAGGCGATTAAAGCGGCTATTGATGGCACAAAAGCGCTTGTGTCTGCGATCATCGCGGGCGGCTGGGTTGCCGTGGTGATTATCCTGGTGATATGCCTGGCAGGATTTTTGATTGCCTCCCCGTTCGGCATCTTTTTCTCGGGCGCTGGAGAGCAGTCCCTGCCGCAGGTAGTACAGGAGCTTTCGCAGGAATACTACGACCGCTTCAATCTCTTGCAGCGTAATTACGTGCATGACTTCCTCAACTTCGACGGCGGCACCATGGCAATCGACTGGCCACAAGTGCTGGCTGTCTACGCCGTGAAGGTTGTAAACGACCCCCTAGACCCCGAGGAAGTCACCACCTTCGACAAGAAGAAAACCGACAAGCTGCGGAAAATCCTCAACGAGATGAACAGCTTTACCTACAGCGTCCAGAACCTACAAACCAGCGAGGGTATAGAGCGTACCCTGACCATCCATATATCCCTAAAGAGTGCCTCTGATATGGCGCGGGATCATCGTTTCAATGCCGATCAACGAGCGCAACTGGACGAACTGCTCAGTTACGATTACAAAGATATGTGGGCGTTGTTGCTGGGCGGCTACACGCCGGGCAGCGGAGAGGTGCTCATTGGTGATACAGTCTGGCAAGGTACAGGCATTTTGGCATGGCCCATGCAAGCGGGAGATTACCGCATCACTTCAAAATACGGCTACCGCGACGACCCCACCAATCCCGGTACGATCAAATTTCATAATGGCATAGACCTCGGAGCAGACGAGGGCGCTCCTATATTAGCCGCTGCTGCTGGCATTGTAGAAGTTGCCAATAGCACCGATAGCTGGGGATATGGCTGGGGGTATTATATCAAGGTTCGGCATGAGGGCGGTTTCGTTACACTGTATGCCCACTGTTCGCAGATCGGTGTGCGGCAGGGCGAAGAAGTCTACAAGGGACAGGTCATTGGCTTTGTGGGCAACACTGGCAACAGCACGGGCGATCACCTGCATTTTTCGGTTTACAAGAATGACATAGCCGCTAATCCGATGAACTATTTTGACCCTAAGCAATGAAAACTTCGCGACCAAATCAGTTAGCCGCAGTTCCTGGAAAAATCTGCGGCTTGTTTTTTTGGTTGGTTTTGGATGACGAAAGATATTTCATGAATATGAACAAAACGTGGCGAAATTTTCGAAAAGTCTTCACAAGGCTTCGAATAATGCTATATTCCCATTGACTTCGACAAAATGTCATGATATACTCACTTTAGCGCGATGATGGGTTGTTATTCCAATAATGGAAATATATCTCATCAATTGTATAAACTAAAAATATAGGAGAACAGCAATCATGAAAAAGCTCATGAAAGCCACCCTATCCGTCCTCCTTATCGCCGTCTTTCTGGTACAGCTAATACCGGTACAGGCGGTTTTTGCTGTGAGCGGAGAAGTCGATTGGCATAGTCTGAGAACGCTGCCGATCATCTCGGATAAGGGCGCGGCGAAACCGATGTCCAAAAAGGATTTCGCGAACATAGAATTAGGCGAAGCCTCGGGCAACACCGTTGAAGCGACGCTCGCCGTTGGAGAAGTGGAAGAGCTTCGTGACGAAACCACGAAATATTTCCGGCACGAGGGCGGGACGTTCACTGCCGCCGTATATCCCGGACCGGTACACTTTAGAAATGAAACCGGCGCATGGCAGGACATTGACAACACCCTTGCGCTGGATGAAAATGTGCCCAGTGAAACTGGCGAGGCGGTGTATACGCCACAGGCTTCCGGGCTGGATATCCGCATTCCGCAGGGATTTGATGGCCAACAAAAGCTGGCCGTTGCGAAAGGCAATCACGTTGTGGCGCTTGGCGTCAGCGGCTTAAACGAAAACGCGCGATTGAGTGAAAGCAGGGCGATCGTTGTTGATGTCAAAGACCTCGCCTCGGAGCGTTTGCAAGCGAACGCGTCTGCGCTCAAAGCGGAGCTGGAAGCTGGGCCGCAAGCAGAGCGTCCAACAGAGCACAAAACTGAGATTCTGACAGAAACACAGGCAGAGCTTCAAACGGAACCTCCTACTGACTCTCCTACAGAGCCTCAAACAGAGGCGGAGACTTCGACTGCGCTTTATGCAGACTTTCAGATGGAAGCCACGACAGAATTCCAAGACGATTCTCAAACGGAACCTCCAACGGAATTCCAGGAAGAAACGACAGCGGAACTTCAAACAGAAGCTGCATCAAATTCCTCTGACGATCAAACAACTGAAGATACCAGTCCGGTTAAGCCAGAATCCCTGATTGACCAGCGCGTACTTGACCGGCTCAACAGGCCCATCAAGGAAGAACCGGTCAAAGAGCCGGAGACCGTGAGAGAAAAGAACCGGAAATTCATGGAGGTAAGCGATCTTTCCTCCGCTGTGGTGTATCCTGATATTTTTCCCGGCGCGGATTTGGAATACTTGCTCACCACGACAATGATCAAAGAAAATGTCATCGTTAAGGCGCTGCAAGAGAGATACACCTATCGGTTTGACTTGGCGCTGGGCGGGCTGATTGCCATCCCCATGGAGGACGGCTCCATCCACTTGGTGGATAGTTTGAAAGCCGAAAAGCCGCTGTTTGTTCTGCAAGCGCCGTACATGTACGACGCTGTGGGAGAGGAAAGCGACGCGGTGACCATGACCCTTGGCGAGGGCGGCGTGTTGACGCTGACCGCCGACGCCGCCTGGATCAACGACGAAGCGCGGGAACTGCCCGTGGTGATTGACCCGACGCTGGTCGTGGCTGAAAACAGCATAACGGATGCTTATGTCACCACGGCTGTATTAAGCAAGGGCACAAACAATAGCACAGGTTTAAGGAACCTTGTGGGGTATGGGACGAATGGTGTGAGGCGTACATACTTGTGTTTTAATCTGCCGAGCTTGCCAAGTGGAAGCGTAGCTTTTGGCGCATATTTATGGCTCTTTCAGACTGAAACATATAACAGTCCCGGCGGCAAACAAATCTATGCGTTTGACCTCACAGGAAAAGCTCCTTGGACTGCCGATAAAGTAACATGGAATAACCAACCACTTTCTACATCCACCAATGGGCCGCAAAACAATGGTACAAATAAAATCAATTATGCGAACGTGCAAACCGGGACAAATAAAGAATATCTGTTTGATATCACAAGTGCCGTAAAACACTGGTACGATAACGATGGCAGCAACAACGGCATGGCGTTTGCAACCAACAACGAAAATTCCTGGGGCGGCGTTTATTTTGCTTCTATCAGAAATGGAAATACTCAAATTCGACCAGCGGTCTATATCTCTTATGCAAATAACGCTGGCCTGGAAGATTTCTGGACTTACGAAAGCGTTGACCTTGGCCGTTCGGGTACGGCGTTTGCCAACGCATATAGTGGAGAATTAACCTACATACACCCCACGTTGAGCATGAACGGCAACCGCTTGCCGATTCAGGTCAATCATGTATATAACAGCAGCGAAGGCAAGTTTAGTCTCAATATTGAGGAATGGGTACGGGAAATCGACGCCGCCAATTATGAACTGCGCGACGAAGATGGGACAAGGCACTATTTCAGTGAAAACAATGGCAAAATCGTCAACGAACTGGATCCCACGCAGGTGTTGACTGTTTCGGGCGGCATGTTTATCGTAACAGATGACGCGGGAAACAAAAAGCACTACGGCGCGGCGCTCGGCAACAACACAAATGGCTTGACAAAAATTGAGGACAAAAACGGTGATGCGCAGATCATTACATGGACAGGTTCTCAAATTACTAAGGTGACCGACCCCGCAGGCCGGGAAGTTGATCTGGTTTACGCGAATGATTTGCTGCAAACCATCACAGATCCTGCCAATCGTGTGACAAGCTTTGTATATAACGGCACTCAACTGATCGAAATCACGTATCCGGACGGCAAAACAACGCAATTTGAATATCTCAATTCCGGAGAATTATCAAAAATCATCGCGTTCGATGATTCAAGCCTCGAATTTGCGTATACAGATGAACATCTGACGGGCATGTCGCGCTACGAAAAGGGTGCTGTAGTTGATCCGTATGAGACGCTGGAATTCGAATACGAGCAGGGCGTGACCAGGGCCCAGGACAATCACGGCAGATTCAATGAGTATTTATTCAACAACTGGGGCCAGGCGGTGAATACCCGCAACCACAAAGGCCAGAACATTTTCGCACTGTATAACGGGACAAACCCTTCCATGACATCCAACACGCAGTCCGTCACGACAAACCTGCTGGAAAACCCGGGCTTTGAATATGACGTCAGCGGCAATTGGGACCATAAATATGACGGCCTTGAAGCATCGGGCACTGTGTCCGCCAGTGAAGACAGGCAGAAAAGCGGCTCCCGGTCCATGCGCGTGCGGTGCCTTACGTCCGATGAATACGGATTCAACGCGGCAAGCCAGAGCTTTACCGGAATTCCCGGAAAAACATATACCCTTTCGGCAGATATGTTGATATCGGGCGATATATACACCGGCGGCGCGTGGATCGGCTTTTTATACGAAAAAGCAAATGGTACGGACACGTTCCACAGCGAACCGCTTGCCGAAACCAGGGGCTGGGAACGGCATTCCCTGACATTTACTGTGCCATCGGACGCTGTTTCCACAACGGTGCTTTTGGCATTGGAAGCGCCCAACGGCACAGTGTATTTCGACAATGTGCAGCTGGAAGAGGGCGACGGCTCCCAGTACTACAACCATGTGCTCAACAGCAATTTTGCCGACGCGTCCGGCGCGGAAGCGGCCTGTTGGACCATGGAAAACCACGACGTCGGCAGCGACGGCGTGCAAACGAAAGATGGCCGCAATCTCATGTGGATGGCCGGTTCGCCGATAAAAGCAAAGAGGGTTTCCCAGCAAGTGCTTCTTAATGCCAAAGCGGGCGATACGCTGATCATTGGCGGGGTGTCGTCGGCAACCGCAAGCTTGGGAAATGAAAATGATCCCCGGAATTATGCCGTTGTCGCGACGATTTTTGACGACGCCGATGAGGAAATCACGACAGTGACAGCACCCTTCCATCAGGATGTGCACATCCACCACCAAACAACGGCGGCTTCGTATACCCTGGAAGAAGACGCGGCCTATTTGATATATTCCTTCGTATATGAAAATCAGATTGGCTATGTCACGTTTGACGACGCATTTGTTTACATCGGGAACTTTGGCATGCATTATTCCTATGATGAGAATAACCGGCTGGAATCCATCAGGAACGACAACGGCAAGGAAGTGGAAATCACCTACAACAGCAACGGCGATATCACAAAAATGGTGGAAAAAGAAGACGATAAGACGACGGAAGCCATCAGCATCACATATTCCGGCAGGAATGTGGATACCGTCACGGAGCGCGGCGGGATCGAAACCAGCTACACGTACGACGCAAATCATAATGTGATTGGCGTTACGTCGGAGCAGAATGGCTTGATCACCGAAGAAACGATGACTTATACCCCCTGCGGGAATTATCTTGCCACCGAAACCGACATGCAGGGCAATACGTTCGCTTATACGTATGACGCCGCGAAGGGCCTTCTCCTGAACACGAAAGACCCCGACAACAATATGACTGCCTACACGTATGACCCGGACAGCGACGAGCTGCTTTCCGTCGCGGGCCCGGCGGGCACGAACGCCGTTACAAGCTTTACGTCGCAGGATTATCTGCCCAAAACGATCAACCGCAACGGCACGACCTATTCCTACGATTACGACAACCAAAACCGCGTGACCGCCGCGAAGGTGGGCAATCAAGCGCTGGTGTCGAATACTTATGACAGCCGTCAGCGTCTGGAATCGCAAACCTTCGCCACCGGCGCTGTCAATGAATCTGTTTATGACGACCATGACCGCCTGGTGGGCGAAAAATGGAACAACAGCCAGACCGCAGCCTACTCCTACAATAATATGGACCAGCTGACGCAGATGGTGGATTTGGAAGCGGGCGTGCGGGAGCAGTATACCTATGACTCCGCTGGAATGCTGGAAAGTGTGATGGGCAGCGACGGCACCAGGGCCAGCTTTTCCTACGACAGGGGCGATAGCCTCAGCGGCTTGCTGTTCGAGAAAGACGGCGAAACCATCGCTGACTCGCAGTACAAATCCGACGAAGACGGCAAGCCTTTGGACGCGCAGCTCAACAAATTGGGGTATTCCTCCGTTTCCTACGGGTATGACGACCTGGACCGCCTGGCCACGCGCACCATGACGCCGCACTTTACTGCGGATGACTTTATACAGCAAAGTTTTGATTATCTGGATGGAACCGGCCCCAATACCACAGGCCTCGTTGAAAGCCTCAACACAAACTTAATGGATAATGAGCAAAACGAAACGCCATTGCCCAATCTGTCTTATTCCTACGAATACGACGCCAACGGCAACATCACAAAAATCACCGATGGCAATGGCATGATTACGACATACCACTACGACAGCCTCAATCGGCTGATCCGTGAAGACAATGAACTGCTTGACGAAACGACCACCTATGCCTTTGATATCGGCGGGAATATCACAACAAGAACGATGTACCCATACACCGAGGCTGCGAACACGCCGAACGCGGCCACGAATACAGTCAATTACGCCTACAGCAACGCAAGCTGGAAGGACCAGCTTACAAGCTATGACGGCAAGGCCATCACTTGCGACGCCATGGGGAATCCCGTGACCTACGACGGCAAAACCTTTGGCTGGGAAAAGGGGCGGCAGCTCGAAAATATCACGGATGGCAATTCCAACATCAGCTATATGTACAACGCCAAGGGCGAACGTGTCACCAAGAACGTTGACGGCGTAATCACCACGTTTACCTACGCGGATGGACTGCTCATGCGGCAGGAAAGCGAAACGGATATCCTCGACTTTTCCTATGACGCCGACGGCACGCCGGTGGGCTTCACCCACAACACCGCTCCGTATTTCTACCTGCGCAATTTGCAGGGCGACGTCGTGGCGATCACGAATGTGATCGGCCAAGTTGTGGCGGAATACCAATACGACGCGTGGGGCAACACGACGATTGTCGAAATGGAAATGCCTGGCGAAATCCCGAAACTCGAAGAATATTGGACGCATGACGACCAGTTTCCTTCACGCACAAATGAAAGTGAATTGATATACGCCGCTTTGCAGGGATTTAACTATTCCGAGCCTCAGATCGACGCGATCATGCCCACGATCCTCGGGATGAATTTCCCCGACATGGCGGCCCTGCACGCTTTCATTATCTCCTATGGCCACAGCAAAAATGAAGCCGACAACCTGGTCCAGACACTGCGGGGCTTTCAGGATTCGCTGCCCCAGGAAGCCGAGTTCATCACGCTGATTTCCCTGATCCTTGTGGTGCTCAGCACGTTTTCAGAAGAGCTGTTAAAAGAGCTGTTTCCCAAGCCGCCGCCTGGCACCTGGTTCGCTCTTGACTTCAGCGGGCTGGTCCCGATTGTGCTGCACTACCAGCAAGGGATTCAAAGCATATTGGATCAAGTGCTCACGATACATGAAGCGGAATTTGAGCTCACTGACTGGCTGGACGTTGAAAACGCGCAAAATTTTGACTTGCTGCAGCTGCTCACAGATATTATGATGGAACCCAGCGCGCAGGATCTCGTGTTCTGCTTTATGAGCGTCGCGTCAATTTTCATGGCCTACTTTTCCAATTTTGCGGAACTGGAGAAATACTGGCTGGTTGGCGACCAGAATTCCCGTGTGAATGAACTCGAACGGCTATGGGAAACGCTGCTCACATATGGCGTCGCAACAGAAGAACAGACAGCGGCGATGCTGCCGAATATTCTGGCGGCGAGTATCTCCAACTGGGATGCCCTGCTTGCGACGCTCGGCAGCTATGGCGATCCCAATGAAATGGCGGCTTCATTGAGCAGCGCGGACCCATATGAAGCCATCACGGCGGCGGCGATTCTTTGCCTGGACGACAACCTGTTCGACAATGCCCTGAACCAGTTTTCCAGCGAGTTTGACTACGCGCTGGCGACGGCGATATCGCATTACCGGCCCCACGCGAAAAAGCTGCTTGCTGAAGCCGGCAAGGTTTTGGAGCAGCCACTGGAAGAATTCCCGGATATAGAGACGTTGTTTACCGATTTGCTTGAAGATGAGCAGTACCGTCCGCAAGCGGTTACAGCGTTGGTTATGGCATGCTATTTCACCAATCTTTTCTCGGAAGATTACGGTTCTCCCATTCATATCTTCCGCGACGTCATGCGGCAATGGGGCGGTGGTGAAGACGGCGGCATTACATCCGCGTACAACCCCTATGTCGCCGAGATCAACCCCATCCGCTACAGAGGCTACTATTTCGATGCTGAGACGGGCTACTACTTCTTGCAAACCCGCTACTACAATCCCGAATGGCGGCGGTTCCTCAACGCAGACGAGCTGTTTATCGCCGGCGACGACCTGCTCAATGCCGCGAATATGTACGCCTACTGCAATGGGAACCCGGTGACATATTCCGACCCCACAGGTATGGGCGTTTGGAGTAGGTTGAAGAAAGCCGTCTCAGGAATTATTAGTTTTGTTTCCAAGGTTCCCGGTTGGGTTTCAAAGGGGTGGACAATAGTTAAGAAGTTCATCTCAATGGGACTCGACGCTGGTAAAAATATATTTATCTTAGGACGTTTTACACTTATAAGATACACTTGGAATATAACAAGATTGATTAGAAGGGTTCAAGATCTCTGGAAATATGTTAGAGGAGTTACGAGAAAAGATGAACCGGACGATGCCAATGATATGCCCGATGATTCATACATTAGAAAAAACAGCTTAATTCCCGGCACGCATGTCTATAAGGCTGGCAGGGCAGGTAATGTCTATCTGGATGATTTCTATCTTGATTATACCGTTTCGTTTGATAATATCAAAGTGAATGGCCCTGACTATAAAATGCCTGCCCATATTTCTCATAACTACAATAGCATAGCGTATCGATATTTGGAAGAGAATTTGAAGGAAAAAGATTCAGAAAATAATGATATACCCATCTATGGTAGTGATTATCGTACATCCGATTATGGTGATCGCTGGCTCACTAGTTATAATCAGTTTATTCTAACAAATAGAGATGCGAGCGACAACATAACTGGTTTCGCGTATTTCAACGAAAAAGGCGATATGATTGAATTTGACAATAGAATTTGGAGTCCATTTGGCACCATATGGAGGAGTTCTGCCTATAATTCTAGCGGATACAGATACATTGAAGCTGATGAGAGCGGCGGCTACAGGCTTCGTACTAGCCAGTTCGATGATCTGACTTTCACTCAGTTCAGTGCCGATCTATATCGGCTAAAGAAAATAGAAAGAGATAGTGTTTCATTAACGATAAATTTTGATGATAGTAGATTTGAAAGAATAGATTCTATCACTGATGGCGAGAACAATACATATACCTTCTCATATACAGATAATTTACTTGATGGAATAACTGTAACCTCCTTTGGAAATATGAGCTATAACTATGATAAGGGCTTCTTAACAGAAGTAAAATATTATGACAGTGGTAGGGATGCTGACAATCCAAACTATACCGCCGAATATGAGTATGCCACTAATGGAATGCTAAATGCCCTTCGAGATAGAACTTTTTACTTCAAATACTTTGAGCCAACAAAATTCTTGAGTAAGAATCGGATAGGCTTTGGTCTTACTCTTGTTTTTAGAGGCGATGGAAAAACAGTAAAAAAGATTACAGTAAAAAAGATTGAGGATATTTTAAATAATAGCAGTCAAAGAGGTTATGTTAATATAGTTAGGCAACTGATTGGAAAAAACAATAAGCCTGAACTTAAATTAGAGAAAAGAATCTTTGAATACTATAATACTTCAAGCGACTGGCACAAGAAACTAAAAACAGGTAATGTAGAAGTACGGGCATTTGATTTTACTGGAAAATTGGTGTATCTGAAAGCTGGCGATGGGTTTGGACCCAATGGCAAGAAAGGTACCTTTGGCTCATTAGACCTTCCCTTAAGCCCTCCCCAAGAAACTGTATTACCTCCAATGTCGAGTATTGAATGCGAAAGCCCCAATCCCTGTGACTGCCCGCTGTGCGATAGATGTTTATGTAAAAACTGCAAAGATCCAGGTTGCGAGTGCCGTTGCGTATCCAATTGCGCATGCGTGACGTGCAACAGCTCTGCAATCAATATTTGGGACAACGAAGGCAATTTGATTGAAAGCGGAATCAGCGACGGGACAAAAACAATGTCCACGCAATATGCCTATGCGGCTAACAGCAAAAGCGTGACTGATACGTTTGGCAGGACAGTGAGCTATGAATACGGCGATGATGGTCAAATCAAAAAGACGATTGACGGCGAGTATAACGAAACCCTTTACGCGTTTGACGCCATGCGGAATTTGGCTTTCGCGGCGCAGGCGGCAAAAAGGAATAAGTACAGCTACGATGATGGTTCGCCTGCGGGCATAACGACAGGAAATGGCACAAACTATCGCTTTAAATATGGCGAAAATGGCCTGACCACCAGAATCGGCGGGAAAGACCGCGTCGAAATGGACATTGGATCAGAAGAGGATGAAACCAGGCTGAACAGTGTGAGCCTCGCGAACGGTCAAGAGATGAGCTACCGCTATGGCGACTGGAATACGATCACGGGCATTTCGTTCGATGGCGGCGTGACATATGCATATGAGTTTGTTTACGAGGATAGAACGCTTGTGAAGGGCATTGATAACCTGTCCGGCCTCGTAACCAACTGCTATGAGACTGGCTTCTCGATCGCTCCACTGGCGAACGAAAACGCTGTGATTTACGAGGCCTCCTACGATGAGGAAAACAATTTTACGGACGTGGTCGATGGCGTGACCTTCGTCTACGAGCAGGACAGCGTGTGTGACGCGGCAACAGGCGTAACGACGAAAAGCACGGTGATCGAAAATGCCGGTGTGCAAGCGGATACAGCGTTCGACTGGTTCGGGCGAACAGTGCTGAAAACAAGCGCAGCGCAGGATACGACTGTTGAATCAAGCTATATTTATGATGACACTTCCACGCGGGCCAGCGCGAAATTCAACACGTACGAAAGCAAGGTGACGGCTCCGAACGTCAGCCACAGCAAGGAATTCGATTACGCGTTCGATAACAACGGTAACATCACACAGGTTTCGCAGGGCAACAATGTGCTGCAGCAATTTACCTACGATGAAGCGCAACAACTGGTCCGCGAGGACAATGCTGAGCTGAATCAGTCCTTCACGTACAGCTATGACAACCATGGCAATATCCTCAACAAGAAGACGTATGCGTTCACAACGGGTTCGCTTGGATCGCCATCGGAAGTGATCCCCTATGCCTACGGCGACGCGAGCTGGCCGGATATGCTGACGGGCTTGGGCAGTGCGCAGATTGTCAGCGACAGCATGGGCAACCCGATTTTCGTGACAGAACCTGGGCAGCCAACAAAGCGATTTTTCTGGACGGCAGGACGGCAGCTGGCCCATGTCATGACCATGACGGCAAGCAAGCGCGCGGATCTGGTCTCCTACACCTACGACGCGGCGGGTCTCATGACCTCCAAAACGGTCAGCAAGCTCAGATTCCGTCACGCTCCGAACGTTGACGCTGCCATGAACAAAGACAACTGGTCTCTCTCCCTGTTCCGTTTCAGGGCCAGCGAGAAGTCGTTCACAAGCTACGCCTGGACCGGCGACTTGCGGTTAGCCGCTGTAATGCACGGCAACGGCACGACAGTCCGCGTGCTTTACGACGAGGCAAAAGAGCCATTCGGCATCGCGATGCAGTCCGGGCAGTCCATCCAAACGCTGCTGTACGAAAAAAATCCGCAGGGCGACATAATATCCCTGATTAACCCCCTTGACGGTAGCGAAATTGCGTGTTATACTTATGATGCCTTCGGAAACGTGACGGCCACCGCCGCCAGCCCGAACCCGCTTGCTTATCGCAGCTATCTCTACGATCAGGATATTGGCATGTACTACCTGAAGACCAGATTTTACAACCCGCAGTGGGGCCGCTTCCTGAACGCCGATGTTTTATTTGATACTGGAACCGGAATTCTCGGCACCAATATGTTCGCTTACTGCGATAACAACCCGGTGAATAAGGTGGATGAAAATGGCATGTGGAGCGGTGCTGTGCATAAGGGTTATGATATTTCAAGTTTTAAAAGCGTAGGGGGGATTCCACATAGAAATGGCGTTCAATACGGCACATATACATGGGCCACTGATATTGGATATCCCGATGCCAAAGCTAAATTATTGGGTAGAGGCAGCCATGCGGCCGATGAAGATACACATCCGCCTACCGCTGGAATTTGGGGCGATGATTATTTCATGTCGTGGCACATGAACACCACGTATGGCTATATTGAAGTGCTGATAGCCGATACGCGTGAATGGCGAGCGCTGGGAAATCTTCTTGACGCGGAAAAACTGTTCAAAGAAGCAAGCGAGGAGTATTATGTAAATAAAGATACCAGCAAGTATAATGAAATTCTGGAAAAGGCAATGCACAAAGTCGGCTATTCGCTTCACCCAATACAAGATATGACAGGGCACGGTGATGATTGGGTGCAGTTTAGCCAAAGAACAGCCGTACTATTGTTTGGTTTTAACATACCTTTCTTCAAAAAAACATGGAATCATGGGGGATTTCTTGCACCGACTACAGGCGCTGATGATATATCGAAAGCTTTTAGTAAACATGAAGTCACTTATTATCACTGGGACGATGTAATATGGGCGAGAGACCTGACTTATGATGTAATTGGCAGATATTATATGAGATTTGGGAGGTGATAAGTAATCGAAATATGACGGAAGGGGGTGCTTGATATGAGAGATACCTGGGCCATTGTTTTAATGACCTTATTTTTGCCTATTTTGCTAATTCGATGGTTGTTTACATTTGAAGGCTGAAATTTATCAAACAAGAGGATTTATCAATATTTTGATAGGAAGGAGAGAAATGAGTGTCTTGGCTTTGGGAGTTGTTTTTAGTTCAATCAAATGATGGCGATCCGTTTTATGTTTTTGTAATGATAATAGGTATGTTTTTATTGCCTATTTCTCTTCCTTTATTGTTGATCAAATGGCTGTTAAAGCTAGTTGGATTAGACATATTCTGATGATGAAGACGCGAGAAGGTTGCCGGGGAGAAAGGCAGCCTTTTCGCTTCACCCAATACAGGATATGACAGGCCACGGGGACGATTGGGTGCAGTTTAGCCAAAGAACTGGCGTAATTTTTGGGGGAATTAACATACCTTATTTTAAAAAAACATGGAATCATGGAGCTAAATGGGGATTATTCGGAATAACCTGTGGACTTCAAAAATTCCATCCGGGGCCATTTTTGGCCTCAGCCGCACAAAAAGCCGCCTGCCGCCAGCGTGATTTCATGTTGGCAGCAGGCGGGAAACACTGAAATTGAGAGGTTTGAGCCTTGGCGCATGAAAACCCTGCTCGCTACATATTGGCAGCAAGCATGGTTATCCCCTAGCCGCTATGCGGCTTTGTCGTAGGAATGATAAAGCCCGCCGAGAATCGGCTTGGCCTTTAGCCTCGTATCCTTGACCAACGTCAAAGGCGGCGGGGATTTCTTCACTGGCGTTTCTCCGCCGAGGGTTTGATGGGTGCGAACGTTGTTGTAATATTGGACAAATTCTGCAAGCAGGCGTTCGAGGTGCCTTTGGTTCAGGGGGACGCAATGATCCAGTAGCTCGCGTCTGACGATGCCGATCAACCGTTCGCAAATGCCGTTTTGCCAGGGGCTGTATGGCGTGATCGCTTTTG
>Ga0123356_10004023_pt1 | contig 15262 bp, 8 predicted proteins | sample TergutEmb28metaG_2_FD_92546 | JGI IMG/M metagenome (GOLD analysis project Ga0123356, IMG submission 92546) | Embiratermes neotenicus P3 segment gut microbial communities from Petit-Saut dam, French Guiana - Emb289 P3 | ecosystem: Host-associated > Arthropoda: Insects > Digestive system > Gut ... | reverse complement strand
CTCATCCAGGAGAGAGGCCTTTTGGACATCACCGATGTATTTGACGGACCGCAGTACGACAGTGACGCAACAGTAAGAAGCAAAATCATCGACGGTTTCCTTCAGAGTGCACTGTGCTCCCCTTATGGTGACGGAAGAGTTTTCCTTGCACCGAGTAATGCAGGACCGATGGGTCTTGTATACAACATCACACTTTTTGAAGAAAACGGCTGGGATGTTCCAGTAACTTGGGATGATTTCTTTGCACTTGGTGAAAAAGCAGCTGAACAAGACATTTCACTCTTGACATATCAGGGTATTTACCCCGGATATATGGAGAGTATCATCTTCCCGGCAATCGCATCAGCTATCGGACTTGATGATTTCTCGAAGATCACATCCTACGAGCCCGGCATATGGACAGACCCGCGTGTTGTTGCAGTGCTTGAGCAGTTTGAAAAAATCGGCACATCCGGTATGCTTATGCCCGGAACTGTTGCTCTCAACCACACCCAATCACAAACAGATCAAATGAATAACAAAGCTCTGTTTATTCCCAACGGCACATGGATGGAGCCTGAAATGGAAGATGTACCACGCGCAGATGGTTATAGATTCGGTCTGACCCCGCCACCGGTACAAAGAGCAGGCGATACCCGCTATATCATGAGCTCTTTTGAGCAGTTCTCAATTCCCGCAGGAGCAGCCAATCCCGAACTTGCGAAGCTTTTCCTGCGCTTCTTGTATACCGATGAAGTCATCGCTCTGTACGCACAACTCAGTGGAGCAGTTATGGCTACAAATAATGCCCTCGAACTGACCCGTCCATACCTCACAGAAGGCACATACGGCATGTTCGGCGCATACAGCGAGCCCGGTGCGGCAGCTCTCATCGTAGGCTTCGATGCTATCCCCGAAGGCTCTCTGATCAACCCCGGCGATGAAATCTTTGAACCCCTTGCAGATGTTATGACCGGAAGGCTGACAGCAAGTCAATGGGCAGAAGGTATCGACCTTGCAATGCAGGATATGGCAGACGGCAGATAGCGTATATATTGCCGATGGTCTCCATCGTTTTGCGTAATTCCTCGTTGAATAGCGATTTGTAAAATGCTAGAATACATGAAACGCCCGATAGTTTAATTACCGGGCGTTTCGTGCAAAATCAGCAGTACAAGCGTAATCAGCAATATCAGCAAAGCCAGTAAAGCAAACAATATTAAGCAGAAAAAGCAGCAAAGCCAGCAGTACTACAGCAAAAGGGTTGCCGTATAATGAGTTTATCCAAAAATAAAATCAAAAAACCATGGCTGTTTATAGCAATGTGTATCATGCCGGCGCTGTTCCTCACAGGGTTTTTCCTGATTTGGCCGGCTCTTCAAGTGTTCAGACTCAGCCTTACAAATGCCTCGATGCTCGGGTTTCTAAACCCTGATTATATAGGCTTTTCAAACTATGAGTATATGCTGGGTGACAGGCGCTTCATACAGGCATTTCAGAATACGATCAAGCTTCTGATGGTTGCACCCGCTGTTACCGTGTTTTTAGCGCTTCTGCTTGCGTTTGCTGTTACGCAGAGCAAACTAAAGGAACGTTCTTTCTACCGCACGGTTTTCTTTTTCCCGTCAATTGTGTCAATGGTCGTAATAGGTATCATATGGTCATGGGTGTTCCATCCAAATCTTGGAATACTTAATACGATGCTTGAAATGATAGGACTTGGTGCTCTGGCACAACCGTGGATAGGGCAGAGCAACACCGCTTTGTGGACGATTGCGGTCGCAATGATATGGCAATCAGCCGGATACTTTATGGTTATGCACATTGCCGCAATCGATGGAATATCAAATGAGATTTATGAAGCGGCAACGATCGACGGTGCCGGACCCGGGCGCAAACTTTTCGGCATAACACTGCCGCTTATAAAGGATATTGTCGGTATAACATTTGTGTTTGCCATATCAGGCACACTCAATGGCAGCTTTATCCTCGCTTCGGTCATGACAGGCGGCGGACCAAACGGCGCTTCAAGCGTACTACTCTACTACGTCTACAGGCAAGGTTGGGAAAATGCAAACTTTGGCTATGCGATGGCGATCGCAGCGGTCACTCTGGTTCTTGCGATAGGTCTGTCCGTTACCGGAAGGCTTTTGTCAAGCAGGCAGGAAAGGTAGGGTGATGATATGAGCAGCAATAGCTATGTAGCCGACAATTTGATGCAGAAAGCAAGAAACATATCATCCAGATGGATCGTAAGGTTGTTCCTTATGATCGTTGCGGTAGTGACGCTCTATCCTGTTGCCTGGAATATTTACTCTGCCTTTAAAACAAATGCCGAGTTTCTGGGAAATCCATTCTCTTTGCCATCAGGATTTGAATGGGATAATTTTATCCGTGCTTCAGAAAAGGTCAACATTCTGGGAAGTTTTGTTAACTCACTCTTTGTAGTTGCGATCACTACAGTTGTTATCATCGTATGCGTTATACCGAGTGCGTATTGCCTCGGCAGGTTTAAGTTTTTTGGTGCAAAACCGATACTTTCACTTTATATGGTTGCGATTTTTATTCAATCCACGTATATAATGATTCCTCTTTATTTGCAAATGTTGTCGGTCGGAGAGATGTTGTCTATCAAACTGGTTGATAATCTAATACCTTTGGGAGTTTTATATGCGGCTACACAGTTCCCGTTTTCTATTTTCCTCATGACCGGTTTTATGCGAACCATACCGAAGGACTACTCTGAAGCGGCTATGATAGACGGGTGCAGTAATTTTCGGATTTTAACACAAGTTATCGGACCGATGGCGAAACCCGGGATCGTGACGGTGTGTATGCTTTCTGCAATGGCGGCATGGAACGAGTATCCGCTTGCGCTAGTGCTGTTGTCTGAGAGAAACTATACGTTGCCTGTAGGGTTGCAAAGGCTTTATGAGATCCAACGGTATGCCACAGATTGGGGTGCTCTTTTTGCCGCGCTCACGATCGTTTTGGTGCCGACAATAATAATGTTTGCACTGGGTCAGCGCTATCTGATAGAGGGCATAAGTGCCGGCGGTTTGAAGGGATAGGGTTTCTAAGCGTAAGCAGAGAAAGCACACTTGCATTTTTTATACGAGTGTGCTAATATTCGTAGTGCATTGTATGTAGCTGAAAATGCTGCTGTAGCTCAGTCGGTAGAGCGCATCCTTGGTAAGGATGAGGTTCGCGGGTTCGATTCCCGCCAGCAGCTCCATGAGGTTGATGTTCATTTTGAACACCAACCTCTGTTATTATATGGTATACTTACTTTTGTGGGTAGTTATTTTTTAGGAGATTAGTTTATGGAGATAAACGAAAGTACAAATACCAATGTTCTTAAGCGGCAGCATGGGTTGTTTGTTTCTGTTTGTTTTGTTGTTGGTTTTATCGTTGGCACGGGTATCTTTTTCCTGCCCGGTCGGGTTCTCTTTGAAGTAGGCGGGGATATTCGGCTAGGTGTTTTGGCTTGGATCATCGGCGGGGTGATGATTTCGACTTGTGTCTATATGTTCAGTATTTTTGCCGGACTATATGAAAAAATACATGGTTTCGTTGATTATGCTGAGGCTATTGTCGGGAAAAAGTATGGATACCTTGCGGGATGGTTCTTTGCGGTGATGTATCAGCCTGCGGGTTACGCAATTATTGCGTGGATAACCTCCGGATTCACTACTACTCTTTCAGGCTTGGATAGCAGTAGTGAGGTCTATTTGCCTTTTAGATTTTTCATCTCGTCATTTTTTATGGTTATGGCGTTTTGTATGAATTATCTCGCACCAAGGATTCCTGTCAAGTTCAACGTTGCTACTACGATTATCAGAATGATCCCGCTTGTGCTGATGGGTACTGTCGGGGTGGTGATTGGTCTTATTCTTGGCGATAGTGGCTTTTTGGCTTCTTCTGCTCCGGCGACTGTGCAAACTGCGCAAACAGCTGTCGATTCAGGCAATGCTTCCGTTTCCCTGTTCGCAGCAATATCTGCCACGGCGTTTGCTTTTAACGGGTGGCAAGCTTCGCTTGCTTTTAACAGCGAAGTAAAAAATAGCAAGAAGAAATTTCCTATTGCATTGCTTACAGGATTTTTCCTCGTAACTGTCATATATATTTTGTATTTTGTTGGTGTTGTAATTGCATCACCTGATGGTGGCGCTTTGATAATGCAAGGTGGCGGTGAGCACTTTGCCCAAGGTACGCATAATGCTTTTGCTAATGTCTTTGGGCAGTGGGCAAGCAATGTTTTGATCGGGTTTATGATAATATCCGGTCTTGGCATACTTAATGCTTGCTGTTTGGGTATGAGCCGGGCGATGTACTCGCTCGGGCGCCGTAAATTAGGTCCGTTATCGGCGAGGATGGGAGAACTTGACAAAAGGACAAATGTTCCAAACAACAGCATGGTTATTGCGGTTGGCATCAGCTTTCTTTGGCTCTTTGTGATTTTTATGAGCACAAACTGGTTTAGTGGTTGGTTTGGGGCATTTCGATTCAGTTTGCCGGATTTCTATAACTTTTGTTTCTTTGCATTGCTTATTCCACTTTTCCTTTGCTCTATTTTCAAGCAAAATAAGCTGCATTGGTTCAAGCGAATTGTTGCTCCAATCATTGCAACTGTGGGTGCCGGGTTTATGTACGCGACGTACTGGATCGGAAGCTGGGTTCATGGAGTCGTATATACCGGAGTTTTCATTTTCTTGGCAATAGTGGGATTTTTACTGTATGGCAAGCGTGGAGGGTGATCATGAAAAAACCTGAACTTTTAGCTCCTGCGGGGGATATTGAAAGATTAAAAGTTGCTTTTGCTTATGGGGCAGACTCTGTGTACCTGGGTGGAGAAGCTTTTGGTATGCGGGCAAAAGCCGACAACTTCACTTTGGACGAGATAGATGAAGGGATAAAGCATGCCCATTCTCTGAATAAAAAGGTTTATATAACCGTAAATATTTGTGCCCATAATGAAGATTTGGCGAAAATGGAGAAGTATTTTATTGAACTTGAAAGTTTAAGTGTAGATGCATTTATAGTATCCGACCTTGGTGTTTTTGATTTGGTAAAGAGAGTTACTCCGAAAATGGAGATTCATATTTCCACGCAAGCAAACACCACAAATCATGCTTCTGCTGATATGTGGCGGCGTCTTGGTGCGCAGCGTGTGATTCTTGCCAGAGAGTTACGCCTTGAGGAAATAGGCGAAATAAAAAAGAAGGTGCCGGGCATAGAACTCGAAACGTTTGTACATGGTTCTATGTGTATGGCTTATTCCGGGCGGTGTCTGATAAGCAATTTTATGAATGACAGGGATGCTAACAGGGGTCATTGCAGCCAGCCGTGCAGGTGGAGCTATATGGTAGTTGAAGAAAAATCGGGCGATGCTATCCCGGTATATGAGGATGAGCGCGGTGCATATATCTTCAGTTCCAAGGATTTAAACATGATTGCTCATATCCCCGACCTTGTAAAAGCGGGTGTTGACAGTTATAAGATAGAAGGCCGGATGAAGTCTTCATATTATGTTGGTTTAGTAACGAAAATTTATCGTCAGGCTATCGATGATTATTTTGCGGACCCCGAGCTTTATAAAAGTAAGATTCCGTATTATCAAGGTGAGCTCGCTAAAATGAGCCATCGGGAATATACCACCGGGTTTTTCTATGGAAAAGTCACAGGTGAAGACCACGCTTATTATGATGCAAATCAAGTCAGGATCCAGGATTATCTGGCAATAGTTGATAGTTACGATGAGAGTACGGGGTTTTGTGTAATTGAGCAGCGTAATAAGTTTGATGTTGGTGATAAAATCGATATTATCAGAGCTTCAGGTGAAGTCTATGTGCAGGACGTTGAAATGATGTTGGATAAAAACGGAGTCCGCATTATGTCAGCCCCGCATCCGAAGCAAAAAATACAGTTAAAAGTCGATGTACCGGTAGAGAGGTTTGACATGCTCAGAAGAAGCTTTGACTGAGATGGATTTATATGAGTAGCCGAAAGCTCGCTGCCGTGGTTGGTAGCGAGCTTTTTTAAGGGTTGGTGGGTGTTGATTACTATATCAAGTCGAGGACGTCGACTATCAGGGTTTTTACTTTGTCGGCGTTTTCTTTCATTGTTTTTAGGACCATTTCGAATGTGACGGGTTCTTCGTTTTCTTTCCAGCAGTCATAGTCTGTTACCATTGCTATTGACTGATATGGTATTTCCAGTTCATTCGCCAGCGATGCTTCCGGTACTGTTGACATGTTGATCAGATCTGCTCCCATCGAGCGGAACATATGTGACTCCGCTTTTGTTGAGAATCTGGGACCTTCGATAGTTATCATGGTTCCTTTTTCGTGATGTCTGTACCCTAGCTTTTGTGCTGTTTCTATCAGCTTTTTTCTCATGTTTTCATCAAAGGGTTCTGACATTGGTGTGTGGACTACTTCGTCTTCAAAGAAGCTGAGCGCTCTCAGTTTCGTAAAGTCAATAAACTGGTCGATAAAAGCCAGGTCACCCGGCTTCATTTCTTCTCGTAGAGAACCGCAAGCGGTCGTTGCAAGTATATGGGTGCAGCCAATATTTTTTAATGCCCAGATGTTGGCTCTGAACGGGATTTTTGTAGGGGAGATGCTGTGGTCTTTGGCATGTCTTGCCAGTATAACTACATCTGTGTTGTTTATTGTGCCGTTGAGGAGTTTGTCTGATGGTTTTCCGTATGGTGTTTCCATTTCGGTCGCTTTTGGGTTACTCAGAAGTTTGGGATCATCCATGCCACTTCCGCCGATGATTCCGATTTTTTTCATTGCATAGTACCTACCTTTTTTCTTTCGATTATATTAGTTGAACCCAGTTTACACAAAGTTGGTGGGCTTGTAAATAATTTGCCGGCTTGCGGTGAGGTGAGGGGTGTGGTGAGCATGTTACGGTAAAACACTTAAAACCTCACCTAGTAGGAAAGAGCCCTCTATCTCAAGTTCGGTTGCAACAGCAGCGCCTTCAAGGTCGTTGAAGTGCCACCATTCTGATGCCAAAGGTGTGAACCCCGCTTCGTCGAAGTATTTTTGTAAAAGCAATGCGCCCGGTGTCATTGTATCAGCGAGCGGCACATCTCTCCATGCGTCCCGGGATCTTGATGATACCGGTTCTACAAGGGTTATAGCCATCGGACTGAGTTCATGTATGGTAGTTGGCATTTTGTACTCTGCGTGAGAACCTATTCTCAAGTATGATAACTCACCGACTTGCAGAGTTTCGTATGATAGTATTTTTCCGAGACTTACGTCAAAAGCTGCTCCTCTTTGATGATTCGATATTGAGGTGGCGATAAACCAGGTGAGACTCCACACGCCGTCTTCTATGGCACTTCGTACTTCCTCGTTGGATTTCATAAGCTCCCTGAGGAGGCGGACACTTCTCTGTAGTGATGCCCCGTCACGGTATGCTTCGTGGATTATGATGGTGTCTCCGGCTTCAAGAGCGGATTGCTGAGCATTAAATAAAAGCTTACTTGTCGAATAAAGCGCAGGAACAATAAACTCATCTCTCGATAGGCGTGGGTTGTGTGACCACGCATCATAAAGCTTCTGTCCGGTCACTCCCGGTATTTCATATTCGGAGGAGCGTGTCAGAGCTGATTTTGCGTTAGTTATATTATATACGAGCGAGGGGATTACATCCGGGAGATTGATAAAACAGGCGACATGCTCGACCCAACCTGTCTCTCCTCTGCTACTTTCAACATTCCACCAATCTCCTCGCTCTTCTTTGATCACGAATACCTGTCCGGCATCGAAATCGGATATTATCTCCGATTCAGTGTTTGCCTCCGTGTAGAGCGGCATGTCAATTGCTGCCCATCCGGTAGCACCTTCAACGGGGAGCTCCAGTGGTCCAATAATTTCAGGGATGGTTACAACGAGAGGCTCCGGTTCAAAGGGTTCCGACTCGGCGGGATCATATGGGTCTTCGCCGAATGTATTGGCATCGTCGTTTAGGTTATCGTCAGATTCATCAGGTCGTGTTGTATGTAATGATGGGTCATATGGTTCACGGGCTATAAAAGGTGCTTTACCAAGCCATAAAAACGTGGTAATCAAACAAACACCTATAAGACCTATCAAAAGCAATACTCTGGTTCTATCCATATCCATATCATAATATATCCGAGAGATAAATGGAACTTTTTTCATCTTTTCACAGTCTAAACTTATGTAAACACTCAAATAAAGAAAGAAAGAGAAAAAATAGCACTGTTGATTAAACCTAAACACTTGCTAAATACTAAAGAAAGGTAGGGTGATTTACAATGAAAAACAGAAGAATAAAAGTAATGATGGTATTGATAATCTTTGCATTATCGCTTGGAACCGGTGGTTTAGCCATGGCTATGGAAGATCCTCCCCCTGCCGCTAACGCAGGGTACGTAAGTGATAACAGCAGCACACAAACAGACTACACACAAACAAATGACGATGGATCGAACACCGAACAACCAACAGAGTATCCGGTTTTTACCACCCATCCTCAGAGCCAGAATGTAATAGTGGGGCAAGATGTGAGCTTCACCGTTGCTGCTACAGGTAAACCAAGCCCGACACTGCAGTGGCAAGTGTCAACAAATGGTGGACATACGTGGACTGACATAGTTGGACAAACCGGTACGACACTGAGATTAAACCCTGTCAACCATAATCATAGCGGAAACCAATACCGGAATTTAGCAGTAAACTCTGCAGGCGAAGTTGCTTCTAATGTCGCTGTTCTAATAGTAAACACAGCAACAAATGCTTTTACACCAAGAATCGTCAACCAACCCGGAAGCACTACAGTCACTATGAACAGCAGTGCAACACTATCTGTGACGGCTGATGTTTCGGATCGTGGAACACTCAGTTATCAGTGGTACAGTAATACCGCAGATCGTAATACCGGCGGCACAATGATCCATGGTGCGACCGGAAGAACATTTACACCGTCAACCACCCATGAAGGAACAACTTTTTACTATGTAGTGGTTACAAACACAAATAACTATGCAAGCGGTGCAAGAACTGCTTCTATAGTGAGCAATACTGCCAGAGTCGTTGTAAACCCACTGGTCAATGCTTTGGCTCCTGTGATCACCGAGCAACCCGTAAGTGTTGAAGTGACGATGAATGGCCGCGCTCCGTTATTCGTAACAGCACGGACAGAGGATAATGGCAGACTAAGTTACCAGTGGTTTAGAAATGATACCAACAGCAACACCGGAGGTACTGCGATCAGTGGCGCTACAGACCTCGATTTCAGACCGGCAACGAACACCTTGGGTATAGTTTACTACTATGTAGTGGTGACTAACACAAATAACAATGTCAACGGGGAAAGAACCGCAACTGCTACAAGCCAAGCTGTACAAGTATCTGTTATAACAACACCGGATGCACCGTTGTACCTATATACGGTCATTGATGGAAATACAGTGACATTAAGCTGGGAAGCTCCGGAGAATGACGGCGGTGGCGAGATAATCGGCTATCAAGTCTCGGACAACATCGTCACGTTTTGGATCGATGCAAACGGCGTATACGAGCACACATTTGAAGACCTTGGTTTTGACAGAGAATATACATTCATGGTCCGCGCAGTAAACGCTGCGGGTGCAGGTGAAGTTGCCGAGTTGATGGCAACGACTGACGAGGAAGAGATCGTCGAAGAGGAGATCGAGGAAGAAGAGGAAACAGAAGAGTACTATTTGGCGGAGTATGATGCAGATAATAACCACCTGCTTCTCTGGTTAGGTTTGGGTACACTGGCTCCGCTGGGAACAGGTACAGGCGTATATTTCTGGAGAAGAAAAAACAGGAGAATCCCAAAAGGTACTAAAGGATCGTTCGGTAACAGGTAGATAGATCTTAAGGCGAATGCGATCAATATAGAATATGCGAAAGCCCGCGACTGTTGTGCTGGTCGCGGGCTTTGTGCTGGTTGCGGGCTTTGTGGCGGTTTCCCTTACGGGCGGATGTTTACTTTTACAGTTACGAGTGTTGGTTTTGATGCTGGTTTTTTGCTGGTGGGGTGAACCAGTGCGGTTGGGTTGCCGTCGTCGTCGAGTACGTATGTGCCCTCTGCCCAGAGTTCCAGTCTGATGTTGTAACTGCTCTTGAGCGGGGTCCTCGCTGTGCCGGCTTTGTTTGTCGTGCCCCATGGTACTTCGCCGTATTTAAAGCGTATCGTCCAACTGTTGCCACCGTTTTGTATGATTTCAAACTCGCTATCTTCGAAAAAGACATGATTATTGGGGTTATCAGGGTCACGAAGCCATTTGCTTGGATCATCAGGGTCTGCTTTGATAAAGTAGAGGTTATCCAAACTTGCCTGCTGGATGTTTACATGGCCCAGTCTGACGTTTGCGGGTGTTGTCAGGTTCAAGCGTATATCGTCGCCTGTATGCGGCATTGCTGCTCGTAAGGTGACGTTATCCGCTGACCGCCAGGCTTTGCTTTGCGTTTGTATTGGCGTGATGTTGAGGTTGGGTTTGTAGGTGACCCTATCAGTTCCTTCTATCTCTTTCCAAGATGTGAGAGTCCTGCTTTCAAGCTCAACTTCTATAGCAAGGCTATACCTGAAACGCGGTACTACATTATCTATTGCTACAATCCTGAATGTGTTTTCTCCGGGTATATGTACGGCTTCGAAGAGTGTACTTATATCAGTCGGTTCGATTTGATTGCCGGCATCGTCTCTATTTTGTTCCAGCAGCCTTACGTCCAAGATCCTTTCGGATGTATTTTGAAGCTTTATCGTTGCATCTATTGCAGACTCCGGGTTAGCTATGTCTATTCTGCCTTTTTGGGAGATCGTAAATGAAGCAGGGGTACTTACTATCCGCAGGGTCACTGTAACGAAGCTTTTCTTGCCGCTTATGCTGTTTAGCGTGTCTGAGCCTATGCGTACTTGAATCGAGCGACTTTTTGCACCGTCAAGAAAATCGTCAAGATCGGCTCCGTCGTTTACGCTAAAGGTTATCATGTTGTTGCCTTCGTCTCTGAAGTCTATATGATCTTTCAGGACAGATTCGGCACTGTCAATGCTGCCTGATTTGCCGCCCACACGTATTACCTGCCAGTCGAGTACAAGATTAGCGGCGTTGAGGTTTATTGGCAGTGTGACGATATCCGTACCGGGTGTGTGGCTTGCATTTACAGTTACTGTCCTTGTTGACGGTGACGGACTGAGGTTTTTCGGGTTGGCTACCCTTATTGTAAGCGGTAACAAAACTTTCCAATCTGTACCATTGAATGATACCTCCAGATTGATCCTGCCTGCTTTTACTTCTTCGCCTTCTTTGGGGCTGATGATGAGCTCTCCAAAGCCGTCTCTACTTATATAGTCTACTTTGACAAGTTCGTCTTTCCCTGTTCTTGGGAGTGGCTTGACATCTTCGATCTCATAATAACTTTCAAACGGTATCCTTAAGTTGCGTGTGAGTAGACGTATCGTTGCCGCACCTATGGAGCCACCGGGATTTTCTGCATTTTTGTCGAGTAGCGTTACTGTTGTTGTTGACAATCTGAGGCTTGGTGTGTTGTTTACAACTCTAATGTTGATATCATGGGTATTGCCACCGGCTTTCAGGCTGGTATAATCACCGGGGTCTACCGTTACCCTGACAGGGATAGTTCCTGTTCGGTTATCACTATCCTTGAGTCTAACACGTTTGTTTTCATCGAATAGTTCCCCAAGTTTGGGATTTCCCCTGAGTTCTATTTTATCTACCTCATATACGACGCCGTCGGCATCTACCAAGGTGATTTCTGTCTCATTCCTGTAGAATAAATCAAGTTGGTCGACTATTGCAACAAGCCTTTGCGGGAATCTGTTTATAACCGATATGTTTAGCGTCCCGGTTGCGACGACATTGCTTTCATCGTATGGGTTAGAACTGTTGCCGATGACAACTGTGACGCCCTTAAAGCTTTCATTTTTTTCTACTGCTGCTTTATAGTTTATTTCTATAGCGGTGCTGTTATTGCTTAACTCTGCTGTCAGTGGACCGCTTTCACCGGTAAGCTCTACCGTAGAGGCAGGTTTACTCGGGTCGTAGTTTCTGTACAGCTTGACTGTCGTATCGGCCGGCATATAGTTGAGCACGATCGGTACTTCAACACTCCGTTTTTCGTCCTTTTTTGCGCGATTGATAACGGCTGTGTTATCGGCAAGCCTTGCGGTGCGGTCACCGGGTTCAATAGACGCATCGGCGACGATATTGACCTCGGCGTGTGCTATATAAACCACGCTGTCAATAGTCACGGCAACAGTGACTGCTTGTCTCACAGGAGAAGTTGCCCCCACTGTAAGCCTGATCGTCGGGTTGTATGGACTGTCGTAATTTAATACTCCGCTGCCTACGTTCCAATAAATACTGTCAGCTACGACGCCATGTGGCAAGATCACCTGTAAATCGAAAGGTTCTGTTTGCCCGACTTTTGCTACTGAGTACATCGGAGAGATACTGATGCTAGTCGGTATCGCATTAGTCATTACGGGTAGCGGAGTGCTTGCCGCGGACGCTAAATGCGTTGCTGTCTCCTTGACTCTGGCGAAAAAGTAATATGTTACATTTTGTGCCAGATTGTTAAATGTTACAGCATTAAATTCGTCACCATCCTGCCACCCAATAATTGGTGCTCTGTTCGTTAAGCTCATTGCATACTCGATGCCCGGTACCGACGCAAGTGTGATGCTTGTTGTTGTTCGACTTGATACAGTTGGTGCAACGGGTGCATCCGGACCTTCTGCTTTGTTTACCGTAAAGCTAATACTAAACGACGTGGTCCCTACAATAGCACCACTTACTGAAACAGTAGCGGTATATTCACCCGGGGATAGACCAAGTTTTGGTGAAAAATTAAAGGACGCCGATCCACCCGGAGCAATCGTGCCTAATGATTGAGTAGATAACTCAAAATCGGCTGAGTTTGTGCCTGAGAGAGCTATTGACAATTCACCCGTTGGTGCATTACCCGAGTTTGTTGCATTAACAGAAAATGATGTGACTGAGGTGTAATTGAAACTAGCGTCCGGGAATGTATATGTGCCTGTTTGACTGATAGACAGATCAGGTCCATTTATAGTGATAGTGAATTGTTTTGTACTGGAGAGTTGTGTATTAGTACCTATTAAAGTTCTTGTTGCTCTAATCGTAAACGTATAACTGCCAAAGCGTGTCGGTATTCCGCTTATGACACCTGTTGTCGCATTTAATGATAATCCCGGTGGCAAAACTCCGTTTTCTATCGACCATGTCACCGCACTTACTGAGGTTGCCGTGAGCGTCTGGTTGTATGCAGTTCCGGCTGTACCTCCGGGCAGGGAGTTTGTTGTTATAACCGGAGGTGAGGGGAGAGGAGGTGTGCTGGAGCTGGGGTTTTGAGCTAAGAACATATAAGTATAAGTCCCAACACGTCCTACACCAATGTGATTATGTTCAGGTGATACGATGTAATTGAAGTGACCGGGGGAGTTCATCCAACCATTTACCACTGAGACAGCCGTAGGATGGCCCCATGCGCTGTTTCCACCATTCCATCTCAAGTTTCCGCCAAATGCTCTTGCTACATTGGCTGATGCTCCATGCTGAGCAGTCGGATCATCTGCGTACGGACCGACGTTGTGACCACCGCGACCATACTGATGCTTCGTTTGTGCATAAAATCTCCCTGCCATTGATAGGCGCTCATCCAAAGTGACCGGGCTTAAATCGCGACTGGCACGCTCTATGTTGATCAATCGTATGACCTCAAGCTCAAATGCATTGGCTCCACTGCGGGAGTAATAAGTTGTCGCCCAGATATAAAGCTCATCATTGGTTAGGCGTCTGTCGGGCAAAACATCGGGGTTAAATGCTGAAGACAGTTCTTCCGAGAGTTCTGTATTTTCGCCGTCTATCTCGCTATCTATAAAGTCTTCGATGATTTCTTCATCGGCGTTGTCTTCATCAGGATCAGGAGTAGCATTTTCTTCTAATTCGTAAGCTTCATCATTTATGTTTTTATCCTCGATATCATCTTCAATATCTTCGTCATTGGTTCTCCCGTCGCTAATATCCTCCGGCTCAGTCCCCAAACCGGTACCTTCAAGGAAAAACTCATCGTTGTTTTGTTCGTTGATATCCATTGCAAACGAAGTAATGAACAAGGGCAGAAGTAGGCAAAGAACTAGAATTATGCTGAAAAATGACCGTAATAATTTTAACATTGCGATGATTCTCCTTGTATGGGATTTGTATGATATCAGTATACTTTAAAGGCAGGAAAATATCAACGAATTATGGATGGAAAATGCGAAAGCCCACGACCGTTTTTATGGTTGCGGGCTTTATGGCGGTTTCCCTTACGGGCGGATGTTTACTTTTACTTTTACGAGTGTTGGTCTTGATGCTGCCTTGCCGCTCCTTAGTGCTGTCGGGTTGTCGTTGTCGTCGAGAGTATAGGTGCCTTCTGCCCAGAGCTCAAGATTGATGTTGTAGTTGCTCTTGAGCGGTGTCAGCGTTCTGCGGGCACTATTGGTCGTTCCCAATGGTACTTCGCCGTCACTAAAGCGTATTGTATAACTGTTATCGCCGTTTCGTTCGATCTCGAAAGGATTATCGTTTATGACTAAAAGACCCTGAGCGTCACGAAGCGGTTGACCCGGATTAAGCGGATCTTCTCTTACGAAACGGAGTTTATTAATACTAGCCTGCTGGATGTTGACATGACCCAACCTGACGTTTGCGGGTGTTGTCAGGTTCAGGCGTATATCGTCGCCTGTGTGTGGCATTGCTGCTCGTAAGGTGACGTTATCCGCTGACCGCCAAGCTTTGCTTGTCGTCTGCACCGGTGTGATGTTGAGATTGGGTTTATAGGTGACCCTATCGCCTACTCCTGTCTCACGCCATGATGTGAGTGTCCCGCTTTCAAGCTTAACTTCTATAGCGAGGCTGTACTTTAAACGTGGTACTACATTACCAATTGCTATGATTTTGAATGTGTTTTCTCCGGGTGCATGCACGGCTTCGAAGAGCTTACTTGGTACAGTCGGTATGATTTGATTGCCGGCAGCGTCTCTCTTTTGTTCCAGCAGCCTTACTCCCAAGACCCTTCCGGATGTATTCTGAAGCCTTATCGTTGCATCTATTGCAGACTCCGGGTTAGCAATGTCTATCCTGCCTCTTTGTGAGACAGTAAATGAAGCAGTGGCCTTTGTTATCACCAAGTTCACGGTAACGGTTCTGTGTTTGCTCGGGGTGCTTGCAGTGCCGTTCATG
>Ga0123356_10004022_pt1 | contig 15263 bp, 8 predicted proteins | sample TergutEmb28metaG_2_FD_92546 | JGI IMG/M metagenome (GOLD analysis project Ga0123356, IMG submission 92546) | Embiratermes neotenicus P3 segment gut microbial communities from Petit-Saut dam, French Guiana - Emb289 P3 | ecosystem: Host-associated > Arthropoda: Insects > Digestive system > Gut ... | reverse complement strand
TCCGCCGATGGCGAGCAGCGCAGGGTAGGGCACACTGATGCGCTCCGCCCAGAGCGCAAGCACGGCGCCCACCAGCAACAGGAAGATCACGAGCTCGAAGAGGGCCATGAGCGAATGATGCCTAATTCCGCATCGCTTGCGGCCCGCGATCGCATGCGCACGGGCACTCAGCTCTCGTTGCTCAATGCAAGTAGTGCTGCAGTGACGCTGTAGAAGTCCTCTTGAGGTCGCTTGCGAGCTCGCGGTCCATCACGGGCTTACCTCCTTGCATGACGAGCGTGCCCGGTGCCAAGCGCGATGCTGCCTGCCTGACCAGCCGCCCCGGCCACCTGATCGCAAGCAGGTGGCCGGGGGATCTGAGGGGCGGGTGCGGCGTTGCGGACTTGGTCAGGCGCCTGTCAGATCAGGTCCGGGCGAAACACGTCCGGCCGCTTGTCGGCGAGGGCGCGGTAGAGCTCGGCGGCTTCCCGAGCGGCATGCAGGCCGAGATCGCTGAGGCGGTTGGCAAGGCTGTTGAGCGACATGGCCAGCGCGGGGCGGAACACCTCCGGCCGCTCGATTGCCAGCGCACGGTAGAGCCCGGCGGTTTCCTGCGCAGCTCGCAGCGCCGGCTCGCGCTGACCCAGGTCACTGAGACGGTTGGCCAGATCGTTGAGCGACTCGGCGAGTGCTGGGCGGAACACATCCGGGCGCTCGGCGGCGAGCGTGCGGTAGACACTCGTTGCCTCCTGGGTGGCCCGTAGTGCCGGCTCGCTGAAGCCAAGGGCGCTCAAGCGGTCAGCGAGGTCACTGACCGAGCCGGCGAGTGCCGGGCGGAACATCTCCGGCTGTCCGGCTGCCAGCACGCCATAGAGCTCGGCTGTCTCGCGCGCGGCCCGCAGCGCCGGCTCGAGCTGACCTGTATCGCTTAGGCTGCTGGAGAGGTTGCCCAGTGCTCGGGCCAGATCCGGGCCAAACACCTCCGGTTGTTCAGCGTACAGCGTGCGGTAGGACTCCGTCGCCTCCTGGAGGGCTTGCAGCGATGCCTCGGTCTGTCCCAGGTCCGCGAGCCGCCCGGCGAGGTTGCTCAAGCAGGCGGCCAGATCCACCCGGAACACCTCCGGCTGCCTGGCGGCGAGCACGCGCAAGAGCGTGCTCACTTCCTGGGTGGCCGTGAGCGCCGCCTCTCGCTGCCCGAGATCGCTCAGGCGGGCGACGAGGCTCTTGAGGGAGGCGGCCAGATCCGCCCGGAACACATCCGGTTGCTCGGCAAAGAGCGCGCGGTAGAGCTCTGCGGCCTCCTGTGCGGCCTGCAACGCCGGCTCGCGCTGGCCGAGATCCGACAAGCGGACGGCCAGAGCGCTGAGCGAAGCGGCCATGTCGGGGCGGTATGCGTCCGGCTTCTCGCCGAAGAGCACGCGGTGCAGCTCGGCGGCCTCTGTTGCAACCTGCAACGCCCGCTCGGGTTGGCCGAGCTCGTTCAAACGGCTGGCGAGATTGTTCAGTGAACGGATCAGGACCGCGCCATACACGTCGGGCCGCTCGGCGGTGAGCGCGCGCCGGATCTCTACAGCCTCCGAGACGGCCGCAAGCGCCGCCTTGGCCTGGCCGAGATCGCCCAGGCTACTGCCCAGGCTGGTGAGCGCCTCGGCCAGATCAGCCCGGAACGCATCCGGCCGCCCGGCGGCGAGTGCGCGGTAGAGCTCGACTGCCTCCTGCGCTGCCTGCAGCGCTTGCTCGCGCTGCCCGACACCGCCGAGGCGGGTCGCGAGATGATTGAGGGAGCGGGCGAGGACCGCGCCAAACACGTCCGGCCGTTCGGCGGCCAGCGCACGCCGGATCTCCACGGCCTCCAGGGTGGCAGCAAGCGCCGCCTCTGGCTGACCGAGCTCGCTCGAGAGGTTGGCGAGCTTGCCGAGCGAGTCGGCCAAATCCGCGCGGAACAGATCGGGCCGCCCGTCGGCGAGGGCGCGGTAGAGCCCGGTTGCCTCCTGGGCAGCCTGCAGCGCCGGCTCGAGCTGGCCGAGATCGCTCAGGCTGCCGGCGAGGGTGCTCAGGGAGCGCGCCAGAGCGACGCTGAACACATCTGGCCGCTCGGCGGCCAGCGCCCGTCGAATCTCCACGGCTTCCTGGGCGGCCTGCAAGGCCGGCTCGCGCTCGCCCAGGTCGTGCAGACGGCTGGCGAGGTTGTTGAGTGAGCGGGCCAGGTCTGGCCGGAATGCGTCCGGCCACTCGTCGGCGAGTGTGCGGTAGAGGTCGGTCGCCTTCCGGGTCGTCTGCAGGGCCGGCTCGCGCTGCCCGAGATCGCTCAGGCGCTCGGCCAGGCTGTTCAAGGAGCGCGCCAGATCGGGACGGAACACATCGGGCTGTTCCTCGGCAAGCGTTCGATAGACCTCGGCCGCCTCCCAGGCGGCCCGCAGCGCGGCCTCACCCTGGCCGAGATCATTGAGACGGTTGGCGAGGTTGCCGAGGGAGCGGGCTAGATCCGCGCTGAAGACCTGCGGCTGCTCGCCGGCGAGCGCGCGCCGGATCTCCACGGTCTCCTGGGCGGCTTGCAGCGCCGGCTCGCGCTGTCCGAGATCGCCCAAGTGGATGGCGAGGTTGTTGAGTGAGACGGCCAGGTCCGGCCGAAACACATCCGGCTGCGCGGCCGCGAGGGTGCGATAGAGATCGGCCGCCTCCCGGGCTGCTTGCAGCGCGACCTCGCGCTGTCCGAGATCGCTGAGACGGATGCCGAGGTTGTCGAGCGACCGGGCCAGGTCCGGGCGGAATCGGTCCGGCTGCTGGGCGGTGAGCCCTCGCAGGAGCTCGGTTGCCTCCTGAGCGGCCTCGAGCGCGGGCCCGCGCTGTCCGAGATCGCCAAGCCGGTCCGCGAGCTTGCTCACGGATCGTGCCAGGTCCGGGCAGAACACGTCCGGCTGGCCAGCGGCGAGCGCGCGGTACTGATCGGCCGCCTCCTGTGCGGCCTGCAGCGCCGGCTCGAGCTGGCCGACATCACTCAAGCGGTTGGCCAGGGTGTAGAGCGAAAGTGCACGCTCAGGTGCGCACTCGGCGGCGAGCACGCGGTACAGGTCGGCTGCCTCCCGGGCAGCCTGCAGCGCGGGTCCGGGCTGCTCGAGCTCGCTCAGAGTGTTGCCGAGGTTGCTCAGGGATGCGGCCAGGTCGGCCCGATACATATCCGGTTGCTCGGCGGCGAGCGCACGGTACACGTCGCAGGCCTCCTGCGTGGCCCGCAACGCCCGCTCATGCTGTCCCAGTGCGCTCAAGATGCTCGCGAGGATGCCGAGCGACTCGGCCAGATCCGCCATGAACACCGCGGGCTGCTCGTGGGCGAGCATGCGCAGCAGCCAGGTGGCCTCCTGGATGGCCGGCAGCGCGGACTCGTTCTGTCCGAGATCGCGCCACCGGCAGGCCAGGTCATTGAGCGCTTCTGCCAGGGGCGGGCGGAACACACCCGGATCGGACGCGGCGAGCATGCGGTAGCGTTCGATCGCCTCCTGGGTGGCCTGCACCGCGGCCTCGCTCAGCCCGAAATCGCTCAGGCGGCTGGCGAGGTCCTTGAGCGACAGAGCCAGAGGCGGGCCGAACTGCGGCTGCTCGGCGGCGAGCACGCGATAGAGCTCGGTGGCCTCCTGGCCCGCGTGTAGCGCGGATGCGGCCTGACCGATGCCGCTGAGCCTCTGGGCAAGACTGCCGAGTGACTGGGCGAGATCGGGCCGGAACACCTCGCCCTGCTCGGCGACGAGCACGCGGTACAGGTCGGTGGCATCCTGCGCGGCCCCCAGCGCGTCCGCGTTCTGTCCCAGGTCGCCGAGTCGCACCGCCAGGGTGTTTAGAGAGACGGCCAGATCGATGCGGAACACGTCCGGCCGCCCGTCCGCGAGCGCACGGTAGAGCTCGGTCGATTCCTGGGTGGCCTTGAGTGCTCGCTCTCGGTGCCCGAGCTGGCTCAATCCGCTGGCCAGGCTGTCCAGGGCACTGGCCAGAGTCGGCTGGTACGAGTCCGGCTGCTCGGCGGTGAGCATGCGCAGCAGCCAGGTAGCCTCCTGGCGGGCCTGCAGCGCCGCCTCGTGCTGCCCGAGATCCCCGAGGAGCTTGCCGACGCTGCTCACCGTGGCGGCCAGATATGAACGGTAGATCTCCGGCTGCTGGGCGGTGAGGTCTCGCAGGAGCGCGGTTGCCTCCTGCAAGGTCTCGAGGGCTGCCTCGGGCTGCCCGAGCTCGCTGTACCGGCTGGCCAGCTCGTTCAGTGAGCTGGCCAAAGTGAAGCCGTACAGGTCCGCCCTCTCGGCGTTGAGCGCGCGGTGAACCTCCACCCTCTCCCGGATGGCCTGCAGCGCCTGCTCGGGCCGACCCAGCACCGTCAACCTGTAGGCCAGAGTGCCCAGCGATCCAGCCAGATCGGACCCGTAGGCGTCGCGTCGCTCGCCGGCCAGCTGGCGGTACAGATCGACTGCCTCCTGGGTGGCCTCAAGTCCGGCCTCGTTCTGCCCGAGAGCGCCTAGGCGCTCGCCCAAGCTGCCGAGGGACGAGGCCAGCGCCGGGCGGTACTCATCCGGCTGGTTACTGGCGCACACGCGGAAGATCTGGGTGATCTCCTGGGCGGCGCTGAGAGCCGGCTCGCTCTGCAAGAGCGCGTCGTACCGGGCGGCCAGGTCGTTGAGTGCCACGACCAGGGACATGCTGTAGTTTTCGGGCTGCTGCACAGCCAGCGTGCGGTAGATCTCCACCGTCTCCTGGGTGGCGCTGAGCGCGGGCTCCTTGTGCCCGAGCATGCTGTACCACGCGGAGAGGGTGCTGAGAGAGGTGGCCAGGTCCAGCGCAAATACATCGGGGCGTTCAGCCATGAGCACGCGGTAAAGCTCGGTTGCCTCCTGCGTGGCCCCGAGGGCCGCCTCGTTCTGCCCCAGAGCGCTGGCCTTGTAGGCGAGGATGCCGAGTGACACCGCGAGCTCCTGACGGAATGGGTCGGGGCGCTGCGCGGCGAGCTCCCGGCGGACCTCGACAGCCTCCTGCGCGGCCTGCAACGCCGCCTCCCTCTGGTCGAGATCACTCTGGCTGTCGGAAAGCTTGCTGAGTGACAGCGCGAGCTCCGGCCGGAAGACATCGGGACGCTCGCTGGCCAGCACGCGGTACAGATCAGCAGCTTCCTGCGCGGCTTGCACCGCCGCCTCGTTCTGGGCGAGGCCACTTGCAGCTCTGGCCAGATTGAGGAGAGAAGCCGCCAGAGACGCTCGGAAGTCGTCCGGCCGCTGTGCGGCGAGCGCGCGATATGCCTCGGTTGCTTCCCGCGCGGCCTGCAGCGCTGACTCACTCGGGGTGAGCTGGCTCAGAGCCCTGGCGAAGTTGTCGAGCGCGGCCGCCAGATCCGGCCGGAAAGCATCCGGGCGCTGGAGAGCCAACTCCCGATAGAGATCGACCGCTTCCTGCGCGGCCAGCACGGACGCCTCGCGCAGGTCCAGGTCGCGCAAGCCCCTGGCGAGGTTGCCGAGTGATGCGGCCAGAGCCGCGCGGAACCGGTCAGGCCACTCGGCGGCGAGGGCGCGGTAGAGATCGGCAGCCTCCTGGGTGGCCTGCACAGCCGCCGCGTGCTGCCCCAGGCCGTGCAGCTGCGGGGCGAGGCCGCCGAGCGCTGCAGCCAGAGCCGGACGGAAGTCGGGACTCTCGGCAACGAGCGCACGGTAGAGGTCGGTGGCTTCCTGGGCAGCCTGGAGCGCCTGCTCCAGCCGGCCGAGATCGGCGAGCCGCCGTGCGAGGTTGGTGAGCGAGGCGGCGCGCAGACTCACGGGTACGTCTGGGCGGGAGCTGCGCAGCTCGAGCAGACGCCGCGCAACCTGCAAGGCGAGCTCCCGCAGCGCCACGCTTTCTGTTGGCAGACTGTCGTCTAGCCCAGCAAGCGCTTGCTCGTCATCGCAAGATGCATCAGCGATCGCCAGCAGCCACTGCAGCGGCTCGAGCGAGCGGTCGGCATGGTCCTGTACGCTGCGAACAACGGTCTCGGCCACTCGCTGTCCGAAGGCTCCGTAGCAGCGCAGCACTGCCGCCTTGCCCGTCGCGCTGCGCAGGGTGCGAACGATCAGCGCCTCGCCGACCAGGTCCGGCAGCACCGGGCCGATGGCTTCCGCGCTCTCAGCGGGCATGACTTGCTGCAACAGGTTGGCGAGCGCCGCGGGGTCCCCACCGTTGGGCAGCCCGATGGCATTCTTCTCGGTCGCGGCGAACTGCTGGAAGTCCTGCAAGCTCATGCCCTGCGCCAGGGTGACGAGCGCCGCCAGGTGCTGCAGCAGCAACTCGCCCGAGATGTTGAGTCCATCCACTCTGGCCAGGTAGTGCAGACGCGCCGCCTCGCGCTTGGCGAGCTCATCGGCCAGGTCAGCGCGCCCCAGGGTCAGTCCCACGGCCTGGCCGACCTTGGCGATCGTGAGGGCAGACATCATCAGGAACAGCGGATCGCCGCCCCATTCGAGCTTCGAGAGCTTGTCCCGCAGGTCGGGGAGCTCGACTGGCGCGGTAGCCGTTGCATCGGACTCCAGCATGACGCGCAGCAATGCCTCCCGGTCATCGGCCCGGGAGAGCGGCTCGAGCACGACGGGCTCCGGCGGATCGAGCAAGGCCCGCTTGTTCACATCTCCCCAGCCGCCGGAGGCGAACACGCTCGCCCACCAGCCGCTGTCGGTGCTGGCCGTGCGCTCGATCAGCAGGATGCGCAAGCGATGCTGGGGCGATGTTGGGCGAGCGGCGAGCTCATCGAGCCAGCGGCTGAGCCAGGCAGCGTGCGGCGCCGCATAGTCGATGACGACCAGGGTGGGTTGCGGCCAGCCCCAATCAGCGAAGCCCGGCTGCGAGAAGAAGCGACCGAGCTCGCTGCGTGTAACAAACCCCGCGGCCCAGCCCGTGGCGCTCGCCTGGTCGGTGAGCTGCAGCGCGAGTCGAGTCTTGCCCCGGCCGCCCTCGCCGCTCAGCACCCGCACCAGGACGGGGCGCTCATCGTCCAGGAAGCTCTGCAGGCTGGCGAGCTCCGCCTCGCGCCCGATGAGGGGTGTCGAGCGTGAGTACGGCGAGAGCCTGTGGAGCTCCGGATCGATCTGCAGTATCTGACTGACTTGAGCCCGGCCCAGGTAGCGCGTGAGCTTGAGATACGCGCGACGACCGACGATGACGCTGTCGTCCTGGCCCTCGAGCTGGACGATGATGTTGTCGCTACCGACAGCGCTCAAGGGCTGCTCGGAGGTGCGGGAATCTTCAAGGCTCGACACGGCCATTTGCTACACCCTCGTGGTCAATCGAATTATGAATTATGAAAAACCCGTGGCGCTGACTGCCTCGTATTCCCACCGTGGTATCACGCCGTCCTTGCAGGCAGTCGCAGGCGTGAGTGTCCGTCACAGTTACTTAAGCTTCGTTCCGTTCTTGCTGCGAGGTTTGCCTCGAGGATATCAGAAGTGCTTCCGGCGTCACGACCGCAGCGTCACAGATGGCTGACGGTAACCGTCTTGAAACGGAAGTGGCCGCTGAAGCATCAGTCACCTAGCGTCGATGGTAGCGATGCACGGTGCGCCGACGGTGCAAGGTGAGGCCCGAGCGTCAAGGTATTCGACACTGCTGACGCAACGAAGCGACAGCGAGGTTGAGCATTCATCGCCGCGCCTGGCGGGAACCCAAGGCGCGACTCGAGCGTCGATATCCAAAAGCGCAACGGCTCAGATCCGTTCTTGAGGTTCAAGGCGAGCGCGGCGCCGATCACGGCGATCACTTTCATGTCGCGTGCGGCGAGACGATGTTTCTTCGCGCCTCGCGCCCGCCTCAAAGGCTCGACCGACTGGGTCGCGGGACGGACAATATCTGTAATGGACAATAATAGTGGAGGAGGAGTGAACCCCGATGAGCCGCACGGCACGCCTGTTCAGGCTGATGGAGGCATTGCGGGGACACCGCAGGCCCGTAACAGCCTCCTACCTCGCCGGAGAGCTCGCTGTCTCACCGCGCACAGTGTACCGGGACGTGCAGACCCTGGTAGGCCTGGGCGCGCCCATCGAGGGCGAAGCCGGAGTTGGCTACCTGCTGCGCGCCGGCTTCTTCCTGCCGCCCTTGATGTTCGGCGAGGATGAGATCGAGGCGCTGGTGCTCGGAGCACGCTGGGTGCAAGGCCAGGGAGATGTCAGTCTGGCCGCCGCCGCGGCGCGCGCGCTCGCGAAGATTGCCACGGCGTCACCGCGAGACCTGCGCGACAAGATCGCCGAGACCGGGCTCTGGGCCGCGCCGTACCGGCGGCAAGCGGGCGAGTCGACCACCCTGATACGCGAGGCGATCCGGCGCGAACACAAGCTCGAGATTACCTATGTTGATGAGGTGGGCAAGACCACGGAGCGCGTGATCTGGCCCATCGGGCTCGCCTTCTTCGAGGGCCGGCGCATCGTTGCCGCCTGGTGCGAGCTGCGCAGCGGCTTCCGTCACTTCCGTGCGGACCGCATCGCCTCCCTGACGCCCACTCGTACCCAGTATCCGACACGCCGCATCGTGCTGGTGAAGAACTGGCGGCTGGAGAACAACCTTCCCGAAAGCATGCTGTAGCAAGATCGCGCGCTGCGCCTTCAGGCCGCGCAGCGCCTGCGGTCGGTCTGCCGCTTGAGGTCAGCGAGGCTCGAGCGAGCCTGCGCCATCCACAGATGCACCGCTGCATAGGCGCGCCAGGGACGCCACGCCTCGGCCCGGGCCAGCAGCTGCGCCGGCGAGGGCCGCTCGCCACTGGCAGTGCTCAGCGCTCGCAGCAGCGCGATGTCTGTGGCGGGAAACGCGTCTGCCTCGCGCAACGCGCGCATCGCGATGTACTGCGCCGTCCACTCGCCAACACCTGACATCGAGCGCAGCCGCGCGACCGCTTCCTCGAGACTCCGATGCGAGCCAAACATGGCCGGATCATCCAGCACCGCAGCGGCCAGAGATGACAGGGTCACGGCCCGCGAGCGGGGCATGCCCAGCTCGGCGATCCGTGCGCTCTCGAGCCGGATGGCACTCGGGAAGAGATGGGTCAGCGCCGTCGGGGCGCCGCGCAGGGACCCGAGAGGCTCGCCGTAGGCATGCACCAGCTTGCCGGCGAGAGCCGTGGCGGCTGCGACACTGATCTGCTGCCCGAGGATCGCCCGGACCGCGAGCTCGAACCCATCCCACGCCCCCGGGACTCGCAGGCCCGGATGGGCTCGTACGAGCGGACCCAGCCTCGGGTCCCTGCCGAGGTGAGAGTCGATCGCGCCGGGATCGGTGTCGAGGTCAAAGAGCCTGCGCACGCGGCTCACGACCTCCGGCAGAGCGCGTGCATCGGCAAGGTGCACGGTGAGCCGCACGCGATGCTCGGGTCGCGGCTCGAGGATGAAGGCACCGTGTACGCTGCCGAGCGCTATGGCGCGGGCGTAGCCCGTTGCCCACACCTCCTCCATCCCGGGGATCGCCCGTGCCGCCAGGAAGTCGAGCATCGATGCCCAGTGGTAGGGTGGTGTGTACGGGAGGTCCAGGATCACCGGTGAGTCCATGGTGCTGCGCCTTGCTCAAGGAGATGCCAGTGGCGCTCATGATGCGACCTGGGCGAGGACGATGTCGCGCGCTTCGGGCGCGCGGCCCGCAAGACTGCTGACAGCAACTGTCATCAGCCTGGAGCAGGCTCGTGTCCGCCTCGTTCGCAGTCAGCCAGGCAAGGAGATCTCGCATGCGCCTCTATCATCACCCCTTCTCCTTCAACGCCCGCCGCGCCGTCATGACAGCGCTGCACCTGCAGGCCCCGGTCGAGCTGGTTCTCATCGATCTGGCGAGCCAGGAGCACCTCAAGCCCGAGTTCCTGGCGCTGAACCCGAACCACAAGGTCCCGGTGCTCGAGGATGGGGATTTTCACCTCTGGGGGTCCTGCGCGATCATGCAGTACCTGGCGGAGAAAACCCCCAGCCAGAGTCTCTATCCGACGCAGATCCGCTCGCGCGCCGACGTGAATCGCTGGCTCTTCTGGAGCGCGCAGCATCTCACCCCTGCGGTTGGCATACTCGGCTGGGAGCACGCGGTGAAGGGCATCCTCGGCCTCGGGGCGGCCGACCCCGCCGAGGTGGAGCGCGGCGAGCGGCAGTTCGCCGAGCTCGCCAGCATCCTGGATAGCCATCTTGCCGAGCGCATGTACGTCTGCGGACCCGAGCTGACGCTCGCCGACCTCGCGCTCGCGGCCCCGCTGGGTCATGCCGGACCGGCCAGGCTCACACTCGCGCCCTATGCCCACCTGAACCGCTGGCTTCATCAGGTGCAGGACCTGGACGCCTGGAAGAAGACTGCATTGCCCGCTTGATCCCGATAGTCTAATTAAACTAATCTGCCGGCAGCGCACCACGGCGCCCCTGGCCGTGGTGCAAAGCACAACGCACTACAAGGCGTGGGGAGGCTGGCCGTGAAAGACCTGACTCAGGGCTCGATCTTCCGCTTGCTCACGGCGATGACCTTGCCGATCGCCGCCGGCATGGTGTTCCAGACCCTCTACTTCCTGGTCGACCTCTACTTCGTGGCCGGCCTGGGCGATACCGCGATCGCGGGAGTGAGCGCGGCCGGCGCGATTCCCTTCGTGGTGCTTGCGCTCACGCAGGTGCTCGGTGTCGGGACCGTGGCGCTGGTCGCGCACGCGGCCGGCCGCAAGGATCAAGCCGAGGCCAACAAGGTCTTCAACCAGTCGGTGCTGCTGTCGGCGCTGTGCGGTGTGCTGACCTTGCTGGCCGCATACCTGGGTACCGGCTGGTACATGAACGCGGTCGCCGCCGATGCGCCGGCGGCTGCGGCCGGGGCGACTTACCTCTACTGGTACGGGCCGGGCCTCGCCTTGCAGTTTGCGGTGGTGGCGATGTCCTCGGCGCTGCGCGGCACCGGACTCGTGCAGCCCGGTGTGCTCGCGCAGATGCTGACGGTCATCCTCAACATAGTGTTCGCACCCGTGCTGATTGCCGGGTGGGGCACGCACCTGCCACTGGGCGTGGCCGGGGCGGGGCTGGCGAGCACGCTTGCGATCGCCTGCGGCGTCGTATTCCTGTGGATCTACTTCGTACGTTTCGAGCGCTATGTCGCGTTGCATCCCTCGCAGTGGCGCCCACAGCGAGCGACCCTGAAGCGCATCCTCGCCATCGGTCTGCCCGCCGGCGGTGAGTTCTTCATGATGTTCCTCATCATGGTGGTGATCTACTGGACCATCCGTCACTTCGGCGCCGCCGCGCAGGCAGGCTTCGGCATCGGTTACCGGGTGATGCAGACTTTTTTCCTCCCGGTGCTCGCCATCGCCTTCGCCGCAGCCCCGCTCGCCGGTCAGAACTTCGGCGCCGGCCGTGCGGACCGCGTCAAGCAGACTTTCTACGCGGCCTCAGTGCTGAGCTCGGTGTGCATGCTGCTGGCCACCTTGCTGTGCCAGTGGCGCCCCGACCTCCTCGTGCGGGTCTTCACCCGTGACGCGGATGTCATCGCCGCGGGCTCGCTGTACCTCAGGATCGCCACCTGGAATGCCGTGGCGAGCGGGCTCGCCTTCTGCTGCTCGAGTCTGTTCCAGGCAATGGGCAATACCTGGCCGGCGCTCCTGTCCTCGGCCTCGCGCCTTGTGACCTTCGTGCTACCGGCGGTGCTGCTGGTCTTGTTGCAGCCGGCCTTCGAACTGCGCCATCTGTGGTACCTGTCGGTCTTCTCGGTCAGCTTGCAGGCGATCGCAAGCCTGGCGCTGCTGCAGCGCGAGCTACGCCTCAGGCTGCCTGCGCTTAAGGCCACCGGGCAGCCCGGTGCGATGCCTCAGGCCGCCGCGGCGCTCGAGGCCAACACTGAGTGAGTGGCCGTCTCGCCTGCAGCCGATGCCGGCGGCCGAACCGATGATTGTCGAGATAAGAAGCGAGACTGCGGCGGATGCGCGCAAGATCGAGGCGGTAACGATCGCTGCATTCCTGAGCGCACCCCATACAAGTCACACCGAGCACTACATCGTCACTGCGCTGCGCAGAGCCGGCGCACTGGCGTTCTCGCTCGTCGCCGAGGCGGACGGCACTGTGATCGGCCATGTGGCGCTATCGCCGGTATCAATCCGCGACGCAACATCGGGGTGGTTCGGGCTAGGTCCTGTATCGGTCCTACCGCAACACCAGCGTCGGGGTGTGGGCTCCAAGCTCGTGCGCGAAGCCTTGCGGATCCTGAGCGAGCGAGGCGCCTCAGGCTGCGTGGTACTGGGCGAGCCGGGGTACTACGGCAGATTTGGCTTCAAGGCCGATCCCTATCTTGTCCTTCCCGGCGTCCCGCCGCAATTCTTCCAGGCCATTGCCTTCGATTCATCGCAGCCCAGAGGTATTGTGACCTATCACGAGGCGTTCGAGGCGCGTAGCTGAGGTCAATCGGACTGACACTCATTGAGGGGCAGGCTCGCTCCAAGCCCACACCCAACCGCACACCACCGTTCGACCAGCTAGGCGCCGCAGATCCGCAGATCGCCGAGCACGGGCACATACCCTGCCCCTGCGACGACACCATGCGCATGCCGCAAACGACGCCCGTCGGCCCGTTCCGGTCATGCCGCTGCTGTGGTTAGCACCGAAGCGGTGGAGGCGCGGCACCGCAGGCCGAGCTTTAGTTCGAGTAAGTTTGCGCCGCATGCCGATGAATTCGACGCTTGACGCTTGTCTCCAGTGGTGAAAGCCGCAGTGGGTCCGACAGGAGCAAGCCATGAGCAAGAGCACGCTGACCGGAAAGAGGGTGGTGGTCCTTGGCGCAAGCAAGGGGGTCGGACGCGAGATTGTTCGCCGTGCCCGCGAGGCGAGCGCAGCAGAGATCCTGGCCGTGGCACGCGGCCGCGAGGACCTCCAGCGCCTGGCAAGTGAGCTGCCAGGGGTTCGTACATTGGCCCTCGACGCCGCGGCGGAGGACGGGCCGCGACAGGTGTTCGATGCCCTACGCCCTGATGTGCTCGTTATCTGCGGCGGCGCTACGCCTGCGACCTCACCGCTGCAGGATCTCTCCTGGCAGGAGTTTGCCGTCAACTGGGATACCGACGTGCGGATCTCGTTCCTCTTCTGCCGCGAGGCGCTACGCGCGCCGCTCGCCACCGGCTCCGCGGTCATTCTGATCTCGAGTGGTGCGGGACTCGGCGGGTCACCAATTTCGGGTGGCTATGCGGGGGCCAAGCGTATGCAGATGTTCATGGCGGGGTACTGTCAGAAGGAGAGCAGCCGCTTGAAGCTTGGCATTCGCTTTACGACGCTGGTCCCGATGCGAATCATGCCGGAGACTGAGTTGGGAAGGGCCGCGGCGGAGGGCTATGCTCGTTACCTCGGCATCCAACCGACGGACTTCATCGAGGGGATGCAGGACCGCCAATCCGTACGGGACGTGGCAGAGGCCGTTCTGGAAATTGCAGCCGACGTTGCCGATGCGCAGGATGCGGTCATCTCCGTGTCCGCCTCTGGGCTTGCGCGAGTGGCATGAGCGGCACCGAGGGTCCCGGTGCGGGGGTGCCCGAGGGTCTCAGTCGGGAAACCTTTGCCCGTTTCGCGGAGCCGCATCGCAACGAGCTCAAGCTCCATTGCTATCGCATGCTGGGCTCGCTGCAGGACGCCGAGGACGCCGTTCAGGAGACGTTCTTCAAGGCCTGGAGCGCGCTCGATGAGTTCGAAGGGCGAGCGCTGTTCAAGAACTGGCTGTATCGCATTGCAACGAATGCCTGTCTCAATGCGCTCGCTAGCCGGTCGCGTCGAAGCCGCCTTCTCCCCAGACACCTCGCGGGCCCTTCAAGCGAGATGCCGCAGGGCCAACCGGACACCGAGGTCCCCTGGCTCGAGCCTTACCCGGATTTCGAGCTCGAAAGAATATCCGATCCGACTGCGGGGCCCGAGCGCCGCTACGAGATGCGCGAGGCGGTGCGTCTCGCCTTCATGGCGGCCATCCAGCAGTTGCCGCCCCGACAGCGGGCCGCGCTCATTCTCGCGGATGTCATCGGCTGGTCGACCGCGGAGATAGTGTCGCTTCTCGGAGGCTCGGCCGCCTCCGCCAACAGTATGCTGCAGCGGGCCCGCGAGACCATGCGGCGCAACTACCGGAGCGAGTCGGCAGTTCCGGGCTCGACTGACAGGGCCGATCGGCAGCTGCTGCTCGATCGGTACGTGCGTGCCTGGGAGAGCACGGACCTCGACGCCTTCGTGAAGCTGCTCAAGGAAGATGCCACGTACTCGATGCCGCCGTGGCGACAGTGGTACCGGGGGCGCGCCGCGATCCGTCTCTTCTTCGGCGAGGTGTGGCAAGCGTACGGTGGATTTCGCCTGGTGCCGGTCGGCGCTAACGGCCAGCCCGCATTCGCTCTCTACTCGCGCGCTTGGGCAGGCGGCGGCTGGAACGCGCACTCCCTACAGGTGCTCTCGATGCACGGTGACACGATCGCCGGGTTGACGATGTTCATGAAGCCGCTTGTCCTGAGGCTCTTTCCTGCGTTTCAGCAGCCACTAATGCTCGAAGAGTGACTCTCCCCGCGACGGCTGGCAGTGCGTGTCGGCCGCACCGATGAATTCGTGCGATCTCGTGGGTCTTCAGTACGCAACGTCAAGAACGTGCCGGATGACGCACTAGCGCGCCATTCGTATCAATGTCACGAGGAGAGCACCATGTTACTCGAGAACAAGACTGCGGTGATCTACGGCGCCGGCGGCGCTGTCGGCGGTGCCGTCGCCCGAGCATTCGGGCGCGAGGGAGCCAAGGTATTCCTCACGGGACGCACGCTGGCCTCACTCGAAGCCACGGCACGCGATATCGTCTCGGCGGGTGGGGCGGCGGAGATCGCAGAGGTCGATGCACTCGATGAACAGCAAGTGGATCAACACATCGCCGCAATCGTCACCAAGACCGGTCGGGTCGACGTCTCCTTCAACTCCATTGCAATCCCCCAGCCGGGCATTCAGGGCGTTGCCCTCGCCGAGTTGTCAGTCGAGCGCTTCATGGCGCCTGTCACCACCTACCTGAAGTCACATTTTCTGACAGCACGCGCTGCCGCTCGTCGCATGGCCGAGGCGGGCTCGGGTGTGATTCTGATGCACACTCCGGAGCCGGCGCGCCTCGGGCTCCCGTTCAACGGGGGCATGGCGCCTGCGTGGGCCGCGATGGAGTCCCTCAACCGTAGTCTGTCGGCCGAGTTCGGCCCCCGGGGAGTTCGCTCGGTCGTCATCCGATCGAGCGGCCTACCGGAAACACACACGATCGACGTGGTTTTCGGTCTGCACGCCCAGGCGATCGGAATTCCCGTCGAGCAGTTCCGG
>Ga0123356_10004021_pt1 | contig 15265 bp, 11 predicted proteins | sample TergutEmb28metaG_2_FD_92546 | JGI IMG/M metagenome (GOLD analysis project Ga0123356, IMG submission 92546) | Embiratermes neotenicus P3 segment gut microbial communities from Petit-Saut dam, French Guiana - Emb289 P3 | ecosystem: Host-associated > Arthropoda: Insects > Digestive system > Gut ... | reverse complement strand
AACGATTTCGCCGCCGTGTACACCCGCGCCCGGTCCTATATCAACTATATAATCTGCGGCAAGCATGGTTTCTTCATCATGTTCAACGATCAACAGTGTATTCCCGAGATCGCGTAAACGTCCCAACATATTGAGTAACTTGACATTATCGCGTTGATGGAGCCCGATAGACGGTTCATCCAGTATATAAAGCACTCCCATCAGAGATGATCCGATTTGAGTCGCAAGTCTGATGCGTTGATTTTCTCCGCCCGAAAGACTTCCTGCCTGACGACTGAGTGTAAGATAGTCAAGACCGACACTGCGTAAAAATCCGAGACGTTCGCGAATTTCTTTTAAAATACGATTTGCGATCATTTCATCTTTTTCCGACAAAACAAGTCCGTCAATAAATTCAACGGTTCGGGATATAGACATTGCTGTCAGAGTTGCTATGTTGATATCACCGACGGTAACTGCCAAAACTTCTTTTTTCAGGCGACGGCCTTCACACTCCGGACAGGGATGTTCCGCCATGAAACTTTCAAGTTCCCACCTCATCGACATGCTTTGAGTTTCTTTATATCGTCTTTCAATGTTGTTAACAATACCTTCAAACGGTTGTGTTAAAACACCTTTGCCGCGCGGTTGATCGTAATACAATTGTAATTTTTCGCCGTTGGTGCCGTAAAGAATGATATCCATTATATTATCCGGCAGGTCTTTGATCGGGGTGGTCAGTTTGAATCTGTATTTCTTTGACAGTGCTTCGAAATACATTTTTGAGATCCCGTCGTTTTTTACATTTCCCCAACCGGATGCTGATATGCCGCCGTCTTCGATCGACATCATCGGATTTGGTATGATAAGTGCCGGATCGACACGAAGCTGTGTTCCCAAACCCGTACATTTCGGACAGGCGCCGTAAGGGTTGTTAAAAGAAAACAGGCGGGGAGTCAACTCTTCCATGGAAACACCGCATTCTTCGCATGAATAATTTTGTGAAAAAAGCAAATCTCTGTTTTCATCGACGATATCTATTATGAGCAAACCGCCTGCAAGCGTAAGGGCTGTTTCAACGGAGTCCGTCAGGCGACGCGCTATATCTTCTTTTATAACCAATCTGTCCACAACGATTTCAATGTTGTGTTTTTTGTTTTTATCAAGTTTTATTTCTTCCGATAAATCATAAACACTGCCGTCGACTCTTGCACGAACATATCCGCTTTTTCTTGCATCTTCAAATATCCTTTGATATTCACCTTTGCGGGAACGTATCACGGGTGCCATAACCTGGATTCTTGTCGCTTCAGGCAACATCATCACACTGTCAACTATTTGATCGACCGATTGCTGCTTGATTTCTTTACCGCAAATATAACAATGCGGAACACCGATACGTGCCCATAACAATCTCAAATAATCATAAATCTCAGTAACCGTACCTACGGTCGAACGCGGGTTTCGGCTTGTCGTTTTTTGGTCAATGGAAATAGCGGGAGATAACCCTTCGATATAATCGACATCGGGTTTTTCCATTTGACCCAAGAATTGACGTGCATACGCCGACAGCGACTCAACATACCGTCGCTGCCCCTCGGCATAAATCGTATCAAACGCCAAAGACGACTTCCCGCTCCCGGATATCCCGGTCATAACAACCAATTTATCACGCGGTATCTCTAAATCCACATTCTTAAGATTATTCTCGCGCGCTCCTTTGACATGAATTGTGCTTACCATTGATAATTTTTCCTGCTTTATCTATTTTTTAGTTAATTGATACGAACAAAGGAGCGTGCTCCTCTTGACATGAATTGTGCTTACCATTGATAATTTTTCCTGCTTTATCTATTTTTTAGTTAATTGATACGAACAACCTTTTTTACGGTACAAGTCCGCCGTACGGTGAGACTAAAAATGTGTCTTCGGTCATGAAGTAGTGGTCAAAAACAAGTCTTGCTATACGCATAATTCCCGCTCCCGATCCGCCTTTTTCAACGACGACCGAAATGGCGATCTCCGGATCGTGTGCCGGAGCGTATGCAACAAACGCCGCGTCGTTTGCCGCCTGACCTTCAACCTGTATCGTTCCTGTTTTTGATGCAACGATTATTTGATAATTTCCGAACTCTCTTCTTGCCGTTCCCCTTTGTCCTCTTGAAGCCGCAATCATCCCTTCCTGAATGATCGCAATATATTCGTCATCTTCAATAACATTCAATACTTCAGGTGTATGTTCATATAATATTTCGGAAAAATCCGAACTTCTTATCCTTCGCAGGACAGATAAAGAATACAATGTTCCTCCGTTTGCTATGGTGGCGGCATAATTGGCAAGCTGAACCGGAGTAAAGCGGTTATCGCCCTGCCCGAATCCGGCAAGAAGCAGGTCGGCTTGGAACCATTGAGTTTGCCCGGTCGCCGCTTCTCTTGCTTGCGGTGTTGCCAAACGTCCCGCATTTTCCGGTATTTCAAGTCCCGTTAACCTTCCCAAACCGAATTCCAAAGCAGTTTCGGCAAGAAGCTGTGCTCCCGGTGCCGCACCTCCCGGCATCCAGTCGGCTACCTGCAGAAAATAGAGGTTGCATGAACATTCAAGCGCTTGGACGATATCGACTTCGCCGTGTCCGACAAATCTGTCACGAAAAATCCAACAATGTGCAATAAAGTCACCCGGCGCATTATAATATTTATCGAATACACCTGTGTCATTTATCGGAAAATAACGTGTAATGACACCGACATGACGAAGTCCGGCAAGAGCAGTCACCATCTTGAACGTCGACCCCGGAGGATATCTTCCCTGAGTCGCTCTGTTGAGCATCGGATTTGCCGGATCGGTATGAAGCAACGCCCAATCTTCTGATAACCTTTGTAAATTAAATGACGGAAAAGATGCAGCCGCAAGGATTTCACCTGTATTTACGTTCGTAACCACAACAGCACCGCCCGGTATCGAATCATCTTCATCTTCACCGGTTTCAAGCCTTATATTCGCACGTTCAAGATTTATTGCTTCAATTTCCGAACGTAACGCATTTTCAACCGCTATTTGAAGATCGATATCTATAGTCAAAGTGACATGATCTCCCGGTACCGGTTCTCTGGTCACTTCAACGCTGACAACAGTACCGTCCTCTGCAAATCTGGTCACTTTTTGGCCTGCAAAACCATGCAAATCATGTTCAAATGCACGCTCTGCACCCACTTTACCGACAATGGCATCCATCGGGTAGCCGAAATCTCTGTATATTTCATATTCTTCAGCTGTCATTGCTCCTGTATAACCGAGTATATGGGCTGCACTTGTAGTATGATATTCACGAATAAACGCAGTTTCGGCATATACTCCGTTTAAGCCGCGTTCTTCAAGAAATGATACAAAATCCGTACTGACATCAAAAGTAAATATATACGGACTGATGGTTCCGACAATAGCCCGTATTTCCAATTCATATCGAACTCCGATGATCAGTCTGGCATCAAGTATTCCGACTGTATAGTCTATTCTGTAATGATTACGCATCCACGCAAGCAAGTCGGATACGGAAATATCCGGATTGATATTATGATAATCAAAATACGCATCGAGGCGATTTCTTTGTGTATTTGTCATATTTGATAAAAATTCAAAAGGTGCACCGCGTGTGACCGGGAATGTATCCGTATAAGTCAACCCTTCGTCCATAGCCGCATAAATAAGTTCTTGTACGATTTCATTCGGATTACTTGAAGCGCGTAATGCCCACCAATCGATTTTTATGTTATATGACGGTCTTCCCGATGCCAATAATACACCGTTTCGATCATAAATATTTCCCCGAGCGGCAACCAGGGTCGTTCTTCGTGTGATACGTCTCGGAGGAGCCGGGTTTTCATCCATGATCATCGGGTTATAGATTTGAATCACGTACAACGCCGACACATAGAGTGTCAGGGAGAGAACCATGAAAGCAAAAATTATTCCTATTCTCAACGGGGTATACATTTTTTGCATTTAATAACTTATCCTTTCTTGTTACGGAGACTTTTCAGGCTCACCAATATATGAGCCGGTCGTTCCGCCGGTAAAAAACGTTCTGCATGTTTCCCTAACGCTCTGACAATGAACCATAACGGAAACGCAAGGATCAACGAATAAATTGTTTGTTGGATCGACGTGGAAATCAAAGCTTGTCCCGAAGCTAAACGTGCGGGGATAATTATAAACGGTGCTGTTTGAACCAAAGCACAAACGATCAAAACCGCCGTACAACAAATATAATATGTAACAAATCCGCGTAAAATCACTGTATCTGCCAATGTTCCTACAAACAATCCGGTAAATGTCAGTAAAACAGTAAATATCCCTGCAGGTTGATTAAAAGATATGTCGCATAATATTCCCGCAAAAAGACCTGCGATCCCTCCGACATTTCTTCCTTCATATAAAGCAATGCCTGTGCCTGCAACAGGAAGCATCAAAGGCACCAAACCGTTTATCCTTATGAACGGAAATATAACACCTTGTAACGTATACACGGTCAGCAGGAACAAAGCGTGGAGAAAAATTGTAGCTATTAAAGTTCTTTTTTTCATGTTCTTTATTCCGTTTGATCATCAAACTCAAGCAGCGGTCTTTCCGAAGGTAAATCAAGAGGCTGTTCAACCGGTTGCTCCGAAGGTTGTTCCGAAGGTTGTTCCGGGCGGAATTCCGCTTCATTTATACCCAATATGACAACCATTGATTGTATGGTGTTTATATCACGAGACGGTCTGATAATTGCATACCTGCCGATTCCGCTTGAATGATTGCGAACTTCAATAATTTCACCTATCAAAAGTCCCCGCGGGAAACGCCCGCCCGTTCCGCTTGTAAAAATATCTGTTCCCGGAAGGATCGAAAGATCGTCGTCTATATGATCGAGGATCAATAACCCGTTACGCATATGTGTAAAGTCACCTTTGGCAGTCGCTCCTCCTTCCGCTTCATTTTCATTATCTCCGCCGATAAATGCTCCTGCAGAAAAAGTTGTATCCAATACAGTAATAACGGTCGATTCTGATGCACGTACTTCAGAAACCTGACCTATCAATATGCCGTACTCCGTTGCGACAGGCATTCCGACAGCTATATCAGAGTCCGAATATCCGGTACTTATTATAAATGAATGAGACCAGTTATCACTGTTCCAGCTTTGAAGCTGAACCTGAACATGAGCAAATCCGGCATGTCGTTCACGAAAATGCAGAAGATCGCGTAACAACCTGTTTTCTTCCGCCAGTGCGACAGAGTCGCTGTAGTCAGCCCGCATTTCAAAAACCTGTCTGCGCAAATCTTCATTTATCATTTCAAGTTCCTGATATCTGTAGATCGATGCAAATATGTCTCCGAAAGTGCGTGCAACAGTTGATGCAAGTGATCTGATCGGCATGGTGATGATATTTGCCGCACCCGAAACCGGTCCCGGATTGTTAAACACATTGAGTGAAACAAGTGATATCAATGCAATAAGCACTGCAGTTGAAGCTATTATTATCGATCGTCTTGTTATTAACGCTTTCATAAACAAATACCAAAATCTTTCAGCATTATTCGGCTCCCCTGAAATACATACCTCTTGTGTAACCGGCAGGGGTAAAATCAACCATTCTCATGTATCTTTTCGTAACCGTTATACATTCTATCGCATTTTCCGTAGTAAAGTTTAAACGTTGTGCCCATATACCCAGTGACGAAATTGTACGCAGCTTATCTGCCATGAACAATTTTTTTGAATTGAGCAAAACATTTCTGCAACCGAAATCGGGTACCACGGGATAAAGAGCACCGTTATCGTCCGAAAGACCCGTAAAACTGTCGCAAGTACATGCTTCCGTGCAATTTCTGACAATGCAGTTTTCTGTCATCATCAAAGGAAGTCGTCCGTAAGTAATCAGTTCTGTATCAATGGGTTTTGAAAGTTCACGTATCTCTGCAAGACGAAGTTCAAATGAAACGGTTGCAGATCTTAAGCCGAGTTTTTGGAGTACATAAAGAGTTTCTGAATTATATACATTGAATCCGAAATCTCCTCTTACTTCCATTCCGTGATTCTTGGCAAAAAGGATATGTCCTATATTTCCGACAAGTGCTGTTTTTACACCCATTGATTCCGCTCGTTTTAACACACCCGCAATTTGCTTTTTTTCATTATCATGGATTATCCGCGGAAGCGAAACTGCAACAGTGATATCTTCATTATCCGTAAACCGTTGAAGCTGTTGGGATTCGTAATCAAACTCAGTTACCGGGATATAAATTATTTTCGGTCGTAATTCGGCAAGTTCGTCTGAAAGCTGATTTACTCCCGATAAAGATACCGTAATCGCAGGGGGTTCAGTGTGTTTTACAATTCTGTCTTCTTGCCCGGGTTCGTCGAATAAATCCCTGTTCGGGTTGAATTCCCCTTCAGCCCGCATCGCAACCGGTTTTCTTGCTTCCAATATTTCTGCAAAAATTTCCTGACGCATTTCGGTGAATGCGGTTGCCGGTATCGTTAAACCGGGTTCGACCGTGCTTTTTACACCCAAGCATATAAAAGGTGTGCCTGCTGTTTTATGGAGTTGTGTTTGCAGCGCCGCTGAAGTAATTTCTTTATGAAAAGCTTGTTCGGGTACCGGCCCGTATACAACGGCAGTATTTTTTTTATCATCCGCAGCAGCAAGCTTAACCGGTTTGTCCGCTTCAACGGATCCGACAAATCTTATGGGAACACGTTGAAACTCGCCGTTTAAGTAACTTTTTCTGGTTGATATGAAAAAAGCCGAATCAGATCTGTTATCTTCTTCACGAACTCCCAACATGTCCGAATCACGGCGATCCGTATAAAATCCGTCGGTGAACCCTTGGCGTGAAAATGTTTTTTGCAATGTTTGCATACTTTCTTGTGTGTGAGGTTTATCGTCGCGTATCGCTTTTGAATATAAACCGGTAACCAACGCCGTGTATTCGGGGCGTTTTGAGCGACCTTCGATACATACACTCGTTACACCTATAGCTTCAATGTCCGTAATATATCTGATAAGACAATTATCTTTTAAGCTGAGCGGATACTTGATCGTATGACCTGCCGTACTGTAATCAACCTGACACGGTTCGGAGCATCTTCCGCGATTGTCGCTTTGGTTTCCGGTCATTGCACTCATATAACATTGTCCCGAATATGCCATGCAAAGATTACCGTGGATATATATACCGATTTCTATCGGTGAATACCGGCAAATATGAGATAATTTTTTTCTTGATAACTGACGGGCGAGGATAACACGAGAAAACCCCATCGCGGCAGCCATTTTTACACCTTCGAGATTATGGATACCCGTTCTCGATCCCGCATGAATCGGCAAACCGGGAACAGCTTCTTTAACGGCACTCATAACACCCAGATCCTGAATTATCACGGCATCCGCTCCGTATCTGCTTGCTTCCTTGACCTGATGAGCAATGACCGGAAGTTCGCGATCTGATGCCAGAGTGTTGAGAATGAGATATGCTTTAACTCCGCGGATACGGCAATATTCCAAGGCGCGACCGAATTCGTCGAATGTGAAATTTTCAGCATCCGTACATGTATTAAATTCACTGAAACCAAGGTAAACAGCGTCTGCTCCGTTTTGTACGGCCGCAACAACACCCTCGGGCGAGCCCGCAGGGGACACAATTTCGAGCACTGAATTTCACCTGCTGAGTTACAAAAATAATATATTTAACCCCCAAACGAGGTTACAAATAGTAACATAGTATATCATAAAATTACTTGAATTACCATAGTTAAAGACAAAAACTTTATATATAAAATTATGATGCCGGGTATTTTTCTTTAGAGCCGGTAAATCAAACGTTGACATATATCATATAGGGTGGTAGTTTTTTATAATGAATGATAAGTTTTGCAGAGATATAAGTTATTTAAGGTTATCGGTTACGGATAAATGTAATTTGCGATGTATTTATTGCATGCCGGAAACAGGTGTTGTAAAACGAAAACATGAAGAAATAATATCTGTTGATGAAATTTCAGAGATTGTACGTGCAGCCGCTGCTTGCGGTATAAAAAAAATTCGTGTGACCGGCGGTGAGCCGCTTGTTCGCAAAGGTATTGTTGAAATATGCAGACGAATTGCGTCGACCGAAGGAATCAGCGAAGTTTGCTTAACGACCAACGGTATTTTATTGCCTCGGTTTGCCGAGGATTTAAAGCAAGCCGGTGTTGATCGTATCAATATAAGTCTTGATTCATTAAATCGCGTGAAGTACAATAAAATCACACGATTTGATTCTTTGGATGATGCTGTTAAAGGTTTGCATGTTGCTCTTGATACCGGTTTTGATGTCGTGAAAGTAAATGTCGTTTTAATGAGCGGAGTAAACGATTCCGAAGTTCCTCATTTTCTTGATTTGACACGTAAATATAATCTTGATGTAAGATTCATCGAACTGATGCCCATAGGCGAATGCTCTTCCCGGCAACAAAATCGTTTCATGAATGCACAATCAATATTGGATCTGTATCCGGATTTATACGAAGTCGGTACTGCCGGCGTTTCAAAACAATACAAGCTTCCGGGTGGCCTCGGAACAATAGGTCTTATAAATCCCGTAAGCTCACACTTCTGCCCCTCATGTAACCGAATCCGCATCACTCATGACAGCATTCTGAAACCCTGCCTGCACTCTGCCGAAGAAATAAATTTACGCGGTTTACGCGGTACGGCTCTTGAAGATGCAATTAAAAATGCAATTTATAACAAACCGCAAAAACATGATTTGAATTTCAATAACATAAGCTCATCACAAAGAAACATGAACGAAATCGGCGGGTAGTGAAAGGTATATAAGATATATATGGATAAGTTATCGCATTTTAATAATGCCGGTCATGCCAAGATGGTTGATGTCAGCGACAAAGAATCAACCGTTCGTGAGGCTGTTGCCTGCGGTTGTGTTTTTGTTAATTCCGAAGTTTTTAAAATGATCCGGAAAGGGAACACTGAAAAGGGTGATGTGTTTGGTGTTGCTCAGGTTGCAGGGATCATGGCTGCTAAACGAACGTCGGAAATTATTCCCATGTGTCATCCCGTTACAATCACCGGTGTTGATATAGCATTTGATCTTGATGAAGATGTTTGTGCCGTTAATATAACAGCAACCGTTAGATGTAAAGGCGAAACCGGTGTTGAAATGGAAGCGTTGACAGCCGTATCCGCAACCGCACTTACAATTTACGATATGTGTAAATCCGCTCAAAAAGATATCTTATTAAGTGATATAAAATTATTGCGCAAAACAGGCGGCAAATCCGGTAATTATATTGCAAAATAAGGAGTTATTAATGGCTTCTGTCGTTGCTGTATGTATCAGTAAAAATAAAGGTACAATAAAAACCTCTGTTCCGGAAGTACGTGTTACGGAAGGTTTTGGTATTGAAGGCGATGCACACGCCGGGGACGGCATCAGGCAGGTAAGTTTGCTTGCCGATGAAAGTGTTGATAAACTGCGTGGTAAAATACCGAATCTTGATGCCGGGGTTTTTGCCGAAAATATTTTGACTGAGGGTATTTTATTGCATGAGTTGCCGATCGGTGCAAGGCTTCAAACAGGTGATGTTATTCTTGAAATTACGCAAATCGGGAAAGTGTGTCATAATGACGGGTGTGCAATAAAAAAGCAAACCGGGGAATGTGTCATGCCGAAAGAAGGTATCTTCGCAAAAGTGTTGAAATCCGGTACAATAAAACCGGGTGATGAAATTGAATTTGACAATTTATAAAATGGGGAATAGATAAATGATAAATCCTTCTGATTTGAAATTCGGTGATAACGGTTTGATTCCTGCGATCATAACGGATGTTGAATCCGGTGATGTTTTGATGCTTGCTTATATGAATGAAGAGAGTTTAAAAATCAGCATCGATGAGGGGAAGACTTGTTTTTGGTCAAGGTCGCGAAATGAGTTGTGGAGAAAAGGTGAAGGTTCCGGAAATTTTCAACAGATCGTGAACATCAAAACCGATTGTGATAAAGACGCATTGGTAATTACAGTCCGCAAAAACGGTCCCGCATGCCACACGGGTAACGATTCCTGTTTTTTCAATGATGTATATATTTCCGATCACGATCATGTAAAACCGTTTTCACTCAACACTTTACACGGCATTATAAAAGACCGAAAAACAAACCGATTGCCCGGTTCATATACAACATATCTTTTTGACAAAGGTCTTGATAAGATCCTGAAAAAAATCGGTGAAGAATCTGCTGAAATAATCATAGCCGCAAAGTCAAACGATAAAAACGAAACAATTTATGAACTGTCCGATTTGGTTTATCATGCAATGGTCCTGATGACCGAAATGGGGATCACACCCGACGAAGTGAAAAATGAACTGGCATCACGTCATAAAACAGACAACCGGGAGAATCAAATTGATTAAAGGTTATCAAAACTTACATGCGCATACAAAATACTGTGACGGAGCATTCTCTGCGGAAGAAATGGTAAAAGCGGCAATCCGATTCGGTGGCGGTTCAATCGGCTTTTCAGAACATTCATATGTTCCTTTTGATGAAGAATATTCAATGATGCCCGAAGACACTCCTTCTTATATAAATGAAATAAACGAATTGAAAAAAAAATACAAAGGTGAAATCGACATCTTCCTCGGATTGGAACTGGATTACTTTACCGAAAAAACACCCGAAGGCTTGGATTATACCATCGGAGCAGTACATCATACAGAAAAAAACGGGCAGTTCATAACAATCGACGGATGGGCAGAACACCTTGCAAACATGAGCGAACTGCACTTCAACGGTGATTATTACTCAATGGCTGAAGCTTACTTCGCAACCGCGGCAAATGTCGCAGACAAAACCGGTGCAGATATTATCGCGCATTTTGATTTGATTGCCAAAAACAATGTAAATAACAGTATGTTCGATGAAGAACATCCGAGATATACCGGCGCAGCCATCAGTGCAATGGAGCAAATCCTTAAAACGTGTAAGCTCTTTGAAGTAAATACGGGAGCCATGTTCCGTCGCGGTTCATCCAAACCGTATCCTTCTCTTTATTTATTGAAAGAACTTTATAAACGAGGCGGTGAAGTAATAATTTCCGGAGACAGCCATACAACAGAATCGATTTACTTTAAGTATGATGAAATGATCGACCTTGTTAAATCATGCGGATTTAAATATATAAAACGCCTCACCGATGAAGGTTTTGTTGAAGAAAAAATATAAAGCGGAGATGATTTGAAATGAACAAATTGACAGAAATGTACGGTTCAATGGTATTCAGCGACCATGTTATGAAGCACCGTTTAGCCGGTGATGTTTATGATGCTCTCCAAAAAACAATCCGCGACGGCAGCAGACTTGACGCACCGGTTGCCGATGCAGTGGCAGAAGCCATGAAAATCTGGGCAGTCGAACTCGGGGCAACACATTATACACATTGGTTCCAACCGATGACCGGAATAACTGCTGAAAAGCACGACAGTTTTTTGTCTCCGACAGGTGACGGCAGAGCAATAATGGAATTTTCCCGAAATGCATTGGTTCAGGGTGAAGCAGACGCATCAAGCTTCCCGTCCGGCGGATTGCGTGCAACATTCGAAGCTCGGGGTTATACAGCATGGGACCCTACATCATACGCGTTTGTCAGAGGAAACACATTATATATACCGACCGCATTCTGTTCATACGGCGGCGAAGCATTGGATGAAAAAACACCTATCCTCAGGTCAATGCAGGCAATCAATAAACAAGCACTGCGTATATTGAAATTATTCGGAAATACGGATGCAACAACTGTCATACCTATGGCGGGAGCAGAACAGGAATATTTTCTTATCGACAAGACTATGTTTGAAGAACGCAAAGATTTAATGTATACGGGACGAACACTTTTCGGTGCCAAATCTCCCAAAGGACAGGAACTTGACGATCAATATTACGGTGCGATAAAACCCAGAGTATCTGCATATATGAAAGCACTTGACGAAGAACTTTGGAAACTCGGCGTTCCCGCCAAAACCAAGCATAACGAATCCGCTCCGGCTCAACACGAACTTGCTGCAGTTTATACAACAACAAACCTGGCGACAGATCATAATCAACTTATAATGGAGATCATGCAAAGCACGGCAAAAGACCACGATATGATCTGTACACTCCACGAAAAACCTTTTGACGGAATAAACGGAAGCGGTAAGCATAATAACTGGTCTTTGGCAACAAACACGGGAATAAATTTATTCGACCCCGGTGCTACTCCTCATGATAATGCGCAATTCCTGTTATTTTTAGTTGCCGTATTAAAAGCTGTTGACGATCATCAGGATTTATTGCGTATTTCCACTGCAAGCGCAGGAAACGACTGTCGTCTCGGCAGCGGCGAAGCTCCGCCGGCAATCATTTCAGTTTTCGTCGGAGATGAGATTTTCGCCATACTTGAAGCGATCGAAAACGATACACCTTACTATGCAAGTAATAAAACCGAGATGGTAAAAATCGGCGCAACAGTCTTGCCGAGTTTTCCGAAAGACACAACAGACAGAAACAGAACATCACCGTTTGCATTTACGGGCAACAAATTTGAATTTCGCATGGTCGGTTCAAAAATGTCGATCGCAAAAGCCAATATTATGCTCAATACGACAGTCGCAGAGTCTCTTCGAATTTTCGCGAATGAACTCGAATCAACAGATGATTTCAACGCAACTCTGCATCGGCTGATCAAAAATAATATCAAAGAACATAAACGAATATTATTCAACGGCAACAGTTACGGCGATGAATGGGTAAGCGAAGCACAAAAACGCGGTTTGCTCAACTTAAAAACAACACCGGACGCACTGCCTTATTTAATAAACAAAAAGAATATCGATCTTTTTGACCGACATAAAGTTTTTTCCGAAGCAGAGCTTATGTCACGATACGAAATAGGACTTGAAAACTATTGCAAACTTTGCAATATCGAAGCCGTAACACTGTATAAAATAACAAAGCGCAACATTCTGCCCGCAGCTGCAATTTATGCCGGCGAATTAAGCGAAGCCGCAAACGCAAAAGTTGTTGCGGCAAAAAATGCATTCTTTTCACAAGTCGATTGTACATACGAACGCGACACTGTTGTACGTTTATCCGTAATAACCGGCAACGCACATGAAAAAGAAACAGAGCTTTTTAACGAGCTCTGTACTGCAGAAGAAATAAAAGATTTATCGGAAAAAGCACATCATTATAAAAATTCGGTCTTACTTAAAATGAATGAATTGCGTGAAATAATCGATGAAATGGAACTGCTCATTTCACGTAAGCATTGGCCCTTCCCGACTTACGGCGACTTGTTATTCAGTGTGAGATGATATGCAAAATCAAATATCAATCAACGATTTTTCCGTCTGACAGCTTAACAACCGCATCAGCCCTTTCTGCCACTGCAGGGTCATGTGTCACCACTATGACACATACATTTTCCGATACGGCAAGGTCTTTGAGCAGTTGTACGATATTGAGACTGTTTTCCGAATCAAGATTGCCTGTCGGTTCGTCTGCAAGGATCACTTCCGACTTCGATGCCAAGGCACGTGCTATCGCCACGCGTTGTTGCTCGCCGCCTGATAACATTGAAGGGAGTCTTCGGTGTTTTGTTTTGTCTATACCGACGCTTTCGAGTTTATCGACAGCGATTTTTTTTGCTTTCGATTTTGAAATTCCTTTGTATTCAAGCGGAAACATCACATTCTCTATCGCAGTAAGTAAAGGGAACAGATTGAGACTTTGATAAATGACTGACACGTGCTCCAATCTGAACTTATCGCGATTAAAATCTTTTGTACCGGCCGCTCCTGTGGCGGCGAAAAATGCACCGAGCAGATAACATGCGAGGAATATGGCGGGGCGGGTCAGGGATGTGTAACCCCAAACAGCTGCCGTAAAAACGAAACCTAATGTCGCGCCTGTTATGCTGAGAAGTGCCTGCTCCGCCAGTGCACCGGAAAAAACGACCCGTTTGCTGACTCCTATACTGCGCATGATCGCAAATTCGGCTTTTCTTCTTCGTGTAAGCAGAACGCTTGTCAGAAAGCCGACCGCTATTGACAATATAAATATAAACGGTGTTGCGACATCAACTACGATTATATTTTGTCTGAGCGGCTCCAATGTTTCGTAAAATTCCATGTCGTAGATCGTCATCGCAAACGGGCGACTGTCGGCTACCGGGTTTGTACGTGAAAAGCTCATCTTTGCCGTTTCTATAAAATCGTCCAATTCTCTGTTATTGTTTAATATAACACTCAGGCTTTCAGTGTAAGGCGGTATATCGGTGAGGTCTTCGGCAAGTGAGCTGACTGTCCAAAAAGGACTGAAGATCATCCCGTGTTCAATTCCCGATACTGTTCCGATGACAGTCAGTTCTGCTTCCAATGTCACGAACTCCCCCGGTATTACAGTTGTATAATCATTTATTACCCGCCTCATCATAATTCTTTCAGTATGTTCCGAAAGGGAGAAGTGCACATCCGGGTCAGTAAATATGTTAATATATCGCATGTCGATATGAAGATCGTCTGTATTCTCACCGGTCAGGTCACTGATAACTGCTGTTATTGGGAAATTTTCAATAATATCTTCATACTGTTCTTCAAGCCATGATTTTATTCCGCCCAACAGGTTTATCAAAATAACAAGCACCAATGCGATCAGCGGGACGGACAAACTTTTTTTACCTTCACGAAATAATCTTTTTACGGAATGTTTAATCATGATCGGCATTATTCGTCGCCCCCTTTCTCGCTCAGCGATTTAAATGCTGCCGTTGGGTGAGGTCATACTGTTCAGCAGGAGCGGAGCACGGACAGATGCATTAAACTTACTGACCGGTTCTCCGGCAAGCTCTCCGAACGAATTGTTCGGGATAATAACAGTGTTCGGAGGAATTGCATATTCACTGCGATCAAACCTCAAGGTGTTGTAAATACCGACGATTTCATATTCAACCGGTTCACTTATTTCCAATCCTGTTTGATATAAGCTCGGTATCCAAAACAATTCGGTATCCATTATACCGTCAGATATCATATAGGTTACATTTATTGCACCAAGGACAGCGTTGTATAATTGAACGGGCAGTGTATCTCCGACCGACAGTTCGTTATGCTCGGCAAATTCTTTACTGACCAAACATACGCGAGCACCTTCATTTACTTCACGGGAACTGAATGTCCGACCGTCATCAAATAAATTTCTGTT
>Ga0123356_10004020_pt1 | contig 15266 bp, 15 predicted proteins | sample TergutEmb28metaG_2_FD_92546 | JGI IMG/M metagenome (GOLD analysis project Ga0123356, IMG submission 92546) | Embiratermes neotenicus P3 segment gut microbial communities from Petit-Saut dam, French Guiana - Emb289 P3 | ecosystem: Host-associated > Arthropoda: Insects > Digestive system > Gut ... | reverse complement strand
CGGATGATCCGGACCGCCGTCGCGAACGGGGCGCTGCACCGCCTGCACCAGGGCGTGTACGCGGTCGGCCATCTCGCCGAGATTGAGTTTGGACGGGAAACGGCGGCGCTGCTGGCCGCGGGCCGGGCGGCGGCGCTGGTGTCGATCACCGCACTCGAGGTCCTGAACGTGATCCCGCCCGATCCCAGGCGGCCGGTACAGGTGGCGCTGCGCGATGGCACCTGGTCGAAGACTTGACCCGGGATCACCCGATCACAGATTCAAGCCCCTCCCCAGCCAGATCAAGCTCCGACACGGCCTCCCACGACCACCGCCGAGCGGACGGTTCGACAGGCAAGCTGAGCCAGGTAGCGTGTGGCAGTGTGACAACCCTGCGTGACGAGGCCGACCTGGCGGACGCCACCGCCCGCTCGCTGGCGGGCGGCCCCGAGCGGCACCGGGCGAAGGCCGTCGAGCAGGGCAAGCTCCCGGTCCGCGAGCGGGTCGCGCTGCTGCTCGACGAAGGGTCGTTCGTCGAGGACGGGCTCCTCGCCGGGGCCGAGCAGGAGGGGCTCGGGGCGGAGGGAGTGGTGACCGGGACCGGGACCATCGACGGCCGTCCGGTTGCGGTGATGGCGAACGACCCGACCGTGAAGGCGGGCTCGTGGGCGCCTCGAACCGTCGAGAAGATCCTGCGGGTCCAGGAGCGGGCGATGTCGCTGCGCTGCCCGATCCTGTACCTGGTCGATTCCGCGGGCGCGCGGATCGACGAGCAGACCCGAATGTTCCCGGGGCGGCGGCACGCCGGCCGGATCTTCTTCAACCAGGTACGGATGTCAGGGGTGATCCCGCAGGTGTGCATCCTGTTCGGCCCGAGCGCGGCCGGCGGTGCCTACATCCCGGCGTTCTGCGACGTCGTGATCATGCGCGACGGCAACGCCTCGATGTACCTCGGGTCGCCGCGGATGGCGGAGATGGTGATCGGCGAGCGGGTGACGCTCGAGGAGATGGGCGGCGCGCGGATGCACACCGCCAAGAGCGGATGCGGCCACGCGCTCGTGGACAGCGACCGCGAGGGGATCGAGTTCGCGCGGCGCTATCTCGGCTACATGCCGACGAACTTCGAGGGGCAGCCTCCGGTGGTGCCGTCGCGGCCGCCCCGCAGGCCCGCGGCGATGCTGGCCGAGCTGATTCCGGCCGACGAGAACAAGCCGTTCGACATGCACGAGCTCGTCGACGGGGTGCTCGACGACGGTTCGTTCCTGGAGATCCACGCGCGCTGGGCCAAGGAGCTGATCGTCGGTTACGGCCGGCTCGACGGCACCGCGGTCGGCGTCGTCGCCAACCAGCCGAAGGTCAAGGGCGGGGTGCTGTTCGTCGACTCCTCGGACAAGGCGGCTCGCTTCATCCAGACCTGCAACGCCTTCAACGTCCCGCTGCTGTTCCTGGCCGACGTGCCCGGGTTCATGATCGGCACCCAGGTCGAGCGCGAGGGGATCATCCGCCACGGGGCGAAGATGATCAGCGCCGTATCCGAGGCGACCGTCCCGAAGCTGTCGGTGATCGTCCGCAAGGCGTACGGTGCCGGTCTGTACGCGATGGCCGGGCCGGCGTTCGACCCCGACTGCTGTCTGGCGCTGCCGAGCGCGCACATCGCGGTGATGGGTCCGAGCGCAGCGGTGAACGCGGTCTATTACAACCAGCTCCAGGCGATCGCCGACGACGACGAGCGCGCGGTCCGGACCGAGGAGCTACGCGCCCAGTACGCGCGCGACATCGACATCGTGCACCTGGCCTCGGAGCTGGTCGTCGACGCGATCGTCCAGCCCGAGGCGCTTCGCGACGAGCTGATCGCCCGCCTTGCCCGGGCCACCGGCAAGCAGCGACAATGGCCCGACAAGCGCAATCCGATCACGCCGGCGTGAGTCTGGAGTCGGAGTTGCTCGCCGTCGCCGACCGCGCAGCGCGGGCGGCGGGGGAGGAGCTGATCTCGCGGTTCGGCCGGGCACCCGAGGATCTGCGCACCAAGAGCACTCCGACCGACCCGGTCTCGGCTGCCGACCTCGCCGCCGAGGCCGCCATCAGGGAGGTGCTGGCGCGCGAGCGCCCGCACGACGCGATCCTCGGCGAGGAGGGAGGCGCCACCCCTGGGGACGGAGCCGGGGGCCTCGCCGCGGGCGGCCTGCGGTGGGTCGTCGACCCGCTCGACGGGACCGTGAACTACCTGTACAGGCTGCCGACGTTTGCGGTCAGCGTCGCCTGCGAAGATGCCGACGGAGGGCTCGTCGGAGTGGTCCTCAACCCCGTCGGCGGAGAGTGCTTCTGGGCGACCCGGTCGGGCCCGGCGTGGTGGGCGAGAGGCGCCGGGGCCACAGCCGAGCAGATCGGCCGATCCGGACCCGATGACCTCGGTCACGCCCTCGTCGGCACTGGCTTCGCCTATGACCCGGACGTCCGCGCCGCGCAGGGCCGGGTGCTGACCCGGCTGCTACCGCGGGTCCGCGACATCCGCCGGGCCGGCGCCGCAGCGCTCGACCTCGGCTGGTGCGCGTACGGACGGCTCGATGCCTTCTACGAGCGCGGGGTCCACGCCTGGGACATCGCGGCGGGCGTGCTCATCTGCGAACGCGCCGGGCTGCTCGCGCGACACCTCGCCGAGATCCCGGCCACCGACGGCGCCGTCGCGCTTCCCTCGGGAGTGCTGGTCGCTCCACCGGCGCTGATCGACGAGCTCGAGGCCTTGGTCGCCGGTCCGGCGCCCTGAATAGACTCGTTGACGCTCCTGGAGCGGCGGTGATGGAACGGTAGACATGGTGGCCTCAAAAGCCACTGGCCCTCGGGCCGTGTGGGTTCGAATCCCACCCGCCGTACTCAGGAAGCCTGCCCTACAAAGTGAAGTGATTTTGTAGGGTATTTTGACGCGCTCTGCCGGAGTCGGCTCGGCGCTCCAAATTCCCGAATCCCGACCGGGATATACTCAAATAGCGTGAAGGCGATTTTCTCCTTTCCCGATCCCGTGAACGAGAAGGCGGCCCGCGTGGTCGCCGCCGTGGTGCTCGCGACCGCGCTCGCAATCCTCGCCACTGGTGCGTATTGGCTGTTGATTCCACTCGCGTACGGCTTCTGGGCGCGGGTCCTGACGGGACCGACGCTCAGCCCGCTCGGGCGGCTCGCACAGAACGTCGTCGCGCCGGCGCTCGGCGAAAAGAAGCCCGTCCCGGGCTCGCCCAAGCGATTCGCCCAGGGGATGGGGGCTGTCATGTCCACCGCAGCGCTGGCGTTCGCGCTGGTCGCCGGCAACCACACGGTCGCCGACGGACTGCTGGTCCTGCTCGCGCTTGCCGCCGGACTCGAGTCGATCCTTGCCTACTGCCTGGGCTGCAAGGTGTTCAGCTTGCTGATCCGCGCCGGTCTGGTGCCCGAAGCCGTGTGCGTGGAGTGCGCCGATATCCGCACGCGGCTGGCGGAAACGCGGTAGCCGCCGAGCCGACTGGCCGCCGAGCGCGTCGGCGCTAGGCGTCGAGTACTTCGGCGAGAACGCGCCGGTGGGTCGGCTTCGCCGCCGCGTACCGATCGCGGCCGGCGTCGGTGATGCACGCGACGATCCCGCGCCGGTCGTACTCGCAGATCCCCCGCGTCACGAGGCCGTCTGACTCGAGCCGGGCGACGACCCGTGAGATCGCACTCTGCGACAGGTGCACGACCTTGGCGAGCTCCTGAATCCGGAAGTCCTCTCGCTCCGGGTCCGCCAGCCGCTCGAGCACCTCGTACTCGCTGACCCCGAGCCGGTGCTCGTCCTCGAGCGCCCGTTCGAGTGCCGACACGGCGCGCGCGTGGCGGTCTGCCAGCTCCCGCCACTCCGCCATCAGCGCCGCATCTGTCGTCTCCATCAGGTTATCAATGATAGCAGCACATGCAAATTATGCACTTACATCTCATGCGCAAACAAATCATGCACATGCATGTATTATGTCGGCCATGCCTAACTCCAATTCGTCCACTCAGTCGGGTCCCGTCTGGGACGCCCGGCTCTGGGGCGCGCTGATCGTTCTCTGCGGCGTGCTCTTCCTCGACGGGCTCGACGTTTCGATGGTCGGCGTCGCGCTCCCTTCGATCAAGGCCCATCTCCACCTGTCGCCATCCCAACTGCAGTGGGTCGTGTCGGGCTACGTGCTCGGCTACGGCGGCCTGCTGCTGCTCGGCGGCCGGACCGCCGACCTCCTCGGCCGCCGGCGGACGCTGCTCGTCGCGCTGGCCGTGTTCCTCGTCGCCTCGGCGCTCGGCTCCGCGGTCAGCGATGGCACGCTGCTGGTGATCACGCGGTTCATGAAGGGCGCGGCCGCCGCCTTCACGGCACCCGCGTCGCTGTCGATGATCACGACCACGTTCCCCGAGGGACCGGCTCGGAACAAGGCGCTGTCGATCTACAGCGCCTGCGGCGCCAGCGGATTCTCGCTCGGCCTCGTGCTCGGCGGCCTGCTGACGACGATCGGCTGGCGGTACACGTTCCTGCTGCCTGTCCCGCTGGCTGCAGCGATCCTGGTCGCGCTGCCGCGGGTGATCGCGGCGGACCGCCCGAGCCCCCTCGGGAAGCGCCGGTACGACCTCCCCGGAGCGGTGACGATCACCGCAGGGATGCTGCTGCTGGTGCGGACCGTCGTCGAGGCGCCCAGTGTCGGCTGGAGCTCGGCCGAGACGCTGATCACGGCCGCGATATCGGTCGCGCTGCTGGCGGCGTTCGTCGCGATCGAGCTGCGCAGCAAGCATCCACTGGTCCGCCTCGGGATGCTGAAGTCGGGCCCGCTGGCCCGCGCGAACCTGAGCGCGATGGTGGTCTTCGGCTCCTACGTCGGTTTCCAGTTCGTCGGCACCCTGTATCTGCAGGCGCTGCTCGGCTGGACGCCGATCGAGACCGCGCTCGCGTTCCTGCCGGGCGGGCTGATCGTCGCGTTCGTCTCGCCACGGGTCGGGCCGCTCGCTTTCCGGTTCGGGACCGAGCGCGTCATCGCCGTCGGCTTGGCCTGCTTCGTGATCGGCTACGCGCTGATCCTCCGGATCCATGACACGCTCAGCTACGCCAGCGTGTTCCTCCCGACGATGGTCCTGATCGGGATCGGCTTCGCGCTGTGCTTCCCGATGTTCAACATCCAGGCGACATCGGGCGTCCCCGACCACGAGCAGGGCGTGGCCAGCGGCCTCGTCCAGACCTCGTTCCAGGTCGGCGGCGCGATGGTGCTCGCGGTCGTCACGGCGATCGTCTCGAGCCACGGCGGCCACTCGCCCACCCACGTCGTCGACGGGTACCGGACCGCGCTCGAGGTGGTCACCGGGGTCTCGGCCGCCGGCCTCGTGCTGGTGCTCGGTTCGCTGGCTACCGCGCGTCGCGGAATCGACTCGGCCGTACCGGCCGGCACCTAACTGCAGGGGGCACCGACTTTGGCGGCCCGCGTGGCCGCCAAAGTCGCCCTCAGCGCCAGCCGAGCGCCGGTGCGACGTGCGTCAGGATGCTCTCGAGGACGTGGGCGTTGTACTCGACACCGAGCTGGTTTGGCACGGTCAGCAGCAGCGTGTCGGCGGCCTCGATCGCCTCGTCGCCACGCAGCTGCTCGATCAGCTGGTCGGGTTCGGCCGCATACGAGCGGCCGAAGATCGCGCGGGTGTTGGCATCGATCATGCCGATCTGGTCCCTCGAATCGCGATCGCGCCCGAAGTAGGCGCGGTCCAGGTCGCTGGTCAGGGCGAAGATGCTGCGGCTGACCGACACCCGCGGCTCGCGCGTGTGCCCGGCGTCCTTCCACGCCTCACGATAGACGTCGATCTGCTTGCGCTGCTGGACATGCAGCGGCTCACCCGTCTCGTCCTCCTTGAGCGTCGAGCTCTGCAGATTCATTCCGTTCTGGGCCGCCCAGACGCCGGTTGCATTGGAGCTCGAACCCCACCAGATCCGCTCGAGCAGGTCCGGAGAGTGCGGCTCCAGCCGTAGCAGCCCCGGCGGGTTGGCGAACATCGGTCGCGGGTTCGGCTCGGCGAATCCCCTGCCGGTGAGCAGCCCGAGCAGCAGCTCGGTGTTCTGACGCGCCATGTCGGCGTCGGTCTGCCCCTCCGGAGGCTCATAGCCGAAATAGCGGTAGCCGTCGATCACCTGCTCGGGCGAGCCGCGGCTGATCCCCAGCTGCAGCCGCCCGCCGGCGATCAGATCGGCGGCTCCCGCGTCCTCGGCCATGTACAGCGGGTTCTCGTAGCGCATGTCGATCACGGCGGTGCCGATCTCGATCTGATTGGTGCGAGCGCCGATCGCCGCCAGCAGCGGGAACGGCGACGCGAGCTGGCGGGCGAAGTGGTGCACGCGGAAGTACGCCCCGTCGGCGCCGAGCTCCTCGGCCGCGACGGCGAGTTCGATCGACTGCTGGAGCGCCTCGGCCGCCGAGCGCGTCTGCGATCCGGAGTTGGGGCTCCAGTGTCCGAATGAGAGGAATCCGATCTTCTTCATGTTGTGGCTGGGTGTCTCCGAACCGCCGCGCGCCTGCCGCGACGATGAAGCTTGTGTAGTCAACCAACCAGGATAGGACGCTGCCGCGCCCTTTGGTTCTGTAGCGTCTTTGACATGCGCTCCTGGAGGGGTTGTCGCCGCGTCATTCTCGGCGTGGTCGCGATGGTGGCTGCAGCGTTTGCTGTCTCTCAGTCTGATGCAGCCCCAGCGGCGGTCGCACGCCATCCGCGCCAGCACGTCAGCACCGCTGGACCAACGATCACGGTTGGGCCGGCGCTGCCGGTTCAGCCAGTGAGGTCGGGCTTCCTGGGCTTCTCGTTTGAGTACTGGGCGCTGGAGAACTACGCCGGGAAGGACCCGCAGGCAGTCGATCCCGTGTTTGAGCAGTTGATTCGCAACCTCACCGGCGGCCAGCCGACTGTGCTCCGGATCGGTGGCGAATCGACCGACAAGTCGTGGTTGCCCGTCGCCGGTGTGAGCCGGTCGCCGGGCGGCTACTACACGCTCACGCGGAGTCGCCTGGAGGTGGCCGCAGCGCTTGCCAGGGCGACGAACGCCCGACTGATCCTCGGGGTAAATCTCGAGGGGGGCAGCTCGGCGGAAGCCGCGGCGGAGTCCCGGGCGATGCAGGCGGTGGTCGGACGCCCGTTGATCGACGCACTCGAGTTGGGGAACGAGCCCGAGCTGTATGGCGTCAAGTGGTATTACCAGCGTGACGGTAAGAGCTACTTCGCGCGCCCCCCCAGCTGGAATTTTGCTTCGTACCTGTCCGATTTCCGGCACGTTGCCGCGGGGCTCGGGCAGGTCCCGCTCGCCGGCCCTGCGATCGGGGTGTTTCCCTGGATGCGCCCCCTCGGCCAGTTCCTCGACGCACAGCATCTCGCGGTGGTCACCTTGCACCGCTACCCGTTGCAGTCGTGCGGACCCCGTCCCGGATCGCCCAAGTATCCGACGATCGGCAATCTTCTGGCAGCGCGCGCCTCGGAGGGGCTTGCCGATGGATTGCGGCCTTATGTCGCGGTGGCTCACGCGCACGGCGCGTTGGTCCGAAACGGCGAGATGAACAGCGTCTCGTGTGGCCCCGCGCGCGGCAGCGCGAACACCTTCGCGGGTGCCCTGTGGGCACTCGACACGATGTTTGCGATGGCCAGTGTCGGGCTCGACGGGGTGAACATTCACACATACTCCGGCGCCCCGGACCAGCTGTTCTCGATCACGCGGACCGGTCCGCAGTGGCAGGCATACGTCGCGCCCGAGTACTACGGAGTGATGATGTTTTCGCAGGCAGCGCCACAGGGATCCCATCTGTTGCGGGTTTCCGGCGCCGGCGGGATCAGCACCCTGCGGGCATGGGCCACCGTCACACCGGGCGGCCAGACCCACGTGGTGTTGCTCAACGACGACACTGACCATCCCCAGAACGTGATCGTGCGCGTGCCGAGGTCGGTGGGCACTGCGACCATCGAACGCCTCCAAGCCCCCAGCGTTGGCTCGACGCTTGGCGTGGCCCTCGGCGGACAGACGTTCGGCTCGCTGACGACGACCGGTCGGCTGCCGGGTCCGTTCCACATCGCCAGGCTCGCTTCCGCCAGTAGCTACAGTGTCCTGTTGCCGGCCGCGAGCGCCGCGATGCTGACGTTCGGTTAGCTCACCCGGCTTCCCTGTGCTCGGCTGCTCGCTGCCTGACCGTTTGCTTGTCGGCTAATGTCATCGCGCCGGGGTGGCCATCACCGGGCCAAGGGGTGAGGATCAGCAGCAGCCGTGTCGCGGTGCGGGCGTGTACGGCGTGGCGCTCAGCTGGAGCGAACTCGACCATCAGCCCTGACCCGCCTGACTCAGTCTGATCGTCGGTCGTGACTTCGACCTCGCCGCTGATCACCACGACCCACGCGTGCTCGTGCACCTGGTGATCGTGCAGGCTCTCCCCGGCCGGTATCTCGAGCACGATCGCCCTGCCATCGTCGACGCTCTCGAGGATCTCGGGAGCGTGCGGACGAACCGCCATTGATCTGAGGTCCCAGCTCTTCATATACGCGTCCGCTCTCCCTTCTGGCGATGTCCGAGTTGTCCAGCTCAGCGAGTCCGCATCCCGCCCGCACATGGTGCCAGAGCGTGCTAACCGAATGTGAGCATCGCGGCGCTGGCGGCGGGCAAGAAGATGTGCAACGTTCGCGCGCGGGGGAGCAGCTGGAAGCGGAACGCCCCGGCCGGCAGGCCGGTGGTCGTCTCACGACCGAACGACTGTCCGCCGATCGTCACGCCGCTCGTGGCTTGGACGCGAGGTGCCGACAGGCGCTCGAGCGTCCCCTCAGGCATGCTTCCCGGAACCTGCACGGTCAAGTCCTGGGGATGTCCCGTGGCGTCGTTGATCAGCACGACATTGACTTCACCATCCGGCGTACGAGTGGCCCACGCCCGCACCGTACCCGTCCCACTGACGCCGGAAATCTGCAACAGACGAGATCCGGGAGGCGCCGCCTCGCTGAACATCAACACGCCGTAGTACTCAGGTGCAACGTAGGCGCGCCATCGCCCGTGGACATGCGATATCGAGAACAGCTCGTCGGGAGCGCCCGCGTACGTGTGTATGTTCACCCCGTCGACGCCGACGCTGGCCATCGCAAACATCGTGTCGAGCGCCCACAGGGCGCCGGCAAATGTGTTTGCGCTGCCCCACGCACCAGCCAGGCCACACGAGACGCTGTTCATCTCCGCGTTACGCACCTGCTCGCCATGGGCATGAGCTATCTCCACATACGGCTGGAACACATCCGCAAGACCGCGCGATGACGTCGCTGACAACAGGTGAGGAATGCTCGGATACTTGGGCTGCCCAGGTGTAGGCCCACACGACTGCAACGGGTAACGGTGCAACGTGACCACCGACACCCGCTTCGTGTTCAGGAAGTCATTGAGATACTGCATCCAGGTCAACGCACCGATGCCCGGACCGGCCAGCGGCGCTCGCCCGAGCGCCGACACCATATGCAGGTAATCAGGAAGGAACGATTGAAAATCCCAAGTAGGTGGGCGGGCGAAAACGTCCGTGCCGTCACGCTGATAAAACCACCTGTTGCCATATAGCTCAGGCTCGTTGCCAAGCTCGAGACCGTCAATCCAGCGGGATCCGACCACCCTCATCATCGCTTGGGACTCCGCCTGCGCCTCGCGGAAGCTATCCGCCTCAAAATTGACACCGAGGATCAGCTTGGCGTTCGTGTTCTGAGCCAGCGACTGAGCCACTTGCAAACGACGCGTTGTAAGGGTGTAATAGCCGGCGGGCGACCTTGGGACACCGGGGACCGGCCACCACGTGCGATCGGTCGAGATGCCACCGATCCGGATCACCGTTGGCGCACCTTGGGTGAGATTGGTGATCAACTGTTCCAGGATGGGGTCGACTGCATTGGGGTTCGTCCCCGCGTAGTGCTCAAGCGCCCAGTACTCGAACGACAAGCCCAGAAAGCCGGACCGGATGGGCTGGACTGGCAGGGGGGAACCGACCGTGATGGTGGGGGCCGGGGCGGCGGCGTTGGAACGTCGAACATGGCGCGCTGCCGCGGCATCCGACCACCACGCCGCAAGCGATGCAACCACCATGGCGACACCCAGAATCGCGCAAAGCGCACCGGCACGGAAGCGCATGCCGCAACCCTATCGACAGAAAAGAGGGCACGCGTCAGGCGCCTCGCAGGCCCGGCGCCCGCCGGCGGTCACGAATCTTTTAGAGTGCGACGGCCTGGTGCGAACCAACTCGCGCCCGTCACCGTTCGTATGCCGTCCCAGGGGAAGATTGATGAGCGCCGATCGCATCCGATGCACCCACACCGGGAGCCTGCCCAGGCCCGACGACCTGGTCCAGATCATGTGGGCGGTCGGCGATGGGATCCCCGTGGACGCCGGCGCCCTCGAAGAGCGGGTTCAGGAGGCGGTCACCGAAGTGGTGAAGCGACAGGTCGCGGCAGGCGTCTCGATCGTCAACGACGGCGAGATGTCAAAGCCCTCGTACGCCACCTACGTCAAGGATCGCCTGACGGGCTTCGAGGGCGAGAGCGTCCAGAACTACCACTTCGACGACCTGGACGACTTCCCCCGCAGCGTCGAGCTGGTGCAAGCCAACCCAGGTCGGCGCAAGCGCTCGGCTCCGGCCTGCATCGCCCCGATCGCCGTCAAGGATCCCGATGCCGCGGTCCGGGACATGCAGCATCTGGCGGCCGCTGCCAAGGCCGCCAACGCCCCGGGCACGTTCTCCTCGGCCGCCTCGCCAGGGGTCATCTCGATCTTCTTCAACAACGAGTACTACGGCAGCCGCGAGGATTACGTGTTCGCGATCGCCGAGGCGATGCGCCCCGAATACGAAGCGGTCGCCGCCTCCGGCGCCACGCTCCAACTCGACTGTCCCGATCTCGCGATGGGTCGGCACATGGCCTACTCAGATCTGGATCTCGACGGCTTCCGGCGCACCGTCGCGGTCAACCTCGAGGCGCTCAACCACGCGGTGCGCAACATTCCCGCCGACCGTCTGCGCATGCATCTCTGCTGGGGGAATTACCCGGGACCGCATCATCGCGACGTGCCGCTTGCCGACATCATCGATCTGGTCTGGACCGCCAAGCCTCAGACGGTGCTGTTCGAGGGCGCAAACCCCCGCCACGCCCACGAGTGGGCGGTGCTGGCGGAGCGCGGCGTGCCCGACGACAAGGTCATCTGCCCGGGCGTGATCGAGCCGCAGTCCAACTACGTCGAGCATCCCGAGCTGGTTGCCCAGCGGCTCGAGCGCTGGGCCGGGGTGGTCGGACCCGACCGGTTGATGGCCGGGGTGGACTGCGGCTTTTCGATCCACGTCGGCATGCGCGGGATCGACCCCGACGTGGCGTGGGCCAAGCTCGAGAGCCTCGCCCAGGGCTGTGAGATCGCGTCCCGGAGACTCGCCGGGTGAGCGGTCAGCCGCCGCCGCTGACGGCTGTGTGCAGCGCCTGACCGCAGGCCCTGACGGCAGCCCGGAAGGCGGGGGAGTAGATGTTGACCCCGGCCGCCTCTGCGCGTGCGGTGGGGCTCATATGCCCGGTGCCGTGCCCGGGAAGCATCGGATCCGGGTATTGCGGCACGCCGTGGGACCGCATGCACTCCGCGTCCTGGAGCAGCGCCTGGTGTATGCGACTGGCCTGCGAGCTCGACACAGGCTGACCGAACAGATCGGCGACGTAGTGTCCGCACTTACCCATGGCGGTCCGGAACGCGGGCCCGCTGACCGGTTGTCCGACCCCGTTGATGATGATCTCGACGCCGCCGTTGTCGGTGTGCTCGATCGGCAGCCCGCCGCCTGACTGGACGTCGGGGAACTGAGGGAGGCCGTGGTTGCGCATGCACCTCGAGAATGCGATCGCGGTCGAGGTGCTGCCTGCGCTGGAGCCGTTGCCGGCGTGATGTGAGCCGGCGCCGCCGCACGCGGCCAGCAGTATCGCGGCGGCGACGAGGGCGGCAGCAGTCGCTGCCGCCCGAGCACGCCCGGGCCTTGAGGTCATGCCGGCAGTTCTAGCTGCGCCCGGGTTACACAGCGGGAACACGCTCGCGGCCGCCGCCGCGGCCGGCGAGGAGGCGCTCATCGGGCACCTCGTACTCAACATTCCACCGCTGGGCGAAGCCACCCATTGCAAACACGACCAAGAGCACCTGCAGGGGTGCGATCAGCAGCGTCAGGATTCCAAGGGTGTTGGCGCCGAGTCCCACGCCTCCGAACAGCGAGTGGGCCGCTGCGTACCCAGGGCGAGCGCGGTCGAACCAGCTTGTCCCCGCGAATCCGGTGCTGGCGATGACCGAGATCGTCAGCAGCAGAACCGCGAGGCCGGCGGCGATCGGCAGCAACCCCCGAGCCCAGCGCCACACGTAGGCGGCGATCAACAGGTACGCGATGCACCAGGCGAAGTTGACCGCCGTCAGCCCCTGGAGCTGACTCCAGCCGCCGACCGTCACGGCGAGCATTAGCGCCACCGACGCGAGCAGGATCGCGACGACGGCGGCCTTCGTGGTCCGACTCGAGGTCAGCTGCCGGTTCGGATACGTGACGACATAACCGGGCCGGACCTGGCGCGCTGGTCCCACCTGCCGGACCATACAATCTGGCCCGACCGTCCGGGCCGGCCGCTCGGACACGGCGATCAGGCGGGCGTGGCGGAATTGGTAGACGCGCCGGTTTTAGGTGCCGGTGGGCGCAAGCTCATGGGGGTTCGAGTCCCTCCGCCCGCACTGGCCGCCAACACCCCGTTACGCTGATCCAGTGGTGGACGTGCCGCGATTCCTCGTCACTGGCGCGCACGGTTGCATCGGGGCGTGGGTGACGCATCAACTCATCGCTGCCGGCCTCCCGGTCACGACCTTCGACGTCTCGAGCGAAGGCAGGCGCCTGCGCCTGCTGCTCAGCGAGGACGCACTGTCCGCGGTGCCGCACGTCGTCGGCGATATCACCGACCTCGCCTCGTTCGAACGGGCCCTGGATGAGCACGGGACCACGAACATCATCCATCTCGCGGCGCTGCAGGTGCCGTTCTGCCGCGCGGATCCGCCGCTCGGCGCGCGCGTCAACGTCGTCGGGACCATCAACGTCCTCGAGGCCGCGAAGCGCCGGCGGGGCTCGATGGCGCCCGTCGTCTACGCGTCGTCGGTCGCGGCGCTGGCCCCGGACGGCGGACTCGCGGCGAACCCGAGCACCCTCTACGGCGGGTACAAGCGCGCCAACGAGGCCGGGGCGGCTGTCTACTTCGCCGACGAGGGCGTCTCCAGCATCGGGCTGCGGCCGCACACGGTCTACGGCGTCGGCCGCGATCAGGGCGTCACCTCCGCGCCGACGGTCGCGATGCTCGCCGCCGCCGCAGGGGTGCCGTACGCGATCCCGTACCGCGGCGCAGCCCAGCTGCAACTCGCCCGTGACGTCGCCCGCGCGTTCATCGGTGCCAGCATGTCCGGCTTCGACGGAGCCGCGGTATACGGCCTGCCGGGCCGGGCGACCGCGATCGAGGAAGTTGTGGCGGCGATCACCGCCGCGGCCCCGGGTTGCTCGATCCGGTGCGAGGGCGAGCCGCTGCCATTCCCCGAGCGGGCCGGCGCCGACTCGTTGGTCGAAATCGTGCCCGACTACGTTGAAACGCCACTTGAGGATGGCATCGTCGACACGATCGAGCGCTTCCGGGCGCTCCTTTCGCAAGGCCTCGTCGCCCCGCCCGAGCCCGTCGCGTGAGGTGCGAGACCTCGGGCCGCTCCGGCTCGATGGCCGGCGCGGCCGCGGCGTTCCCTCGCAGGACGCGTTCATGTCTTCGGACCCACGAAGCGGTCGAGCAGCGCCACCGATTGCCGCCTCGCGACCGAGATGTGGAATCGAGTCCAGGGCTTCCACTCGACGCCGAGCAGATCGCAGGCGTCGGTGAAGATACGGCGGATGTCGTCGGACCGGTTCGAGAACTGGTACCGCGAATACTCGTACTCGCGACCCTTCACCCGCACTCGGTTGACCCCGCGCCACCCATCGGTGTGGATCAGTCCTCGGAGCAGCGCGCCAGGAGCCTGGTCGATCAGCCGTTGCTGCCAGTCGGCCAGCACGATCGCGCGGTCGTGCTTACGGCCTGGGCCGTGCTGAGGCAGGAGGCACGGCCACGACCTCTAGCTCGAAGCGACGGTAATGCAGTTCATGCCGCGGTGGTTCCATAGCCTCGCTTGTCGGCCTCGGATCGAGCTGACCGCGTGGAGCGATTCCTCGATGATCCGGGGATACGCAACGTCGAGCGTGATCCGCAGCGTCCAGCTGTTCCGGTTCCGAGCGACGCAGCCATCGCCGAGATACAAGCCGAGCAGATACGCGTACTGCGCGGCTGGCAGCCTTGCCGGGTCGTGGGGGTCGTCACCGCAATCCGGACATCTGAGTTCGCCCAGGCACAGAGGTCTCGCACGCCGGGGGATCCCTGCCTTACGCCACGTCCTGATCGTGTGGATCGAAACGCCAGTGGCGCTCGAAACCTCCCGATCACTGAGCCCCTGAGCCTTGAGGGCAAGCACCTCGGCAATCTCAGCTGGTGTCCTGTATCGGCGCATCACCAGAACATATGTTCTGGTCCGGACAGAATCGCCGCCACAGAAATCCGAGCAGGGGAGACAGGAATCGAACCTGCAACCTTCGGTTTTGGAGACCGGTGCTCTACCTAGTTGAGCTACTCCCCTGTGCTGCTGCTCGATCCAGTGTAAACGGGCGGATCAGCCGCGGACCGTCGCCTCGCATACGATCTCGCCGTGCGATCGCACACCGTCTACCGGACCTTCAACACGGAACGGCGGCGCGAGTTCATCCGGATCACCGAGGACGTCGCCGACGCCGTTTCACAGGCCGGGATCGCCGAGGGAATGGCGCTCGTCTGCGCGATGCACATCACTGCGGCGGTCTGGATTAACGACGACGAGCCGGGGTTGCAGGCCGACGTACTCGAATGGCTCGACAAGGTTGCACCGCCGAGTTGGCAGCCACCCGACGGCGAGGTGGCGCGGGAGTTGTTGCCGGACCCCGGCGACTACCGTCACCACCGCGGCGGCGAGGACAACGGCGACGCGCACCTGAAGAACCTGCTCGTCCACCACCAGGTGATCGTTCCGGTCACCGACGGCCGCCTCGACCTGGGGCCGTGGCAACAGGTGTTCTATTGCGAGTTCGACGGTCGCCGTCCGAAGCGGCTGGTGATCAAGGTCCTCGGCGAATGAGATGCAGATCTGTCCGGCGGCCGTGGGAACATATGTTCGATGGAGCCGACAGGCAGTG
>Ga0123356_10004019_pt1 | contig 15269 bp, 16 predicted proteins | sample TergutEmb28metaG_2_FD_92546 | JGI IMG/M metagenome (GOLD analysis project Ga0123356, IMG submission 92546) | Embiratermes neotenicus P3 segment gut microbial communities from Petit-Saut dam, French Guiana - Emb289 P3 | ecosystem: Host-associated > Arthropoda: Insects > Digestive system > Gut ... | reverse complement strand
TGCGTTCAAAAATATTTTTTAGCGCAGGTTTCACTTTCACAAAACAGACAAATCCGAACCACTTTACCAACCGAAACAATCGGCGAGCGCAGGTTCGGATTTATTATATTTTGGTGGAGTTAAATAAACATATTAATTTGCGTATTTATCAAGTTCAGTCAATATGTTTTTGATTTCTTCCCGTTCTCTGATTGATTCAAAAGGTTCGCCCTCAATCTTATTTTTTGTATCTCTTGCATGATTCACTCCGGGCATGATTGTCATTTTTCCGATAACATTTATAAGCAGAGATTTTCCCGTTTCAGGCCTGAGCCTGTCGGATTTTCTATATCTTTTATTGAAAACGATCTTCACATAGAATATGCTTTTTCTGCCGATATAGGTGAATTTTTGGCGACGAAGCATAAAAGAAAAATTCTATCCGAGACCTCAAAAATCAATAAAAACATAATTTTTTTCCGTGAAAAAGGGCTTGAATTTGGGGTTCTCGATGCAATACAAAACTATTTTGTCAACGCTTTCGAGCAGAACTCCGGCGGCGCAATCGCTCTCGCCAAAAACAATTTGAACGAAGAGGAATTGTTTTTGATGAACGGTTTCAAAACTATGTTCAGTGCAAAATTAGTATCTTTGATTACCGATTGGCTTGATAAAAAAGTAATGGTAATTTACCGTTCAAATTCTATGCGCCTGATACAAAAATTTAACGATCCGAAAAAAAAGTCAATATACATCGAAAAAACATTAAACGAAGCCGCCAATTATTTCGGTATCAATTCCAATGCGCTCGGCTATATGGTTGACGGTGAGAACGACGAAGCAAAATTATACTCATTGTTTGGGACCAATAATAAAGGAAAGGCAATACCGGCCGAATTATTTGAATCTTACGGGACTATCCGCTTTATCAATATGTTCCCTTTGGTAGTGAACGCTTTATTGAACGGCGGAACGCTGATTGTAGATGAATTTGATGCGTCAATCCATCCGATGGCGTTAATGAGCATAATAAATATTTTTCATAACGATGACATCAACGTCCGCAACGCGCAACTGATTTTTAACACGCACAACCCGATTTTTTTAAACGCGAATCTGTTCCGGCGCGATGAGATAAAATTTGTCGAACGCGATGAAAATACCAATTTAAGCACTTTGTATTCGCTTTCGGATTTTGGGACTTCCGGTAAAAATGGAGTGCGCAAGAACGAAGATTACATGAAAAATTATTTTATAGAACGATACGGGGCTATTAAAGAAATTGATTTTACGCCTATTTTTGAATCCCTTGTGGATAACGAGGTATTGTTGACAAAATCATAGATGAATGCGGTTTGTTATAGTAGTGAAATAATTCGATAAAAAGAATGGTGATAATATGACGGAACTTGAAAAAATAAAAAGGGCAAAAATGTATATAGAAAAACTCGCAAACGGATTAGACCCTATAAAAGATATCGAACTGCCTGACGATAATATTTTAAACAACGAAAGATTATCGAGGTGCTTTTCCTACGTCGCGGATATATTGAGGCAGGTTGCGGAAAACGGCGGAATAGGTTATGTTGCGAAAAAACCGTTTGAGATAACCGAACAGCAAAAAAGACAAATAGTGTTTTCGGATACGCCGATTCCGATATCTGCAGTATGCGATAATATAAGCGGCAGTATTGATTTGGCGGTTTACAGGCGTTTGTCTCATAATAAAGTCACCGAATGGCTCGTTGAAAAGGGATTTTTAAAAGAGATCGCCGCGGAGAAAGGGACGCGCAAAACATTGACAGATAAGTCGCCGATAATAGGGATAACACAAGAGGACCGAATATCTCCGCAATACGGCACGCAATATACCATGAATTTATACAGCAGGGAAGCGCAGCAATTTATCGTAGACCATCTCGACGAAATTATGCCGAAGTCGAATGAAAAAAGTGAAACTGACGAATAGGTTATGGAACGATTTAGAAAATGGGCTATAAAATATATGGCATATGAAAAAGGTGGACGAGCAGGTGAATTTGGAAATCGATACGAAGATAGATGGATTGTGGAACAGCTCTTAAAATTATGTAAAGAACAAATTGCCGGCATTTTATGGGAGCATGCGAAGCGCGGCGAACCTATGAACAGGAATTCCGTCGATAAAGCACTAAATGAACTATACGGTCAACAGCCAATATCGGATATTTCTAAACAGCTTCTCGACGATATTTTTAAGAGTAAAAAAACAAGCCTGCGTTAAAAAACTATTTTAGCGCAGGCTTGCTCTATGCGTGGTGGAGCATAGGGGATTTGAACCCCTGACCTCCTGAATGCCATTCAGGCGCGCTACCAATTTGGTCGGTAACATACCCCTGCGTTTTTAACACTGATTCAAAATATCGTGACGTCCAATATCAAGCATTAAAATAATTTGCTCTTCTTCGTAATGCCAAATTAGCCGGATATCCATATTGACGCTTGATTCATAAAGCGATTCTGTTCCTTGAATACGCTTGGTGCGAAGCGACGGGTGGAGCGGATTCTCTGCAAGCTTTATCAATTTCGCATCGGTTTGCTTTTTTTCCGCCGCTGTCAGCTTAGCGTAATGCTTGATAAATTTCTTGTCAGGAATGAGTTTGAATTTCATTATTGTTCACCGCTCTCAGCATGGAGCATAGAAATCAATTCATCTGCGTTGTCATACGATTTTAATTCACCCGATTCAATAAGCGCCTTTGATTCGCGCACCTGCGCTTCAAGCTGCTCGACATAAGCCTTTGGATATACGGCAACGGGAATCATATATATCGCGCCGTCCTGTACAGACACTTCAAACTTATCCCCTTCGTTTAATCCGAGTTCCATCACGATTTCGCGCGGCACGGTTACTTGGGCCTTAGCTCTTAATTCAGCAATCATGACAAACTCCTTTCCGAATTTCCTAAATTCCTACTTTATTATTATACGCGTAAATTTCGGAAATGTCAAGAGGTTTAAGCTGTTAAAAATATAAATTTTTTTCACTTTCACAAAACAGACAAATCCGAACCACTTTACCAACCGAAACAATCGGCGAGCGCAGGTTCGGATTTATTATATTCTGGTGGAGCATAGGGGATTTGAACCCCTGACCTCCTGAATGCCATTCAGGCGCGCTACCAACTGCGCCAATACCCCGTCTCCTGGCGTGCCGTAAAGGACTTGAACCCTCAACCTTCTGGTCCGTAGCCAGACGCTCTATCCAATTGAGCTAACGGCACATATCACAAATATTGCAAACACTTCGATGCTGTATTATTATATTACCATTTTTTAAATGCTTTGTCAAGTAAAATTTCAAAAAAATTTATATAAAAAACAAAAGAATATTTATAAAATTAACACATCCATAATAATATTTATTTATAATACTCTTTAAGGAAGAAAATTTAATGTTTTAAATTTTTAATTTTATTTTAGATTGGAGAAAAAATCATGAGCGAAAAAATCAAAATCGGCATAGTGGGCACCGGGGGGATAGCCCACGCGCACATGGACAAGTACGTCACTTTTGACGACGTCGAAATCGTCGGTGCGTGCGACATTGTCCCCGGAAAAGCAAGGGATTTTTTGGATCGCTACAAGCTGAAAAACGCGCCCGCTTTCGACAGCGTGAACGATCTGGTCAAGAATGTGCAAATGGACGGAGCGAGCGTCTGCACATATAACACCACGCACGCCGAATGCGCGATAGCGGTGCTGGAAGCGGGCATCCATGTGCACTGCGAAAAGCCGATGTCATTCACCATCCAGGAAGCCGCGGACATGGTCAAGGCTTCGAAAAAAGCGGGCAAACTTTTGACCATCGGATTCCAGCCGAGATGGGACTACATGCGCCGAAAAGTCGACAAAATGATCGAATCGGGCGCGATAGGCAAAGTGTATTACGTTCAGAGCGGCGGCGGCCGCCGCAGGGGAATCCCGGGCAGCACGTTTGTCGTAAAAGAAAAAGCGGGTTTCGGATGTTTGGGCGATATCGGCTGTTATTCCATCGACGAGTGCCTGCACGCGATAAAATATCCCAAACCGCTCACCGTTTCGGCGATCGCCACCAATTATTTCGGCAAAAACCCGAAATACTGGCAGGACGCCGCGAACTTTGATGTGGACGATTTTTCCGTGGCGCTTGTCCGGATGGAAGGCGACGTGACGTTTGTGTTCAAGCAGTCGTGGGCGATGCACGCGGATTCTTTGGGCGATACGCTCTGGCTCGGAACTGAAGGAGCCATAAAAATCCTCAACGGGCACGACGAGCTGCGGAGGCCTTCAAGGGTTTTGTATTACACGGATGTAAACGGCAATTTTGTGGATTCCTATGTGCTTCCCGACAGGCCCATGCTGCCCTATGACAACGAAGGCCCGATGGACATGTGGTGGGGCAAAATGCGCGCCTTCGTGGACGCGGTGAAAACCGGGGGGCCGGCTCCCGTTCCGGGGGAGGAAATCCTGTACAATCAGGCGATATGCGACGGGATATACCGTTCCTCAAAACTCGGCAAAGAAGTGGAAATCGTCATACCGGAAATATAGGGCATAAACGAGTTAAAAAAAATGGCGGATAATCCGCCATTTTTTTAATTTTTAAAAAGCCCGGTGCTGAGATATTTTTCGCCGCGGTCGGGGAAGATAACCACCACAAGCCCACTTGTGAGCTTTTCTGTGACTTTTATGGCCGCCACCATGGCGGCCCCGCTGCTCATGCCCACAAATATACCCTCTTCGGCGGCGATTTTTCTCGCCATTTCAAACGCTTCTTCCGATTCCACCATGATGCTGTAATCGATATGCGACGGATCGTATATTTCGGGGACGATCGCTTCTTCCATATTCTTCAAGCCCTGTATATAATGGCCCCTGACCGGGTGCGCCTCCACGATTTTGACGTCCGGATTTTTTTCCTTGAGCCCCATTCCGACACCCATAAGCGTCCCGGAGGTGCCGAGCCCGGATACAAAATGCGTCACTTTTCCGCCGGTTTGCTCCCAGATCTCTTCGGCGGTGGTTTTGTAATGCGTGATTTTGTTGTATTCGTTTGAAAATTGATTCGGATTGAAATATTTTGAAGGTTCATTTTCCACAAGCTCGCGGGTTTTTAAAATCGCCCCGTCGGTCGAGAGTTCTTTGGGCGTCAGTATTATTTCGCCTCCGAAAGCTCTTATAACCTGCTGGCGCTCGACGGAAACGGCTTCGCTCATGACGATTTGCACCCTGTATCCCTTTACCAACCCGATCATGGCGAGACCTATGCCCGTGTTGCCCGAAGTCGCCTCGATGATGATTTTGTCTTTTGTCAAATCCCCCGACATTTCGGCCTGTTCTATCATTTTAAGCGCGATGCGGTCCTTTATGCTGCCTGTCGGGTTGAAGCCCTCGCATTTCGCGCACAAAAGCACGTTTGGATTTGTATTCAATTTATTTATTTTTACAATTGGCGTATTTCCTATCGTTTCAAGTATATTGCCGTATATCATGCTTTTTTAATCTCCCGCTTCCAATATCTTGTTGTAAAGTTTGTCATAGTCGGCTTCTATTTTGGGTTTCGCTTTTTCGAGGGAACTCACATAATCCTGTTTTTTCCCCACGATCAAATCTTTTATGAAATATCCGGGCTGGCTTGAGCCCGCTTGATAATTGAGACCCGAATCGAAAACGATCCCGGAGAGGATTATATCGAGCATATCCCTCGAATCGTCGTCCCTCGACACTTTTTCCTTCAGCAGGATATCGTAATATACGGGGACAACTTCCTTGTGCCCGAGAGCGGACATAGACTCCATGACTATGCCTGTCATATCCAATTTTTCGTCCGCCACGCAGACCGGCAGCCCGTACATACCGGTCCATGAATTTGTCATATAGCTTTTTTGATTTTCGTCGTATTTCGGGAGAGGCAGTATTCCGTACTCCACTTCGGCGGCTCGCAGGTTTTCGCATGTGAACAGATTGTACTGGCAGAACAGCACCCTGCCCGAATCGATTCCCATGTGCGGGTGGTTTGCCGTCTGTGTCGTGGTGCCGTTGAAACAATACGTTTTGTTTCCGCCCCAGAGCAGCTCATAGATTTTTTCATACGCTTCGATTTTCTTTTGATTGTCCATGTTGACGTTTGGATATCCTTCTCCGTCGATGATTATCGTCAGCTCGTCGCAGGCATACAAAAGGCTGGGTGTTTGCCAGCAAATTCCGAATTCAAGCCCGAACTGGTCGTCCATATGATCGAATTTGCCGTCGCCGTTCAGGTCTTTCGAAGCGTCAACTGCCATTTTGTTCAATTTTTCGATCGTCCAAGTCCCTTGCCTGACGAGCTTGTACGGATCTTCAAGCGCCAGGTTTTGGAGCAGGGTTTTGTTGAAGACCAGCAAAATGGGATCCTGTATCGAAAGCGAACCCGAAAGATAAAACATTTTGTTCGCTATGTTCAGGTTTGTTATCGCCGTTTCGTTCCACCAGGGCCGTTCGAAATCGAGAAACGGAACCGCCGACCATTCCCTCAGAAGACCGTCGCTGATTATAGCGGCGGGGCCCGAGGTTACATGGGTAAAATAGACGTCGGCACGCAAGTCGCCGGATGTCACGTCCTTTTTTAAATCGCCGTATGTGCTGTCCCAGTTTAGGCCGTACACCGCGTTCAATTGCACGTTGTATTCGTTTTCGATTTTCAGGTTCCGGTTATATACCGCATCGTTGAAAATCTCTCCCATCAGTTCTTCCACGAAAGTGCCTTTGTCCACCGGGCTGTCGGGATTGGGCGGCACATAAACGGTAAACGCCTCCCCTTTAAAATCGCTTTTCGGCAGGATTTCAAAAATGGATTTTTCCTCCGGGGCCCCGCTTTCGCCCGCCTCCGCGTTTTCGGTTTTCGCGCCGCCGTCATCGGATTCGTTTGGATTTGTATCGCCTTTGGAACACGATATCGCGGCGACCATGGCAAAGATAATGACGAATAAAATCAAAAGTGTTTTTTTCACAAATTTTCCTCCCGTAAAATGCTTTACTGCTTCATTGATTTTTGAAAGCTTCGGCCAGCGCTATAATATTCTCAACCGGGACGTCGGCGGGCACCTGATGCGTCGGGGCGGCAATATACCCGCCGCCTTTGCCCAGGATTTCAATCGCTTCGCGCGCGATTCTTTTTACTTCGCCGGGTGTCACGTAGGGCAGATCTTTTTGGGTGCTTATGCCTCCCCAAAAGGTCAGATGCGCCCCGAAATTTTCCTTTATTTTTTTCAGCCCGTATATTTCGGGCTGCACCGTCTGGTATATATCGAGCCCTATATCTATCAAATCGCCGAGTATCGCCGACAGGTCTCCGCACGAATGGAGCGCCACGCTTTTGCCCTCTCTCTTTACCCTCTCAAACATGACGGCGAGGTTGGGCTTGATAAACTTGCGCCATGTCGCAGGGCTCATCATAAGCCCCCGCTGCTGCCCGTAATCGTCGCCGAAAAAGAAACCGTCGATAGGGTATGACAGGGCCCTTTCGATTATTTTCATGTTGTATTCCAATATCTGCCCGAACAATTCGAATACAAACTGTTCCTCTCCCGCGAGGTCGGCGAGAAAATTTTCGAGCCCCCGCAAACTCCAGCCCCTCTCGAACATCGAAAACCCGATTTTCCCGAATTTATACGAATCCCTGCCGTCGGCGATCATTTTGGACGAAAGCTCGTCCACAAAGCCGAGATCCGGCTCGGGTACCCGGTAATCTTTGATTTCGGGTTCTTTCAATATGTATTCCATTATGATGCCGATATCTTTGTCGGCCCCGCTTCTGTCCCATTTTACCCCGAAAGGGTCGCGGTATATCTCTCCGGGAAGCCATTCGCCCCTTCTGTATTTCGCCTCTTCTATATGACAGTCGAACCAGTCCCACAAATCTTCGCGCGGTATCTGCAAGTAATCGCAGACTTTTTTTTCGAGGGGGACGGTCAGCTCGATGGAGTGGGGGACAGGGGCGGTGTTTTTATGCGCCACCGCCGAAATTACGCGTTCTCGTTTCATGAAATTTCTCCTTAACTCAACTTAAAAATTCGCCGTTATAGCTGACAAGGGAGGCGTTCTGCACCCCTTCGACCTCTGAGAGTTCATTTATGAAATCCGTGTTTTCGCCCTGGCAGCGGATTTCGTAAATGAGTTCCGTGCCTTTTCCCGCAGATACGATTTTCGATTTCAGGCGCGCTTTTTTGGAATATTTTTTTATTATGTCCATACAGGCGCGCTCAGACGTCTGAATTTCGCAGTTTATCACCGCCAGATACGGCGAATCGAATGAAAGCCTCTGGGAAGTCAGGACAATCACCGCCCCGATCACCACGGAACCGATGAGCGCCAGCGCGTAGACCTGCGCCCCCGTCACGATCCCGGTGCCGATCGCCCAAAACAAAAACACCAGATCCATAGGGTCTTTTATCGCCGTGCGGAACCTCACTATCGAAAGCGCCCCGACCATTCCCAGCGAAAGCACCACATTTGAAGTCACCGCAAGTATCACAAAATTGGTTATAATCGTCAAACCGAACAGCGAACCGTTGAAGCTCCGCGAGTACATGACCCCGGCGAAAGTATATTTGTAGACGAAGAAGATAAAAACCCCGAGTATGAGAGCGGCGAGAAAAGAAAACAAAATGGTGTATATATTGAAAATTTCGTTGGACTGCGAGGTAAATGTATCCCAGAATTTGCTTTTGAATATATCGGAAAATGAAGTCATGAAAAATAATCTCCTTATATTTTATATTGTTTTTTTGGTTTCTAAACGAACACGCGGCAGGAAGCGTATTTTGAAAAGGAAGAAGTCATCGCCACCTCCGTCTGGATTATTTTATGTATAAAGTCGGGCAAAAATTCATCGTATTTGACCTCCAATACGCATCTTTCTTCGGGAAAAACGCTTACCGTCGGAGTTGTTGGGCTGAATATTTCGGCGAGGCGGCTTTGGCCCACTGAGCTTTTTATATCCGAATCGATCGTAACCCGCACATTTCCGTGCGGATACACAAACGGGGTGCGCACATAATCCACAATGGTTTTCGCGGTAAGCCCTTCGCTTAAAAAATCTTTGCAGAAGGCGAATTTGACCGGATCGTCCAAATCTTTTAAAAACTCATATTCGCAGTTCAATAATTTTAAGCTCTCTTCTTTTGTCACGGCGCAGCTTATTTTGCGCGCGCAATTGTATCTTCTTATTTTGTTTTCGAGTTTTATCACCGAAGTGTCGAAATTATAGAACCGCAGCCTGTACTTGTACCGGAATGGCACGCCGTCCAATTTTTCGTAAAGCGCCTTGTCTTCGTACGTGTCGAAATACAGGCTGCGCACAAAATATTTTCCCTCTCCGTCCGCGAACGGATCGGGCTTGAGCAGGGCCCGCAAACGGCTCTTCAATACGGCTGCATGGTTTTTGTTTATTATGTGCTTGTATTCGTTTCTGAATTTTATTTCCTGCATCGTTTTCGTCCTCCGAATAGTATTATAACAGGATATTTGATAAATGTAAAGGTTTTTTTAATTAAAAGCGATTTTTCTTTGCTCGTTTTCGCCGAACATTTTCAAAACAGCCTGTTTTAAACGCGTATGCCCTCCGTTTTCGCCGAACAGGTCTTTGATGTTTGCAATCGCTTCTTTCGCGGCTTTCGCGGCCGAATATAATATTTCCGTATCGGCGGCCAAATCCGCGACTTTAAAAGTCACCGATCCCGACTGCCGTTCCCCGAACAGATCCCCGGGACCGCGTATCTCTATATCCTTTTTGGCGATTTCAAACCCGTCGTTTGTCTTGCACATTATATCAAGGCGTTTTTTTGAGTTTTCGTTCTCATTGTCGCAAAACATCACGCAGTAACTTTTTTTTTCGCCCCGTCCCACGCGGCCCCTGAGCTGGTGGAGCTGCGAAAGCCCGAAACGCTCCGCGTTTTCGATGATCATCAAGACTGCGCCGGGTATGTTCACCCCCACTTCGATCACCACGGTGGAAACCAATATCTTTATTTCCCCATCTTTAAAACGTCCCATTATGCCGTCTTTTTCCTCGGATTTCATCTTGCCGTGAATAAAAGCGGAGGGGATTTCGGGGAAAATGTTTTCCGACAATTCCTTGAAATAGGATTTTACCGATTTCATGTCGCTCATATTGTACGACCCGATTTCGCGGATTTCCATATCTTCATCTTTTTCCTCGCCTTCGTCTTCTCCCACAAGGGGGCATACTATAAACGCCTGGCCCCCTTCGCCAATCAGTTTTTTCGTGAATTTGTATATTCTTTCCCGGAATGAATCGTCCACCGCGTATGTTTCGACTTTTTGCCTGCCGGGGGGCAGCTCGTTTATAACGCTCACATCCAAATCCCCGTACATGATCAAAGCGAGCGTGCGCGGAATGGGCGTGGCGGACATGACGAGGGAGTGCGGAATGTTCCCTTTTCCCTTTTCCGCTTTTCCTTCGATCAGAGCCCGCTGGTTTACCCCGAAACGGTGCTGTTCGTCGGTGATCGACAAACTCAAATTTTTAAAAACGATGTTTTTTTGTATGACCGCGTGGGTGCCGATTATGAAATCCGCCGCTCCGTCCTCTATTTCCCGGAGCGTTTCGCGTTTTTGCCTCGCGTTCAGCGAGCCTGTCAGGAGCCGGACCCTGATTCCGGTTTTTTCAAACAGGCGGGACAAACCTTCGTAATGCTGAGTGGCCAAAATATCCGTGGGGGCCATCATGACCGCCTGCGAATCGTTTTTGCAAGCGAAGTAGGCGGCGGCGGCGGCTATCATGGTTTTTCCGCTGCCCACATCCCCCTGGATCAGCCTGCTCATGGGCTTATCCTTGCCCATATCGGATATCACGTCATCCACGGCGCGCTGCTGCGCGTTTGTGAGCCTGAAAGGCAAAAGCGAATAAAATCCGTCCATGTCGGCCTCTTTTTGATACTTATAGCCCGGGATATACTCACGCCGGCTTTTTATCTGCTCAAGGGCGAGCGAGTACAAAAAAAACTCTTCAAATACGAGGCGTTTTTTCGCCGCTTCGAGGTCGCCTTGGCTTTGGGGCCTGTGCATGCTGCCCAAAGCGAAATTTATATGACAGAGATTGTAGCCGTCTCTGATTTGTTCGGGGAGCGTTTCCAACTCCGCTGACAATTCCGCGGAATTTGAAATCAGGTCCAGCGCGCTTTGAGCCGCTTTGATTATCGTGTTATGCGACACTTTGCTGTTTTTCTTATATATCGGATAAAAGCGCGAATTTTCCACTCCGCGCTGATACGGGATGAATTTGGGGTTCGCCATTTCGAATTTTACCAGATTGCCGGTTATTTTGCCGTAAAAAACATAAATATTGCCTTGCTTGAATATGTTTTTCACATACTCGGAATGAAAATAGACGATATCCACGCGGCTTTCCGGATTGTCGGCAGGCATTCCGGATTCGTCGAGTTTTACTTCAATCGCGGAAAACCTGACCATCGGGAGCCCTTTCGCGTTCATCGCCGAAATTTTGGAGGATACCTTCAGCCTTACGGCGTATGTCCCGTAGAGCTCGACTTCTTCGAGAGGGACCACCTGCCGGTCCTCGTATCTCCGCGGGAAATACCAGAGCATGTCACCCACCGTGAAAACGCCGAGTTCGCCGAGGCCTTTCGCCTTCGATTCCCCTACGCCTTTTAAAATCCTGACGGGCTGGGACAATACGGACACATTTGAATTTTTTTCGGCCATACCATTATATACATTTCTTTACTGTTTGAATTTAAACGTTTGGGCGGCAATTTGCAAAACGTTCGAGTAAGTCTGATATCTGCTTTCCGTAGCGGTGTATGTGAGGGTGTACACCTGGCGTCTGTTAAAAAACACAATCTGCGATATCCTGTATTTCATACCGGCTACCGAGAACGCGTACGTGTATTTTTTTGCCTCGACTCCGTCGACTGTCAGCGTTTCTTCGGGTTCGCTCTCCAAATCGATAAAAACGGATTCAAATGACGGGACGCCGAATTCGTTCCAATACGCGTCGATTGTTTCGTATTTGCCTTCGGGCAAAGCGAATACCGTCGCAGAAAGGTTCGGTTTTGTCTCTATTTTGAAATTTTCCGACGAACCGGGGTCCAAGGCGTCAATCGGCACAATTTCCGAGTCGTTTATATATACCGTTATCATCGCGTCGTTTCTCTGTATGTTAAAATTTTCGGGGTAATAGAAATAGAAATCCACAGCGTTGTTTTCGGCGAGTACCGCCGATTCATCGCCGAAAATCGTTTCGGTGGGAATATTTTTTATTGTTTTGCTCTGGCACGACGAAAAAAGCAGCGCGCAAAGAGCGGCGGCGGCAAAATACGCGCATATCCCGATTTTTTTCATAACATAATTTCCTTTTCCTTTTATTTTAAATTCCTTCAATCCTTTTATTCGGGATTTTCCGCCGCGGATTCATCGTACAGATGTTTTTGTTCGTTTTTTACGAATCCTATCACTTTCAAATTGTTTTTCGGGAAAGTTTTTATGATATTTTCGCCTTCGGAATTGGTTTTTTGGCTTATCTTCACTTTACAGATTCCCGTCAAAATATTGCTGTCGGATATAATTCCGGTTTCGCCGCTTGAAGTTTCGACTATCGCGTTTACCTTAGGGGTGTCTTTGCTCAAATATTCGTAGGCCTCATACTCATATTTCAGGCAGCACATGAGTTTTCCGCAGGCTCCCGACATCTTGGCCGAATTTATCGGCATGTTTTGTTCTTTGGCCATTTTTATCGTCACCTGCGCGAAATCCTGCAAAAAAGAACTGCAGCAAAACGGCCTCCCGCAGCCCGCGAGCCCGCCTAAGATTTTTGTCTGGTCGCGTATCCCGATCTGGCGCATTTCAATCCTGGTTTTGAATACCGACGCCAGATCTTTCACGAGTTCCCGAAAATCCACCCTTCCCTCAGCGGTAAAATAATAGGTCAGTTTTGAATTGTCGAAAGTATATTCGGCTTCTATTATTTTCATCTGCATGGCGTCGAGATTATGGAATTTTATCCTTTCGTTCGCGGTTTTTATGGTTTCTTTCGCGGCTTTTTTGTTTTTTTCCGCCCCTTCGACTTCGCTTTCGGTCGCTTTTTTCAAAATCGGCTTCAGGGGCTGCACCACTTTTGACGAGCTTATATTTTTATTGGCTATGGCCACATATCCGAGTTCCAAACCTTTGGATGTTTCCACTATCACTTTTTCGCCCGGACGATAACTTTCGCCGTTGGGAGAAAAAAAATATATTTTTCCCACCGCTTTGAACCTTATCGCCACGATTTCGACTTCGGGGCCGGAACCGGCGTTTTCGGCCTGGAGAAATTTGGCATATGAATCATCTTCGGGATTTACGGCCGGTTCGGGGGCGGGTTTTTGGAGGGAGGGCGGCAAAGCCGTGGTTTCGTCCGTGTTGTATTGTTTCTTGCCGCGTTTTTTGTAAAAATCGTTTGTATATTTTTTTTCTCCCGGGGCATTTATATTCATTGAAAAAATTATTACCTTTCGATATTACTGCTTTACTGCTGCAAATTTACAGCGCTGAAAAAAGAACTCAAATTCAACCTGATATTTATATTATAATCCAAATCCGTTTTGTATTTATGAACTGTTTTTGACAAATTTAAAATTTTTTTTACCGAATACATGTCCGAAAGCTTTTTTATCTTTTCTCCGTCACCGCCGCTTTCCGCATTGTGCCCGCCGAAATACAAAAAAGAAAGATCTTTCGCATTTGAAATTTTGGCGACCAATACATCGCGAAGCGCGTTTTCCAGACAGGAATAAAAATCCAGGATTTCACCCTTGCCGGATTTATCGAATGTTTTTGATATCAATTTTTGGTATGCCGGCAGTTTGTCCGGTTTTTGCTCCAATATGGCCAGTATCGGTTCTTCATAGGACCGCAAATCTTTTTTTGCGGCTTCGTTTTTGGAGGAATAAAGGGTAAATTTCACCGCTCTGGATTTCACCGTTTCGAGCAGCAGGCCTCCGTCGGTTGCAGTGATGATAAAAACCGCGAAAGGCGGGGGTTCCTCGAGCGATTTGAGCAAGGCGTTCTGCGCCTGTGGGGTCATATCCTGCATGTCTTGTATTATGTATACTTTCGTTTCGCTTTCATTGGGGGCGAGATACAGTCCGCTGATTATGTCCCGCGCTTTGTCGATGTGGAAAGACAAATTCCCTTCGCCGTCGGATTTTGACACGATCACGTCGGGGTGGATAAATTTTTCGGCCCTGATGCAGGAACCGCAGGTTCCGCAGCCTTCGCCGTTCTTTTTTTTGTACCCGGTATTTTCGCATACGATGGATTTCGCCAAAACTTCCGAAATTATTTTTTTGTTTTTTTCATCTTCCCCTTCGAACATGAACGCCCCGGGGATTTTTTCGGATTTTATCATTTCCTTTATGATTTTTATCGTATTTTCGTTTTTTTTGACATCCGAAAAATTCATAAGTTACACTCTTTCAAAACGTTCAATGTTCAAAACCAAAATCGTGCCGCCGCCCACCTGTACTTCCACGGGTATGCTCGACGAGTTTATATTGCCCGTCGCGAAAGCCATATCGCTCGACACGGCCTGCATTCGTTTTTTGCTGTATTTTGATATTATATCTATCGCCCTGTCGACGTCGCCGTCTTCCACGCCCATTATGAAAGTGGTGTTTCCCGACATCAGAAACCCGCCCGTCGACGCCATTTTCGTGACATGGAAACCCGATTTCGTGAGAGAAGACGAGACAAGCACGCTGTCGTCGTTGTGAACTATGGCGAGTATGAGTTTCATTATACACATAACCCCTTTCCGGCTTTGTATTATTTTTGACCGCTCTCCCCCGGAATTACGTCAAGAACCCCGGGGGGATATACGGTCTTTTCCGCTTTTGCGTATATTATTTCATTGTTTCGGGCAAATTCCGCCAGCGCATCAAGAAGCGCGCTGAAATCGTTCGTATTATTCGCTATGCCGCTTATAGCCACCACCCGGTGCTCGTCGAAAAATTCGCAGAATATGTTTTTTTTGGTCAGGTAATAATAGAGTTTTTCGCCCGAATGGGCGCAGTTCAAAACAATTCTGTAGGGATCTCTGAGTTTGCCGCCTTCAAACACAAAACCAAGTTCCCCCGCTTTTTTCTCAAACGCCAAAATGTCGGAAAATAACCTCTCGTGTTCCGAAATGCCGCGGCATTCCAAAAGTTCGGTCATCGATTCGATGCTCAAAAGGATCAAATATGACGGGCTCGTCGAGGCGAATGTGTTCA
>Ga0123356_10004018_pt1 | contig 15270 bp, 12 predicted proteins | sample TergutEmb28metaG_2_FD_92546 | JGI IMG/M metagenome (GOLD analysis project Ga0123356, IMG submission 92546) | Embiratermes neotenicus P3 segment gut microbial communities from Petit-Saut dam, French Guiana - Emb289 P3 | ecosystem: Host-associated > Arthropoda: Insects > Digestive system > Gut ... | reverse complement strand
GGACTTCCAACCGAGGTAAAGAGTACAAAAAGGAGAACTTGTCATTGCGATGCGCGAGGGCGGCGCGCGGCGCCGGCTGGATTCGCTCATCTCGCGTCTCTTATGGGATAGCGGCGATTTTAATTAACCTTGTGCCGCCAGGGAATCTCGCCTCGGAGACGAAACCCGAACAAACCGCCGAGGCCCTAATCCATCCGCAGCGCCTTCATCGGATCCACCCCCGCCGCCCGTCGCGCCGGCAGCAGCGAGGCCACCAGGGCGAGAACCAGCACAAGGATTGAAGCCCCCGTCAGCGCCAGCGGATCATACGCTCGCACTCCAAACAGGAACGAATGCAGCAGATGGGAGGTGGCCGCTGCGCTCGCCAATCCAATCGCGCATCCCACCAAGGCCAGCTTGATCGCCGAGGAAAAGACTAACCGTAAAATAGCCGACCTCTGCGACCCGAGCGCAATGCGGATCGCCATCTCCTGCACCCGCAACGCCGCCGAGAACGCAATCACGCTGTAGATTCCCAAAGCCGCCAGCAGAACCGCCGCGAGAGCGAATGCCGTGATGATCGCCGTCTGAAAGGTGCGTGGAGCTTCGCTGTCGGAGACCGCGGTCTCCATCGTCTCGATCCGCGCCAGCGCCAGTTGCGGATCAACCGAATGCACCGCCTCCCTCATCGAGTTCGCCATCGTTTCCGGGTCCATCGCCGTGCGCACAGTGATAAATCCCGAAAGCCCGATCGCGCCGGGGTCGGTGGCAAACATGCCGAGCGATTGGTTGAACTGCTCCCACGGCTGATACCACTGTTCTTTGTCCGGCGCATCCGGCGAGCCTTCTTTCACGTCAGCCACCTCGCCCACAACCGTCAACCAGGGCGTCGGCGATTCCGGTATCCCAATGCGCACATGCTTGCCCACCGGATCCGCCCCCGGCCAGTAGTGTACGGCCAGCTTGTGATTCACAATCACCACCAGTTGCGAGTTGGCATTGTCGGCATCCGTAAAGAACCGGCCAGCCAGCAGCGGGATCGACATCGCCTTCATGTAGTCGCTTTCCACCGTGACCACGGTGACCAGATTCAGGTTCGCGCCTTTCGGCGGAGCATAGCCTTCCACCACAAATCCGCTGTCATTGCTGGAACCGGAGGCGGGCAATGAGCTCGTGAGTCCGGCGAACTTCACACCCGGCACCTGCTCGAAGCGGCGGATGATTTCCCGGTTGAATGCGCCGGAGGCGGCCTGGTCCGGATATTGCTTGCGCGGCAGGGAATAGGCGGCCACCAGAACGTGATCGGGATGAAATCCTAAGTCGACTTGCCGCACTTTCTCAAAACTGCGCAACAGCAGCCCTGCCGCAGCCAGCAATACGAGCGCAGTCGCGATCTCACCGACTACGAGTGTCGACCGCAGCCACGCATGTCCGCTTCCCGCGGATCCGCTCCGCCCGCCTTGCTGCAGCGTCTCATGCACAGTGGTCCGCCAGGCGGCGAACGCCGGAACCAGACCGCATCCAACGCCTGTCAACAGCGAAAGTCCCAGCGCGAATGCCACCACCTGCCAGTCCAGGCTGATTTCATTGATCCGCGGCAGCGTTTCCGGCAAGCGGCTGATGCCCACGCGCAATCCCATCGAAGCCAGCCCTAATCCCAGCACTCCGCCGGTAACGCTCAACACCAGCCCTTCGAGCACCGCCTGGCGGAGCAAGGCTCCGGCGCGCGCGCCCAGCGCCAACCGGACCGCAATCTCCCGCCGCCGTCGAATCGCCCGCACCAGCAGGAGTCCGGCTAGATTCGCGCACGCAATCAGCAGCACCACGACAATCGCAAAAAACAGAATTCGCACCAGATCGCGCGCCTGAACCACGGTCTCCTGATGCAGCGACCGCACCGCAGCGCGGATGTGCAGGCTCGCCATGAATGCCGGATACCCCTTCATCGTCTCCTGCGCCACGCGTCCGGCGTCATCCAGCGCCTGCGCCATCGTGATCCCCGGCTTCAGCCGCCCCACCATGCGGTAGTCCCAGCTTGCCTGCCCCGAGCCCTCCAACTCCGACGGCCTCAGGCTCATTGGAATCCACAGTTCACTGCTGTTCATATGTCCTGGCGCCAGCGGAAATTCGAACTGCCGCGGCATCACGCCGATGATCACATACGGGTTGCGGTCGAGCAGAATCTTCCTGCCCAGCACGTCGGAATCGCCGTGCATCCGGTTCTGCCACAGCGAATAACTGATCACGGCAACGGGCTCGCTCCCGTCATCCTCCTGCTCGGTGAACACACGCCCCATCAACGGCCGAACGGCGAGCGCCGGAAACACCCCGGCTGTCATTCGCGCGGCTCGCACTTGCGCTGGCTCGCCACTCCCCGATAACTCGTACCTCGTTTGCACATATCCGCCGATGTTTTCGAAGCTACGCGTCTCCCGCGTATAAGCACGGATGTCAGGCCCGGTGACCTCTGCCTCGCCGTTTCCGCCAAAGTCTGCTCCGATCACAATGTCTCCCACCGAGACCAGACGCTGGGACTGCGGAAAAGGCAGAGGCCGCAGCAATACGCCTTCGACAATCGAGAAGATGGCAGTCGTCGCCCCAATCCCAAACGCCAGCATCAGCACCGCCGTAACGCCAAACCCGGGCGACCTCCGCAAATGGCGCACCGCAATCCGCAGATCCCGAAATGGCAAAAATGTCATGGGACACTCCTTCCCGAGAGAGTCAGAGAACAAAACAGCACATCTCAGGCCAAACCAGAGTAACGGTTAACCCTTTGTCCGGCCGCGCCCTCGGTGGATTCCAGTTCCAGGCAAACTCCGGAAAGTGTCCGCAATCGCCTCCAGCCGTCCGCGAGTGGACATTCAGAACAGAACCAGACAGGATCGCAAAGAGCAAGCAGAATTGGCGGGGAACTCTGGGCTCTTCAGCAGCTTCGGCTCGGCCACTGCATCACCTATTGCTGTATATAGCTGTACTACATTGGTAGTAGAGCGAGTTTTGATTGTGGAGAAAATGCGGCAAAGCGGGGAATCATTTGGACCGGGTACTGGCGCCGCTTACTTCCGGGCCGCGATCCACTCATTCATCTTCGCATCCAGCATATCGAGCGGCAGCGGCCCCTGATCGAGGATCGCATCATGAAACGCGCGCACGTCGAACTTGCTTCCCAGTTCCTGCTGCGCCCGCGCCCGCAGTTCCAGAATCTTCATCTGTCCCATCTTGTAAGACAGGGCTTGTCCCGGCCACGCGATATAGCGGTCGACTTCGGTCCCGATATTCTGATCGTCCATCGCCGTGTGCTGGTGGAAGAAATCGATCATCTGCTGCCGCGACCAATGCCGGGAGTGAACTCCGGTATCGACGACCCAGCGCACCGCGCGCCACATTTCATTCTGCAGCCGCCCGTAGTCGCTGTAGGGATCCTGATAGAAACCGACGTCCTTGCCCAGCCGCTCGGCATAAAATGCCCAGCCCTCGCTGTAGGCGTTGAAATCGAGCTGGAACCGCCGGAACGGAGGCAGATCCGTCAACTCCTGCGCAATCGAAAACTGGACGTGATGTCCGGGCACGCCTTCGTGATACGCAATCGCTTCCACGTTGAGCAGCAACCTCTTCCCGGGAGCATATTGGTTCACGTTGATGCGCCCCGGCCGGGTCCCATCCCCCGATCCGGGAGAGTAGTCGGCCGGCACACCAGCGGCGCTGCGGAATTCCTCCATGGGCACGACATCCAGCTTGTTCCTGGGCAGCCGCCCGAACAATTCCGGGAGCCTGGTATACATCTGGTCGCGGTATTTCGCGTACAGCTCGAGCAACTGCTGCCCCGACTTTGCATACAGTGCCGGATCCTGCCGGATATGCGCGTTGAACGACTTTAAATCGTTGAATCCCTGGGCGCGCGCGATCTTCAGCATGTCCTTTTCGATTTCAGCCACGCTCTCGAGGCCCATCTCGTGAATCTGGTCGGCGGTGAAATCGCTGGTCGTCTGATGCTTCACTTCAAACCGATACCGCGCGGCGCCATCGGGCAGTGCCCAGACTCCCGGATCCGTCCGCCCCCCGGGCGCGTACTCCTCGCGTACAAACTTCGCGAAGCGTGCGTACGCCGGCACCACCTCGTTCTTCACCGCATCTTCAATCGCGGCGCGCAAACGCGCGCGATCCTGCTCTGAAATTGAGTCGGGGAATTTCCTGAGCGGCGCAGTAAAGGAAATCTTGTCCAGCGGCGTATCGGCCACCTGCTCGGCCTGCCCCGCCACCTTTTCGAGCAGATACTTCGGCGGCATCAGATGGTCGCGCAGCCCGGCGCGCATGTGGCCGATCGCCGTGTCCATCCGGCCGGGCATCTGATGGAGCCGTGCCAGATAATCCTCGTAGTCCTTCACCCTGCGAAACGGCAGATAGGAGGGCATCGACGCGTACCACAGATGAATGCCGTCAAACTGCGTCGCCGGCATTTTCCAATCCTGGAACCGGGCGCGCTCGAGATCCTCGCGAAGGCTGCGCACCATGAGCGCATGGTTCAAGCGCTCCTGCCCGGGAAATCCGTTGACATCGAGTGCCTCAAATCTGGCAAGCGCCCGGCGCGTATGCTCGAGGTTTTCCGCAATGGCCTTGTCCGAGAAATCACTGAGCCGGTCGTTAAAGCGCTCGTCGCCGACATTGGTCGCCAGTTCCGGAGAATGCTCGAGCGTGTATTCCCACTCGTCGTCGACGAGACGCTTGAGCTCGGCCCGGCGCACATCGAGACTCTGCGGGTTGGTTGGCCCACCAGCCGTGGGAGCCAGGAAAGTCAAGAGAAGAAGCGCCAGGCAGAAGTGCAAGGAAGTTCTCAAGACCCACCTCGATCAGTCTCGTTCGGAGGCCGAAGCAAGAAACTATAGCACTGAGCGAGTCCAACTAGGACAAGGAGCATCGTTTTTCCGATCACAAGCTTCAACAGATGCCCCGCTGATGCGCCAACGGCCGGGCGGATGGCCATTTCACGGAATCTTTGCGCCACGGAATCGAAACAACGCGTAGATCCCGGCGGCAGCCAGCAAAAGCGCGACGCCGGCGAAGATGGCCAACAGCGCAGTGCGAAGCCGGCCCGGCGTTACCGATTCTGATTTGATTTCTTCCAGGGTTTCAATGTTCGCGACCGCCTCGGTTATGGTTCAGCTTCCGGATTGCTGGTTCGATCGATCCGCTCGAGAGCAACGGATTCATGGCGGCACGGACCACCAGGTTATTGCGAGTGCCGGGACTTTGATAGAACGGACGTAAACGACCGGAATGTCATCGTCGAGGCTGAAATTCTTTTCCAGGCGTTTAAGGCGGCATCAATCAATTTCTTCAGGCATCGGATAGCGATGAATCGTGAACTCGCCGTCCAACGACTCCAGATGTACCTCGATAACTTCGTTTACCAACTGCTGTGCGTCGCCTATTTCCTCAAGAACGGCCTCGAACAATTCGCATTGGACCTCAGCATTCATTCCATCCGGTCCGTTGATGCAGACGAGTCCCGCGTGAAGCGGAACATCCGCGAACTGCCCGGTGGTCCCAGGATTGTCCGCGTGACCGCGAAAGTCCACGCTGTTTCGCGTCACGCGGGTCCAGTCACCCTCCAGGATGAAGGGTTTCAGCTCCCAGTCTTTCCAGCCTGCCTTGCCCATCCAGACAACATGAGAGCTTTCCACGAAACCGCGCGCTTGGGCGACCGCGACCAAATCGAGACTTAGACATTCATCAATCAGAAATTTCACCACGCACTATCTCACGAACGAGCTGCGTAGTCGCTTTTTCGTGATCGACCCCCTGCGCCCGCCAACCGATGACACGCGCCTGGGGCGGCCCCGAGGAGGAACTGCCTTTGCGAAAATCGATGCAAGATCCACCTGCCAATCTTTCAGGCTCGGATAGGACTTGAGAATTCGGTCCTTTGGGGTGCCTGAATCAACTGCGGCGGCAATGTCATAGACCGGAACCCGCGTACCTTTGATAACAGGTGTTCCGCTGAGAATCTCGGGGTCCTCGATCACCATTTCATGTGCTCGCGTCAACTGCTGGAGACGCTCCATAACGCCCTTGGCAATCTCAGAGAACCGTACCGTGATGGCATGATCTTCGACGACACAATTCTCCCATTCTCTCCAACTGCCGCAATGCACCATCGCATTCCGAATCGTTCGCAACCGGGCCTGAGCCGTCAACAGCTCTGCGGTCTCGAAATAGAAGGCAATCAGTATGCAAGCATCGGTACGGAAAGTGCGCATTTGCGTCGTGCTGTACAGGTCCTCCGGCAGAATCTTTTCGTCAATGATTCTGTGAATCTGTGGGACCGATACACCGGCAGCGATTGCGGCCTCGCTTGTTGTCAGGCGTTCCATGAGAGCTTCCACAGGGCACCTCCTGCATCTATAATAATCTTTCTGACGCTTCAGAACAATTAGTGATTCATGCGCTGGAGGCCGAAAATATGGCAGAATCCCCTGCAACGACGGTTGGAGGCAACGTTGTGGGGGATACGGTTGCCCTCTGCGGACAAGCAGCGGGTTTCATGCGAAATTCCTGGAGTTTTTGTCAACCCCCTTTTGGCCTGACAGCAAGAATTCCTCATTGTTGTTTCAAAGGAATCGGAGCGCCAACGTGGAAAATACGTGCGTTATTCAATTTGGCGGCATCAGATGGTCGCCGAGCCCAGCGCGCGCATGTGCGCGATCGCCGTGTCCAACCGGCCGGGCATCTGATCGAGCCGTGCCAGATAATCCTCGTAGTCTTTCACCTTGCGAAACGGCAGATAGAAGGGCGTCGACGCGTACCACAGAAGAATGCCGTTAAACTGCGTCGCCGGCATTTCCCAGTCCTTGAAGTGAGCGCGCTCAAGATCCTCAGCAAGGAAGCTCTCAAGACCCACCTCAAATCGGCGGACCGTTGAAACGCCGAGGCAAGCCACGCCCACGTCAAGCAACACCGCAGGTGGAGTATTTTTTCCGCATCATGGGGTGAGCAGGCGCTTTCCCAAACAGTCTACCCGTCCAAACGTCAGGTCAAAGAATTCCTCCTGGACTATATCGCTCGCAACAAAGAAAATCCGCGGCCGTTCGCATGGACCAGGGGCCGCGAAAAGCTGCAGCGCATCATCGAGGCGACGAAACACTATCCAGCAGCGCACCGGCGCAAACCGCGGAAGCGGCGCAAGCGAAATAACATAAGTAACTAACTGGACGACGTGCTAGTTCGAGGCTACCTTGTTGCGCGTGTAGAACCGCTTCACCTTTTCGCGGTTGCCGCACTTGGTCATATCGCACCAGCGGCGGGCGTGGTTCTTGCTCTCGTCGAGAAACAGCCACTCGCATGTCTTCGCGGCGCACGCCCGCACATAGGCAAGCTGATCCGACGCGAGCAGCTCGCCTGCCGATCGCGCAATCGGCCACAACACGGTTTCAAAATCGGTGTGCGCGGTGTCGAACTGCCATTCAAAATGTCCCCGCCCCGGCGCCAGGTGCACATGCTGCGCCGCCGCCTGCAGGAATTGATTTAACAGCAGCAACTGCGCCCCAGGCACCGGCTTCCTCTTCACCACCGCCCAGAACACGGCATACATCGCTTCGCGCATCTCTATCGCCGTGCGCAGCGCACGTTGTCCGGCCTCGGGGGTCTCGGTGCTCCGCTCAACCAGACAATCCACATCAAGATCGCTCAGGATCCCGGTGTCTTCCCCAAAGTGCACCAAGTCGATGTAGCTGTTGAGCAGTTCCTTCGGTTGCCCGCCATAGCGATCATCGAGCGTATTCACAAACTCCAGGCAAACCGGGCCTCCCATCAGCTCGAACCGTGGCGGCCCCCGCCTGGAGCTTTTCCTGGTCGCTGAACTCGTGGTTGAGATGATCTGCCTCCAGCTTACGATTTTCATTATCTAACCAGGTCGAGGAAGGCATCGCACGAGTGCGCGGCGAGATTGAACGAATGGAAGCAAAGCAGAAGACCCTGGAACATAGAGTGGACTTCGCCACCATCGAGCTGCAACTCACCGAAGAGTACAAGGCACAGCTAAACGCACCGGTTCCTTCTGTTTCTACGCTCATTCATAACGCGTTTGTGGCGGGCTACCACAACGCATTGAAGACGGTACTCGGCATTTTACTGTTCTTTGTGGAATACGTCCCCGTCCTCCTGATCTGGCTTGCAGTCATGGGAAGCGCCCGTGATGCTGCTCTGGCGGCGATACCGTAGGAGACTTGCCGCTGTCGAACAGGGGGAGTGACTCGTGCGAGGTTAGCGGATAAGGAAGATCGCGGGGGATGCCCCTGATCGTGGAAACACTCTCGGAGAAGTGCCCCTGCCGTGTCCGGCACAGCTGCTCGTTTAGCCTTTGTGGTCGCGCCGGCGGAGGTAGTCGATGAACATTTGCTCCACGGGCTTGTCGTAGGCAATGAGGACGTGGCGGACGGGGCGTCCGCTGACGAAATGACAGACTTCCTCCGCCAGGTTCTTCGCGTGGTCGCCCGCGCGCTCTAACGACTGCGTCATGAAAATGACTTGCAGGCTGGCCTGGCGGGCCACGTTTTCGGGGTTCTCGATGTGGCGGAGAAAGATGAGGTTGCGGAGGCGGTCCATTTCGGCATCGGCGCGCAGGACTTCGACGGCCTTGCTGACGTCGCGCCCGGAGAAGGCATCGGCGCAGTCGGTCAGCATTTTCTCGAGAATTGTCGCCATCTGGGTAAGGTCGCGGGTGTCTTCGGAGTCGACACGTCCGCTGACGGCCAGAGCGCTGTTGGCGAAGCTGAGCAGGAGGTCACCGATGCGCTCCAGTCCGATCATGAACTTCATGCACGCGAGCAGTTCCCGCGCCTGGGCCGGGTCCACTTCCGTGATGGCGCTGGTGACTCCGTTATCGATTTCGAGATCGAGGGTGTCGAGTTCGCGCTCGCGCTGGCGGAGGGAGTTGAGCAGGGCGCTGGAGCCGGTGGCGATACCCTCGGCGGCAGCGCCAGCGGCTTCTTTGGCCATGTTACAGGCCTCTACGGTCCGGCGGACGATATAGTCGTGGGCCGGTTCCGGGTTCGGACTCTTCGTGGCAGCACTCATGGATGTGTCCGCTGGCCGAGACCGGGGGCGACGGGCAGAACGTCTGGGAGCGTCGCCGGGACTCTGCCGTTCGTGGGATGGGATCGCCAACGGCCAAGCATAAAATTTTTTGTTCCGCTTGCGGTTAATAAGCTGTGAATTTTTTGGTCTTTTTTCCGCCCACGAGCGGCGATGGTTACATTTTAGTAAATTTCGGGTTGACAGAACATAGGCGGAGGAAAAAGTTGGGCCGCGAAGCACTCGGGAGTCCCGGTGACAAAAAAGCAGATTCCGCCCGGTTCGCTGCGCTCCCGCGTCGGGATGACAACCGCTTTGGGACGGGAAGCGATCGGACTCCGGATGAGCAGCGGCGGGAGGCGGCGCTCGATGGGTTCCGGCACTTCGCAGGCGGACCGCCGGCCCGAGGTCGGCGTTACGCGGTGGGAAGTGTAAAAACGAAGGTGCTGCCGTAATTGAGTTCGCTTTCGGCTCGGATCGAGCCGGAGTGGGCGCGCATAATGTGTTTGGCGATGGCCAGGCCGAGGCCGGTGCCTCCCGATTCGCGGGAACGGGCTTTGTCGACGCGGTAGAAGCGCTCGAACAGACGGGGCAAGTGCTCGGAGGAGATGCCTGCGCCGAAATCGCGGACGTAGAATTCGATGCCGCGTTGGGCGGCGCGGGCCCCGAGTTCGACGCGCCCGCCGGCGCGTCCGTATTTCATGGCGTTGTCGATCAGGTTGGAGAAAACCTGGTGGATGGCTTCGCGATCGGCGAGGACGAGCGGAAGGGATTCAACCGATCCGCTGGCGCCGTTTCTGTCTCTTACTTCGAGCTCCACGCCCTGCGTGCGGGCAATTTCACGAAAACTTTCTTCGGCGTCGTGCAGGAGTTCGAGGGGCGGGACGGGTTCGGTCTCGAAGCGCGTCTCGCCGGATTCGACGCGGGCCAGCGTGAGCAGATCTTCGGTGAGGCGCGACATTCTGGCGGCATTCTTGCGGATCACTTCGAGGAACTCGCGGGTGGAGCCGCTGTTTTCCGCGATCGAGTCGAGGAGGGTTTCCGTGTATCCCTGGATCGAAGTGAGCGGAGTGCGGAGTTCGTGAGACACGTTGGCGATAAAATCACGGCGTGTTTTTTCGACGCGCTCGGTTTCGGTGAGATCACGGAGCACGGCAACGATGCCGCCGTCGGGAAGGGGAGCGGCAGTGACGTCGAAGGCACGTCCGGGGACGATGGAGGTCGCGCGGGCGGTTTTCACTTCTTTGCTGGTGGTGGCGGCTTTGACGGTGGCGAGGAAATCCGGATCGCGGATGGTTTCGACGACCGGGGCGTTGAGGCGTGTGTGCTGCGGGACCAGGCGGTCCATGGGCTGATTGGCCCAGCGGACGAGGCCCTCGGCACTGACGGCGATGACGGCGTCCTGCATGCTGTTGAGCAGGGTTTCGAGCTGGCGCTGGCTGGAGCGGACGGCGGCGAAGCTGCGCTCGATTTGCTCGGCGGTTTTGTCGATGGCGGCGGCGACGCGTCCGATTTCATCGAGGGGGCTGTCGTCGACGCGGGCGCGAAGATCGCCGCGCTCGATGCGGGCGGCGACGTCAACGATGCGCTCGAGGCGGCGCGACATCCAGACCGAAGCGCCAGCGGCGATCAGCAGAACAATGAAAGCGGCGAGAAGGGAAGCCCAAAGGAGGCGGCGACGCATTTGTCCCTGAATGACGTCGAGATCGGACAGTGGATAGGCGAGGCGAACGACGCCTCCCGAAAAGCGGGCTCCGGTGTAGAGATACGGAACGCCGACGGTGGGACTCTTGCGCTCGCTGGAGCCAATCCGGCCGAGAAGAGCGGCCTTGAATTCAGGACGATCGGCCTGACTTCCGAGGTCGGCGGGATTCGATTCGGAGTCGGCCAGAACTGTGCCGGACGAATCGATGATGCTGGCGCGGGCGCCGGCCGCCTGTCCTTCCTGGGCGGCGATTTCTGCCAGAGAGTGGGTCTGGTCGAATTCCACGCGGTGGGCGAAGAGAAGAGTTTTCTGTTCGAGGTTGCGCTCGATCTCAGTGCGGAGCGAGGCTTGCCAGGCGCCGCCCAGCATGATGTCGAGGATTGCGGCGGTGGCGGCGATGACGAGCAGGAAGACCGCCAGCAGTTTGAAGAAAATGCGGTTCTTCATTTTTGTAGTGTTCAGTGGTCAGTGGTCAATGGTCACGCATGGCGATCACTGACCACTGGCCACCGACCACTATGGCCTCTCATCTCGGGGCCTCGAAGCGGTAACCGGCGCCGCGGACGGTTTTCAGGTAGCGCGGGTTTTCCGGATCAGGTTCGATCTTTTCACGGATCCGGCGAACATAGACGTCGACCGAACGCGGAGTGACGTAGGCGGTGTCGCGCCAGACGGAATCGAGCAGGTGATCGCGGCTGAAGACGCGTCCCTTGTGGCGGGCGAAGTAGTCCAGCAGGCGGAATTCTGTGGCGGTGGTCGGGACCATGCTGCCGCGAACGGTGAGCGTCATGGCGGAGGGGTCGATTTCGATGTCGCCAACTTTCATGGGGCTCGGCGGGAGCGGGCGCTCGAAACGGCGGAGGACGGCCTTGACGCGGGCCACGAGTTCGCGCGGGCTAAAGGGCTTGGGGATGTAGTCGTCGGCGCCGAGTTCGAGTCCGAGGACACGGTCGGCTTCGCTGCTCTTGGCTGTCAGGAAAATGACTGGGACCGAGGCCAGACCGGGGGTTTGGCGGATGGTGCGACAGATTTCCAGCCCGTCCTTGCCCGGCACCATGATGTCGAGGACAAAGAGCGCCGGACGCTGGCGCTCGGCGTCGACGAGGACATTGGAGCCTGTGGGATAGACGCGCACGACGAAGTTCTCGTTCTCCAGATGATGGCGCACGAGCCGGGAAATGTCGGGATCGTCTTCGACAACGAAGATGCTGGGTTTCACGCAGACATTTTATCGAAGGCAGTACCCAGTACCTAGTACCCAGTTGCGCGAGGTGTGGATTCCCGCCGGATTTTCATCGGATTGTAACAATCATCGCAGATGCCCACCCCCGGATGGAACGCCCGGGCACGGCGGCTTCAGTTCAGAGCGAAATAATCAAGTTGCCCGCTTTGTCGATGTGGACACGCCGGGCCGGGGGAATCACGGTTGTGGCGCTGTATTCGGTTACTACGGCTGGGCCGGCGTAGAGCGTTCCGGGATGGAGTTCGTCGCGGGAGTAGATTTTCGTTTTCAGCGTCCGGCCATTGAAGGTGACTTTGGCTTCAGGCGGGGAATACCTCGCTGGCTTCGCCCGGGGGCGAACCAATGCCCCCGCTGCTACATGGGACTTCAAAGTTGCGCGCAGGCGCAACGTTACTAACTCAATCTCGCGATTGAGATGAATGTAGCCGTAGCGGCGGTGGTGTTCGTGCCGGAAATCCTTCAGCAGATTTTTCGTCAGGGGGAGGTTCAGTTCGTATCCTTGGCCGCGGTAGCGGAGGTCGACCGTCCGGGTGGAGCGCGGCTTGCCCTGCCAGCATTCGGCGGCAAAGTCTTCGGCGGCGGTTTTATTCAGCGCTCGGAATTCTCGATTTAGATCTCGAAATGGAATTTTGTTTTCGACCGGCCACAGGATCGTGCGCGAATAGTCTTTGACTACGTCGCTCGCCAGGATTCCCAGGGCGCTGAGCGCGCCGGGGAATGCCGGGACGACGACGTGCGGAATACCGAGTGCTTCCGCCAGGGCGCAGGCGTGGAGGCCTCCGGCACCGCCGAAGGCGATCAGCGCAAACTGGCGCGGGTCGCGTCCGCGCTCTATCGAGACGACGCGAATGGCTTTTTCCATTGTGGAGTTCACGACCCGGATCACACCGGCAGCGAATTCTCTGACGGTCAACGCTGAGCTCCGCTCTCTCAGCCACTCCCTGGTCACGGCTTCGGTGCGGGGCAGGTCCAGGGTGAAATCTCCGCCCAGGAATTTCCTGGGCTGGAGGCGGCCGAGGAGCAGGTTCGCGTCGGTCACCGTGGGCTGCGTGCCTTTGCCGTAGCAGATGGGACCGGGATCGGCTCCGGCCGACTCAGGTCCGACGCGGAGGACTCCAGCGGCGTCAAAGCGGGCGAGGGAACCTCCACCAGCGCCGACGGTGTGGATGTCGAGCATCGGGACGCTGATGGGGAGGCCGGCGATGTGGGCGTCGTTGGCGGTCTTGATCTCGCCTTCGACGAGAGAAACGTCGGTGGAAGTGCCTCCCATGTCGAAGGCGATGATGTTGTCGAAGCCGCTGGCACGGGCGGTGGTGAGGGCTCCTACGACGCCTCCGGCGGGGCCGGAGAGCACGGTGCGGACGGGCTCGCGGGCCGCGGCGGACAGAGCCGTAATGCCGCCGGAGGATTGCATGACGAAAATGCGAGGAGCCGAGCCGGCGTCCGGCCTTTGGCTCCCGGCTTCCGGATTTCTTATTTCGGACCCCGGGTGCCGGACGCCGCGCAGAGCTTTCTGTTCCATGGCGCCAACACGCTCGAGGGCCGTGCGCCGCGCGATGATTAATTCACGGGCGTGGCGTTCGAGATTTTCCAGGTAGTGCTGCATCACCGGTTCGAGGTAGGCATTGATCGTCAGGGTGGAGGTGCGTTCATATTCGCGGAATTCGGGGAGAATTTCGTGGGAGATCGAGAGCGGAACCGCCAGTGGTTTGAGAACTTCGGCAACCGCCTGCTCGTTTTTCGGATTCGCGAATGAAAACAGAAGCGAGATGGCAATCGATTGCGGATTCGCGGCTTTGAGTTGAGCAACCAGTTCGCGCTGTTCTGCTTCGGTCGGCGTGATGAGGATTTCACCGTCGGCAGCGGTGCGTTCGTTGATGCCGAAGCGAAGATTGCGGGGAACCAGAGGTTCGACGCGCTCGAAGAAGAAATCGTAAAGCCTGGGGCGGGCCTGGCGTCCGATTTCGATGGCGTCCTCGAAGCCTTTGGTGGCGACCAGCGCCGTGCGGGCGCCTTTGCGTTCCAGCAACGTGTTCGTGCCCACGGTGGTGCCGTGGAGAAGGATGAATTCTCCCGGCGAAACGCCTGCCTCGGGCGAGGAAATCCCCATCGCTCGAGACGGTCGAAACCGGGGTATCCCGCCGATGATGCGGGCAACCGCTTCCACGATGGCCTGGGAGGGATCGTGTGCCGTGGAAAAAATCTTCAGCATTTTAAGCTGACTGCTTTCAGGATCGATCCAGATGCAGTCGGTGAATGTGCCTCCGGTGTCGATGGCGATACGCAGAAGTGGCGGGCGGCGCGGCATGGGCCCGGCTAGATTAACATCCACGAGGAAAATCCCCACTTGTCTCAAAACCGGCGAGAAACGGGGACCTGGTCCGGTGGAGTAACATCTCGCTATGAGATATGCATTTCTGGTCGAAACGTATGCCACTGAGCGGGTGAAGGTGCTCAGTGTGTGGAGTGAGTTTCAGGATTCGGTTCTCACCACCCGGCCGCGGCAGGGCGATCCGCGCGGGCGGAGTGTAGTCGAGCAGATGGTGCATCAGTGCGTGAGCGAGGATTTGTGGTTTCGCACTATGTTGGGCATTGATGTGGAAGCACCGCCGCTGCCGGGTGCGGAGACGCGGATGGAGTTTATCCGGCGCTACGCGGCCGACAGCGGGAAGCGGCTGGCGGCGCTGGAATCGAAGGACGATGCCTGGTGGGAAAGTGAAACGTCGTTTTTCGAGGTGCGGCGATCGCGGGCCTGGGTGATGGTGCGCAGGATCGCACATACGTCGCATCATCGCGGGCAGTTGATGGCCATGTTGCGGATGCTGGGAACCGACGTACACAGCAATTACGGGCCTACCGCGGATACCGGTGGGTTGATGGCAAATCGGGCTCCAACGATTTATGCGTATGGAAGTCTGGAGGAGCTGCTGGCGGAAGGCGAGAAGGCGAGGCTGCCGGGAGCGGGCGGGAAAGCAGTGACGGAGAGGCCGGATCACTAGACCAGAGTTCTGCTCTGTTTTCCCCGAAGCTCAAGGTCCCCCCATTGCGGGGGGACGATTCGAATCGCTGGCGGTCACTTGGTCGTGAAAGCCAGGGTCAGCAGCGTCTTTTGTTCCACCTCGTGGGCTTTGGCGCTTCCTGTAGCAGGACTGGGGCTCGAGGAACGCTTGACGCTCAGTACCGGGCGTTCGCCGGCAATTCGTTTCAGGCGCGTCAGCATATTGAACATGGCTCCCATGTTGGCTGGTTCTTCCTGCACCCAGACGATGTC
>Ga0123356_10004017_pt1 | contig 15271 bp, 14 predicted proteins | sample TergutEmb28metaG_2_FD_92546 | JGI IMG/M metagenome (GOLD analysis project Ga0123356, IMG submission 92546) | Embiratermes neotenicus P3 segment gut microbial communities from Petit-Saut dam, French Guiana - Emb289 P3 | ecosystem: Host-associated > Arthropoda: Insects > Digestive system > Gut ... | reverse complement strand
CTGCTGTCACGGAAGAAAAGCGTATCGGATCCGTTGCTCATTATAAAATTTGTACCATTATTTGTCAACCCCCACCCTTCGCCATTATACTTAAAGGTTCCCTTATTTTGCAGAGACGGAAAGTCGTATCGGATTGCGAACTGATCCTTCCATGTCAACTGAACGAGTTCTCCGTTGAGTATGGTTATCCCTTCGGCAAATACATTAGGTACAGGTATTTTTAAAAGCGCTTTGCCGTTTGACGGGTCAACACGGCGCAACGTGGAGTGACCCGCAAGACCCGTGCTTTCGTAAAGTATGGAATCAACAAAGATAAGGCCCTGAGTGAACGCTGCGGGATCGTGCGCGACAGTACGTAATATGGCAGGCTTAACGACCGGCGCGCTGCGAATCGGCTGGCCGTGCAATCCAAAAACGACAACGCAAACGCATAGCGTTAAGATACAAATTTTATAACTGTGACGGTAGATACGCATGGGTCAGTCTTACCCGCACAACAGATGAAACATATCGCCGTCACCCGCCATGCAGCGCATGGGTTCGTCATCTAACAAATAAAAGCGGCGAACCCATGCGAATTGATGATCACAATGTTAACACTCGCACTTTTCGTCGTCACACTTGCAGGACAGCTTGTTATAAAGAAACGCACCCGCAGCGGCTACGATTGCCAGTACCACCAACGCTTTAATAAACTTCATCATAAAACACTCCTGTCATAAAAGAACGTTATGAAAAAACAAACATCATCTATTATTAAAGATACATATAGACACGGAAACTTTCAACGTTTAATTTTTATTGGTTGGAGACAGGGGGGCTGCCCCCCCTTTATATCCATCCTTATAAAAGACATCTATATGAAAACTGCTACGCCGATTTCAGATACTCGAGTACCTTTTGCGTATCGTGAACCGGCGGTTTGCAGGAGTTGTTGGTAAATACGTAAGCGGTTACCTTTCCTTCGCGCGCCTGATAATCTTTGAGAAAATCTGCATATTTTACGATTTCAGGATTATCGGTATCGGTCGGTTTAAATACCAATACCGTATCGGGTAAAAACTGGTGACCCAATTCAGCAAGCATCTCTTTTGTACGCGGGTCATCCATTGCGCCCGCAATTATAACTTCCGCACCGCCTATGACCATGTAGTTCATGATAAAAGCGGCAAAGAGCGACGGCGCCCGCACAAGCTCTCCTGAAAACGCACTCTTCATCATTGATATTCTGTCATCAAAATCGGGAGAGGTTAAAATTCTGCCAAGCACAATCTGATTGAGAAGCCCCACAGAGTTTGCCGACGGGTACGCATCGTCAAATATCTCTTTTCTGCGTAAAAGCAGCTCTTCGCCGTAGTCGGCTACTGTAAAAAACCCGCCGTTAATATCATCCCAAAAGTGATCAACCAAATGTTTGTTGAGATTAAGAGCCTCACCCAAAAAATGTGTGCCGAATTTTGATTCGTAAATTTCAAGCAGCCCCCAAATCAAAAACGCGTAGTCGTCGGCATAACCTGCCACCGCCGCTTCGCCGTCTTTAAAACGGTGCATCAGCGAGTGATCTCTTTTATCGCACACGTTATCGAGTAAAAAGTTTGCGGCCTGACACGCCATATCATAGTACTCGTCATTCTGAAACACTCTTGACGCGCGGGCAAGAGCCGCGATCATTAGACCGTTCCAGTCTGTCAAAATTTTCTCATCACGCAGAGGATGTACGCGGTGTTCGCGCGCAACGAGCATCCTTGTCCTCACAGCTTCTATCCGTTTTTCAAATTCGTCCGCGGGGATACCAAGCTCCGCGGAGAGTTTATTGACAGATTCGTCTCTGTAAAGGATATTCATTCCGTCAAAGCGGCCCATAATCTCCTCTACATTGCCGCCGTGGCGGATGTTAAAGGCGCGGAACGCAAGACAGCTGTCCTCTTTCCCTATGATTTTTTCCGACTCCTCGGCTGACCACGTGTAATACTTGCCCTCAATCCCTTCGCTGTCCGCGTCCTGAGCGCTGTAGAAGACGCCCGAATCGCTTCGTAAATCTCTGATCACATAGGAGATTATCTCCTGAGCGGTTTTTGCGTACTCCTCTTTTTCTGTGGCCTGATACGCTTCGGTGTATACAAGCGCCATCATCGCCTGATCGTAGAGCATCTTTTCAAAATGAGGAAGACGCCACTCTTTATCGCTTGTATAACGGTGAAAGCCAAAACCTATGTGGTCGTAAAGCGCGCCGTTGCGCATGGCTCTGAGAGTGTGCTCGCAAATATCAAGCGCTTTCCGCTCGCCGGTTTTTTTCCAGTAACGCAGCAGAAAAAGAATCGTCTGCGGCGTTGGAAATTTCGGAGAGTCGCCAAACCCGCCGCTTATACTGTCGTACTGCTCAGCTAATTGCGCATATGTCTCTTTTAACAGCGCTTCATCATCCGCCTGAACCGGCGGAATGTGTGAGAACATACGCAGTGAGTTTGTAAATTGAAGCGCTGAACCGCAGATCTCATCCCGCCGCATTTTCCAGAGCTGCTCAATTTGCGGAACAAGATCAAGCATTCCTATAAGATTTCCGTCTGTCTTGCGCGGAATGTAAGTCGCCGCAAAAAACGGTAATTTGTCCGGCGTCATAATAATTGTGAGCGGCCATCCGCCGCCGCCTGTTATCACCTGACAAAAATACATATAAACGTCATCAATATCCGGTCTCTCTTCTCTGTCTACCTTCACGCATATAAACGCGCGGTTTAAAAGAGAAGCGACCTCTTCATTATGAAAGCATTCACGCTCCATAACGTGACACCAGTGACAGGTCGAATATCCTACCGAAAGGAATATCGGCTTATCTTCGCGTTTTGCCCTTTCAAACGCCTCTTCACCCCACGGATACCAATCTACCGGATTATGCGCGTGCTGTAAAAGATAGGGACTTTTTTCGTTTACGAGCCTGTTTGGGCTCCTGTTTCCATTATTGCTTTTATTGAAATTAAACAGTTTCATGCTCGCCTCCCTGGCTTCGCCGCCTCCTTTTTGGAAGCAGCTACTTCTCATTCGCTGCCGCCTGCCTGTAAGAAATGCGCAGAGCTGAAGCATGATATTGTTATTTTCTGGCTATCATCGAAAAGTACTCTTCATCGGCGCGTTCACTTTCCGCGAAATATGAGACAATTCTGTCCGCTTTACGTTTGGCAAGCATCGCGGCGGAACGCGCAACGCCTTCCTCTTCGCACAGTTTTTCGTTTAAAGCGTTAAGCGCGTCACGAAGCTCACTTAAACTTGAATATTTTGTCATATCAAGCTTATGAAGATCGCCTATAAAATTATCAAACCCTATTATCTCATTCTCCAGAAGCGCTTTATTTTCCATAAACACATAGTTCGAAATCTCACCCGTTCCATACTCCTCACGATATTTTGCTTCCTTCTTACGCAGCCGCACCTTCAAACTTTCAAGCTCCAAAGTATAAACAACAATAAACGCATGAAAACGGCTATCCATACAACGCTCCTGCTTATAAGTGATTAACTTAGAGACCCGTCACTTATAAAAGAGCAAATCGAAAACCTTTTAATTTCAACTGTTAACTTCCACAGCTACCCCGTACTGTTTGATAAACTCCTCCACTAACCTGTGCGCCTCGTCGTCAGGACATTGTCTGGGCGGATGTTTACAGAAGTACGACGACGGCGCAAACAAAACGCCACCAAGACCCGCGTTGAGCGCAAGTTTGCAGCAGCGGATAGAGTCTATGGCAACGCCCGCGCTGTTGGGGGAATCTTCCACAGACAAGCGCAGCTCTATGTTCATAGGCACATCGCCGAACAGCTTACCTTCCATACGCAGAAAGCATAACTTTTGATCATTCTGCCAGGGTACGTAATCCGACGGGCCTACGTGGATATTTCTGTCCGCAAGCCTCTCCGCGGCAACTGACTGCACCGCTTCGGTCTTGGACTCTTTTTTAGATTTGAGACGGCTCTTGTTGAGCATATTGAGAAAATCGGTATTGCCGCCGGTGTTGAGCTGATAGGTGCGTTCAAGTTTAACGCCGCGTTTTTTGAAAAGATCGGTAAGTATGCGGTGAGTGATTGTCGCCCCAAGCTGCGCTTTAATGTCGTCGCCGATTACCGGCAGCCCCGCGCCTTCAAACTTAGCCGCCCACTCAGGATTTGAAGCGATAAACACAGGGATATTATTGATAAATCCCATCTGCGCGTCAATTGCGCACTGAGCGTAAAATTTTGTTGCCTCTTCTGAACCGACAGGCAGATAATTAACTAAAATCTCCGCGCCCGATCTTTTCAGAGAATTTATTATCTCCTGCGCTGTCGCGCTTTTTTCATCGCTCTTTAAAAACGTAACGTCGTCTTCATAATCTTTCATGTGCTCGGAGCAGCCGTCAAGCACACAACCCATCTCTACCATAACGCCCGACGCCGGCATATCCGGACAGAAAACAGCGGTACAGTTAGGCTTTGAAAAAATCGCCTTATTGACGTCCGTACCTACTTTGCGCCTGTCTATGTCAAACGCGGCGGCAACCTCAATGTCGCCGGGAGTGTAGCCGCCGATATTCCAGTGCATTAAACCAATGGCGTCCTGCGGCTGCCTGTTACGGTAATACTCAATACCCTGAAGAAGAGAGCTGGCGCAATTTCCAACGCCTACTACCGCAATCTTAATCTTTCCCATAAAACTGCAACTCCTCCCAACAACTTTTGGCTTATTTATTTAACGATAGAGAATTGAGAATAGTCCGCAAAACTTATGCCAATAACCGCAGAAACAGCGGAAATTAAACTCAAACGCCTCAGGTATACGCAGATCTGCGGCTCAGACTTGAAATCTGACGGTGGATTTTTACATCTTGGATGGGTGCGGCGGATTTGAATAATTAAGAACCGGTATTCATATTTGAGAAAACCGGTTGCCGTTAGTGAGAAAATTCTTTAAAATAAGTCCGCCGGCAATTATAAACAGCACTATGCAAAGCGCCTGATTATGCGTGAGCGGCCCTATCATTTTGGAAGCGCTGTAAACACGTGTGAACTCAATAGCAAAACGCAGCACCGAATAAAACAGCACCAATAAATAAAACTGCAGTCCCGCAAACGGTTTTTTCTTAGCGACAAGATAAATTATTACAGCGATGGCAATCCCGCCGGCCGCCTCATAAAGCTGAGAGGGCATAAGGCCGTGAGCCTCTGCGGAGTGCTGATAGTATCCTGCGGGGCTTGCGTTGTTCGGATAGTGTACGCAAAGAAAACTATGCGCTTTAACCGCCGCGCCGTGACAGCATCCGTTCAAAAAGCATCCGATTCTTGTAAGGGCGATGCCGATGCCCACATTCGGCGCGTACATATCAAGATACGGCAGAGGCGGAATCTTTTTAAGTTTAAGGAAAATGACCGCCGCCGCGATCGCTCCCAGAAATCCGCCGTACATCACAAGGCCGCTGATCCCAACGCCGCCGCCCGCAAACGGATTTATAATAGAGAGAAGATTCCCCTGAAATTCATCAAAATGCCAAAACACGTAATAAAGACGCGCCCCTGCAACTGCGGCTATAATAATATATAAACCCAAATCAGAAACTGTATCGGGATTAAGTCCGGCTTTTTTTGCACGATGCGCGGAGATAAAAATCCCTATGAGAAACGACAGCGCAAGCATCGTCCCGTAAGAGGGCACAGGAAATGAGAATATGTTAAATAACACTGGATGCATTAATATAACCTTGATACTGTAATAAAACTATTGCAGAGACGGCCGCAATTTGTAAGGGCGGGGGTAAGCCCCGCCCGCTCATTCTAACGGCGATACGGATTATTCAGCCACAATACTCCCTGCTCCATACCAAACCACAAATCTCCGTTGGTATCGCGGGACATCTGATACACCTGAGAAGCGGGGATACCGAGTCTGTTCGGATCAAAAACCCACTCACCGTCATTGTTCATTCTGAAAAGTCCGGTAGGTGAACCAAACCATGTTCTGCGGGTATCATTCATAATAGAGGTAACGCCCGGATGAATCTCCATAAATTTCCGCCACTCCTTACCGTCAAAGCGGGCTATGTCTTTGGGGCCTGTCGCAGCCCATACTGCGTCTGTACCCGGCTCTACAGTGAGCGCCTTAACGTCATTCCACTCTAAATGCCTCTGGCGGGCGTCATAAAGCTGCCATTTGGAACCGTCAAAAGAGTTTATACCCTTATCTGTACCAAACCATACCGTTCCTTTAGAATCAACTGCAATAGCCTGAACTTTATTTGATACAAGTCCCTCGGCTGTTGTGAACTTTGTCCATGAACCGCCCCTGAAACGCGCCGCTCCGTTCGCGGTGCCGACCCACACGTCACTTTTTGAAACAGCAAGACTAAGCGCGTTGTTGTCGGGCAGGCCGTTTTCCGCAGTATAAACGGTAAAATTATTGCCGCCGCGCACCGCCACGCCGGCGGGGTTTGCAAACCAGATCTGACCGCTTCCGTCAAGCGCCATAGCTTTAACCCCGTCCGAAGGAATTGTGCCGAGCCTTGGGAACTGCTGCTGCGCGTTAGTCCGAATATTCAGAGAAATTACAGTTTCATCTGTCGCGTACCAAATTACATCTCTGCTTGCCACAGCAAAAGCTTTTACCGGCGAAGCGGCCCTGTATATCCTAAACTCATTAGGCTTATCAAAACTTACTGAATCAGCCTGCACATTCTGAGAATACGCGGCAAAATTTGCGCCGATAATCATAGCCGCAACAGGAATCAAACTCAAACGCTTCAGCATACAACACCTCCAGCTTTAGGGGAATATATAAACTTTAATTATAGATCCAACGATTAAACAAGTAAAATACATGGACAACGGCTCTCTATGCAACCTTTTTTGTTTGAGCCTGAAAACGCCGCAAATTGAATTTACTCTCGCGCTGCCGGCCAGCGGTAATTATCCGAACGCCAAGCAAGCCGCATGGAACCGCAGCGCAGCTTATACAGCAGGGGCGGCGCTCATTGCAGGCGGTATAAAATAAGAGCGTTTTAATCTTTGAAGCAGCTAAATACTATTTTATCTGTATGATCAGTATGAATTGTATAGTAGTCTGCGGGCCTACCGTTTCAGGAAAAACAAAGCTTGCCGTGCAAATTGCCGGCTCTTTGAATGGCGAGATCCTGTCTGCCGATTCGCGTCAGGTTTACCGCGGGATGGATATCGGTACCGGCAAAGATCTTCATGAGTATGTTAAGGATGGCAGAAGTATCCCCTATCATCTTATTGACATTGTTGACCCTTCGCAAATCTATACGCTTTATGATTATCAGCGTGATTTTTACAAAGCGTTTCGGGACGTTACAAATCGGAGTCATATGCCTATAGTTGCAGGCGGCACCGGCCTGTACATCGAGGCTGTTTTAAAAGGATACCACATAGCGCCTGTTCCAGAAGACGTTGAGTTTAGAAAATCGCTGATGGCTCAGCCTTATGAAAAGTTATTGCAGACGCTTGAAAGTGAGAATCCTCAATTACTCGCAAAAGCCGATATAAGCACAAAAAAGCGGATTGTACGTGCGCTTGAAATATCACGGTCAGGTTTTGATGTTTGCCGTGATGAAAATGAAGGGAAGGGAGACGCGCCCGATTTTCCGCAGATTAATCCTCTTATCCTTTACTTAGTGTGGGATCGCGCAATCCTCAGAGAGCGGATAGAAAGACGGCTTCACGAGCGCTTTCAAAACGGTATGATCGATGAGGTTGCAAAACTGCTCGAATCTGGAATTTCTGTTGACCGATTAGATTTATTTGGGATGGAGTACAGGCACATTGCCGGTTATCTTACAAAAAAAGTAAGCTATGAGCAGATGACCGCAGAATTATTACAGGGTATTTTCCACCTTGCAAAGCGTCAGGACACATGGTTCAGAGGGATGGAACGGCGTGGGATGAAGGTACATCATGTACAAACGGCGGACTTTGAGGATGTGAAAAAAATCCTGTCCAATAATGGGATGGCCTTAATCCTGAGGGACTGAGATACGTTTTTGCGTTGACGCATGCGAATACGCGCGGTTGTTCCATTACCACTCCCTGACCCAGGGCAGCTCCTCTTTAGGCAGTTCGTAGGCATAGCCCGGAACGTGGACGAGCGCTTTATAGGTCCAGTAGTTCGCCATCACTTTTTTTACGTATCCGCGGGTTTCAAGAAAACCTACGTCCTCTACAAAAAGATCGTATTCCAGGTTTCTGTTGCGCTCCAACCATTTGTTTGCGTTATGACGTCCGGCGTTGTAACCGCAGAGCGCAAGAACATGAGTCAGTTCCGGAACGCCTTTAAAGTGATCTAACAGTCCGCGCAGATAATATGTTCCGAAGCGTACATTATAAGTATAGCTGTACAGAGAATCTACCGTGAACCTTTCTTTTAAATGTCCGGCGATATTACGGCCCGTGGCGGGCATAATCTGCATGAGCCCTACGGCGCCTGCAGGCGAGACAATATTCATGTCAAAAATGCTCTCCTGACGAATAACAGCGCTCACAAAAAGAGGATCAACGCCAAAACGCTGCGCATTTTCACTTATCGTAGCGGAGAAAAACGGGGGAAAAATCAGCGCCTTCACCTGAACGGGAGTAGCCACCCGGTGCTCAACGGGAATACGCCACGCCAACCGCCGCGCGACCCGAAACGAAAGCGCCTCGGATCCTGCTATCGCATAAGCCGCTGCCAGATCATACTGCAAGGCAAGATTGCCGTGATAGTTAATTTCAATATTCTCCAAGAAAAAACTCGCCTCACGGGGACGCCCAACGGTGAGAAGCGCCGCGCCTCTGCGTAAATCCGTACTGTCTTTGGCTGTGAGATTTCTCCTTGGCGACGGAGAGGCAGAGTTAAGCCAGGCGCGTACATTATCGTCTGACATAACCCCCGTGTTTAAAAGCGCGCTGGTTATCGCAAGGCCGCTGATAGTATCTCCCATTAATTGACGGGCGCGATGAGCGTAGTAGTCGGTCGGATCAAGACGGGAGATGTTATTCCAAACCCTGTGCGCTTCTTCTGTTCTGCCCATAGCGAGATAGCTCTTACCCTGCCAGAACTGCCCCGCCCACAGATAGCTTGACTGCGGGAATCTTCTCTGAAAATTTGTGAGCACTACAACGGCGCTGTCAAACTGCTGCTGCCTGTAAAAACAGAGCGCATAGCGCAAGTGCGCTTCCTCGGTTCTTCTTCCCTTTGTATTTAATACCCGCTGATAGATCGCCGCCGCCTGCTTATACTGTTTTCTCTCTTCGTGACGCCAGGCGCGAAGCCACAGAATATCCTGTGTTTTTGAATTTGTAGGGAAATGACGGATGTGAGTATTGTACCATTTGTCAGCTTCCTCAAAATTATTGAGGTTACGGTAAGCGCGCGCAATCTGCATCAGAACATCTGAATCGGGGCCGTATTCTGTATGATGTTTTTTATACAAAGTTATAGCCTGCTGCCACTGGGCTCTGCCAAAAGCGATCTGCGCGCTGAGAAGCTGTGAACGCCGCGCGGTGACTGCGCGTGAAAAATCTCTGCGCCTTTGAGCCGAAGTCAGAAGTTTCTGCGCCGTTTCAAACTCACGGCACTTGCTTGACTGAAGCGCAAGCGCAAAGAGAAACTGCGTAGACAATGTTGAATCATCATTGCGTCCCTGAAAAAAGCGGCCTATAAACTTGCACGCCTCGCGGCTGTCAAGCTGTGAAAAATTCTGCTCTAAAAGCGAATCCGCCTCCGCAACCAATCCCGCGGCAAAAAGCGAGTCATACTGCGCTCCAAAGGCGGCGGCGTTAAACGTACTGCGGCTCTGTACCCACTCCCTGTACTCGTTAGACCATGACTGACCTGCGGGCACTGTTCCGCCATTATTTTCAACATCTCTTATTTTCGCAAACAACGAGCGGCGGTACTTCGCAGGCAGCCCCGCAGCCCTCAGAGCCGAACCGTAGGCTCTTACCGCAAGAACGTTCTCGCCGGAAGCGGAGTGCATATCCCCAATCTGTTCAAACGCAAGCGGCGCGAGCGCCGGACTGTTTTTACTGACTTTATCAAGAGACTCCTGCGCGTCATCAGTTTTATTTAACAAAGCGGCGATCGTTCCAAGCTTAAAAAGCTGATGCGGAGCTTCACGGTTAAGCGAATCTTTTTTGATGGCAGACGCCGCGTCTTCATACGATCCTGCCCGCAGCTCACTGAACCCAATCCAGCAAACAGGTTCCGGCAGACGCGGCGATGCGCCTGTTATCCAAAACAAACCGCTAAAACAGAATAGCGCCGTGAATCTCATAATCCGCGTAAACAATTTCGCACTCATAACAACCTTAAGCCTTTAAGCGGTATATTCCAAATCTTTTAACCATAAATAAATATAACATAAAACAATTCAATTGTGTACGGATTAATAACGAACGGAGCGGCAGCTCATGCGCCGCCCCGCATTTCGAAGTGATATGTCCTGTCTTGCGGGCAGAATTGTTATCTTACCAGATCAATCGTTTCACCGATCATATCGTTTTTCATGGAGATCATTTTAAGATTTGCGCTGTAGATGTGCTTGTCTGACGTAAGACTCGTCATATCCTGAGTCAGATCCTGCGCGTTATAACCAACCGCTGAGATAGAGACGGTATCTTTCACCCCTTCGCTCTGCACCAACCGCTGAGATTTAAAACCTTCCGTATTGGCATTGGCTACGTTGTGGGCGGTATTATCAACCCTCGTTACAGCAGCCCGAACCGCGCTCACCGACGGATTGAAAGACAGATCCATAATTATCTCCTTTTCCGATACATTTATACCATATATCTATAAGATAACAAAAAAATGTCTTTTTTCCAAATCTTTTTTTCGTTTTTCATTTTTTTCGGCTGTTTGGGGAAGGATTTTGTATTTATCACATGAAAAAATATTATATTGAAGAATATTCATCCACCGTGATGAACATCTCACCATCTTTTTTCGCTTCTCCCTTTCATAGTTTTTTATAAATTATTGCGGTTCATCACACTTATTAAGGAGAATATTATAATGAAAAAGAAGACGTTTCTTTTGGTGGTTTTCCTTACTGCGCTCCCGCTCTTTTTTTGCAATCGTGACGCAAATAACACGCAGACCGGCAAATCTGTACAAAATTCAAAAGAACTTCCGCTGCCCGATACCATAACGGCAGCGTTTTACAATGTTGAAAACTTATTTGATTTTAATCTCGACGGTACCGAATACGACGAATATAAGCCTGGAGCGTTCGGATGGACAGAGGAAGTTCAAAAAAGAAAACTGAATAATGTCGCGTCTGTTATAGCCGCTTTAGACAGTGACATTGTAGGCCTCAGTGAAATAGAGAATATGAACGTATTGAAAGAGCTTCAGCTTGAACTTGACAAAATGGATGCGGTTTTCCCTTACGCCGCAGTAGGAGAATCGCCGGGATCGGCCACTCTCACGGCTTTACTTTCAAAATTTCCAATCAGAGAAAAATTCGTATATCCTGTTGAAAAATCCCGTTCAATTCTTGAAGCGCTTGTCGGCAGAGGCGATGACAGTTTAAGAGTTTTTGTCAACCACTGGCCGTCAAAACGTCACCCCGAATCAAAACGCCTTGAAGCCGCAAAAACTTTGCGAACACGGATTGATGAACTCCCGCCAACCGATGATTATCTCATAATAGGCGACCTTAACTCAAACTACAACGAGTTCGCAACATTTCACACCGAAGGGTTCAACGATACCAAAGGACAAACGGGAATAAACCATATACTTAAAACGTCCGTTGCCGGCACTGCGCCGCGCTCATCCAAAACATTTGTTTGCAAAGGAGAACTCTCTGCATGCGGTGATTGCCATTATAACCTCTGGCTTGATCTGCCGGAAGAGAAACGGAAAAGCTACGTCTTCAGGGGCGCGCCGCAAACTATTGACCATATTCTGATACCGCCGGCTTTAGTTGATGAGCATGGCTATTCTTATCTGAAAGGTTCGTTTGAGGTCTTTACATGGGATGACGCGCTTTTGCGCGACGGAGTTCCCTACCGCTGGCAGATGATTTTCAGAGGGAAAGTAAAATATCACGCCGGACACGGTTTTTCTGATCACCTGCCAATAAGAGCGCGTTTTATAAGAGCCTCTATTGTTGCCGCAGATACATCCTCATCTCATCAGAATTATTGTATGGATATTGATCCGAACACGGTACGAAAAGGTGATTTTACCGTTACGGTTGACGGATGGATACGCGGCGACAGCCGTTTCTCCGTTTCAAGAGACAGCCGTTTCGCAAAAAGCGGAACCCACAGCCTGCACACACGCGGAATGCACGAGAGCGAAAACCGCACGGCAGCGAGAGCAAGACTTCAGACAGAGGCCGCCGACAAATATTTGACAATGAGTATGCGGGGATCAGGAAATATCTCGCTTCGCGTACGCCGTCCCGCCGAAAAATGGGTCTACTATAACGCGCCGGATTTCACTCAGTCAAAAAGCGCCCGTTATAAAAAATGGTCGTCCGCTAACCGCTGGACAGATATAAAAATACCCCTTCCGCCAGCAGGAGCACAGAGTGCGCAGGATATAGAAGTTGAAATCAGATCAGGAAAAGGAGAGGCGGTTTCCATGTGGATTGATCAGGTGCGGTTGAGGTAACGATTTTATTGTTTTTTCTCGAAAAATTTCATAATGAAAAAAATATCTTGCCAATTTCATAAAAAGATGTTACACCATAAAGTATGGGGTTCTGTCTTGAATTTCAAAGTAAGTAGACAGTTTTCCTGAAATTGCAATCTACTACAATTTCCTCTGATGTTTACGTCAGTATTTACGGCGGATATTAGTGCCAATTACCGTCATAACTACTGAGTGGGAGCATCAATTATATTAAAAAACGCTACTTTTGAAAAAACTCTTGCAAATGGCATAATTTTAGGTTATATTTAAAGTATAAACGCATGACGCTTGCGTCATTGCCCCCGGGAGCCTGAGCGACCGGGATTTTTTTTATCCTTTTTTGTGTATTTATGGGTTAAAACGTGGCTCGTGTATCATTTTTTGTTGACGGTTTTAATCTTTACCATTCGCTCAACAACGACCAGTACAAACTCTTCAAATGGCTTAATCTGCGAAAACTCGCTGAATTATATCTCCAAAAACAAGATCATGTAGCTGATGTTTTCTATTTTACCGCACTTGTAACGTGGAACCATGAAAAAAAGAAACGTCACAAACTTTTTATTCAAGCGAACGAATCCTTTGGCGTAAAAACAATATATGGTAATTTCAAACCCCGACCTCAACGATGCCCTATATGCAAAAAATCATATTCCGTATTTGAAGAAAAAGAGACAGATGTTAATCTCGCGATAGAGTTATATCGGCAGGCTTGTAATAACAGTTACGATACAGCGGTCATATTATCCGGTGATAGTGATCTAATTCCAGCTATAAATGCAGTTAAAAAGAAATTCCCTCAAAAGAAAGTTGGCATTTTAATACCTCCTGATAAAAAAGTTGATGCGCTAAAATGTGTAGTTGATTTCCCTTGGAAAATCAAAAACAGACATTTATCAGCGTCTTTACTCCCCGGCAGCATAAATCTCGCAGACGGTTCACAAATACTCTGCCCTGAACAATGGAAAAAATCTGTAATTCCAACTGCGATTTGATAATTTTGGTATAATTAGTGTCATTATTTACGGTGGATTAGTACCAACTACTATCATATACTACTGGCGCAACTTGTGACATAACTACTCTCTGATGTCGCTTCTCCTAAAGACGTGCATTAGTAAAATACGAGAAGAAATTAGGTTAATACTATTCCCAATTAAATAGTTAACCAATCAAAAAACGAAAAGTGTTTTTAAGCGGATTATTCATGGCTTTTACAAGCATTCTCTCCATGTGTGTGAGAGTGCAATAGGTTTCGAGATATGCTTTGTAACTTCCTGAATAAATGCGAAATGGCATAATCCATTGGCATCCCAAGTATTGCGAAACAAAACTGTTCGAATCTTCAACAAACGGCACACGAGCGTTACGACTTTCGTTTCTGGCAAAAGCCTTATCAAACTCTTCACGGGTTTTACAAGATAATAATTTTTTCGCATATTCTAAATCAGGTTCACGACTAAAGGGAGGGTAGAAACCTTTAAATTCTCCTTCAATCAAGATATAAAACTCCTCTATGAAATTAGCATAGTTACTAAGAAATATGTTCTCTTTAATAACGTATTTTTCGTATCGCTCGTTCTCAGCACCATTCTGTAAGAGGGTATAATTATCCAAAATTCCTTCTGCCGAATATTTAAAAAAATCGCTTTTGCGCCTTTTCTCTAACTCAAACTCTAAAAATATTGAACCTTCAATTCCTGCGCCCACTAAGCAACTCCTTTTTAAAACGTATTTGTCGAAACAATCCCACATCTAATTATTGTAACTGAAGATGGTTTACCTTTACTAAATATACATTTTTGTATGGGACAATCAGGCTCTGCTGTCACGCCTTTTAAGTTGTTTAACATCTTTCTCTAATTTTTCGATTCGACCTTCAAGAGTTTGTTTGGGTAAGTCTTTTTTACCGGATTCTTTTATGTCACCATTTCCGCATATAAGCCAGTCAAGCGAGATGCCATAAGTATTTCTGATTTTTACAAGAGTGTCTACTTTTGGGGTACTATCTCTGTCGAGACATACGTATAATGTACTCTCATCAATCTCTGTTTTATTAGCAAAATTAGCGATTATCCCGTTTTCGCGCTCATCTACTATTTGGATAATTCGTAACAAAACTTCATTTGTAAGTATTTTTTTCCAATCCTTACCTTTTCTGGCCATTTAGACTCCCCGAAAACACCATTAAAGTCAACGAGTTATTCAAACAACCATAAAAAATATAAAATTAATTAAGAAATAACTTGCTTTTGTTATTTTCAAAAGTTATATTTAATTATAGTTGTTGACTTAGTCCCCTTGTTCCAACGGCAATCGGGCAGGGGGCAATATTTACCTAAAATAATATAATGCAGGATATTGACTACAACGATTTAGCTTTTCTGCTTCTTGTGTCTGATATTGTAAAATCTGATATTTTTACCGCTCTATGAGTTATCAATTAACATACTTGAAAGGAGCGGCGCAATGAAACAAATCTACGGTTATGTTCGCGTGTCATCACGTGAGCAGAATGAGGACAGGCAGCTTGCTGCCATGCAGGATTTTGGGATACAAAACGGCAATATCTACTTAGACAAACAGTCCGGTAAAGATTTTAATCGTCCG
>Ga0123356_10004016_pt1 | contig 15272 bp, 14 predicted proteins | sample TergutEmb28metaG_2_FD_92546 | JGI IMG/M metagenome (GOLD analysis project Ga0123356, IMG submission 92546) | Embiratermes neotenicus P3 segment gut microbial communities from Petit-Saut dam, French Guiana - Emb289 P3 | ecosystem: Host-associated > Arthropoda: Insects > Digestive system > Gut ... | reverse complement strand
TCAAAAAGAGCGGAAGAAGCGTTTTTTGTGTTATCATCGGTTCTTACTTGTATAGTGGGCATTGTTTACCTCCTCTTTTAATATAATCAATTTTTTATTGATTGTCAATACATTGTAGTTACAGTTGAAGGCTGTTTTTCATTGGTTAATCTGTCAAAACATAAGCAAAAGCCTTAATAGGTCGATTTTATTGAGAAAAACTAGTATCCTCTCTTATTAGGGAGGAAAACCATGAGCGTAAACCATTTTACCGCAACAGGAATAGTCTTTAATTCCGCAAAACAAGTACTTATGATTTTTCACAAAAAATTACAAGTCTGGCTGCCTCCCGGCGGACATATCGAGGAAAACGAATTGCCCGATGATGCAGTGCTTCGGGAAATATTTGAGGAAACAGGCGTTAAAGCGGAAATACTTTCTAATAGGCAAGAGTTGGTTTTGTCAGATAATGATTGCAGGGGATTAAAACGTCCTTTTACTGTGCTTCTTGAAAATATTGAGGGTGATTGGTCACATAATCATATTGATATGGTCTATATCTGCACTGCAACAAGTGAAGAACTGACTATGCAAAAATCCGAAGCGAGTGATATAGGCTGGTTTTCTATTCCGCAGATTAGAGAATTAAAAACTTATGAAAATGTCAGACAGACAATCATGAAGGCAACAAATTATCTATTCTCATATGAGAACAATCTTAAAAGGCAAACAAAAATTTCACCCAGAAAACTTAGCGGCTATCTAAGTCAAACATTACGGCATCATCCTGAGTTTATCCAATTGAATATGGACGAAAATGGGTGGGTAAATATTGATGAACTGATTGCTAAAACAACAAAATATCGACTAACTATCGAAGTTATAAAAGATATAGTTAAGAACAATGACAAACAGCGTTTTAAAATATCAGATGATGGGAAAATGATACGCGCTAGTCAAGGGCATAGTATAGAAATTGATCTTGGACTCGAATGTAAAACCCCGCCTGCGATTTTATATCATGGAACCGCAAAGCGTTTTCTTTCTTCGATAATGAATGAAGGTTTATCACCAAAAAGAAGAAATCATGTTCATTTATCATTGACAGAGGAAACCGCAATAGATGTCGGGAAGAGGCATGGAGAGCCGATAATTCTAAAAATTAATTCCGGTAAAATGCATGAAGATGGGATTAAATTTTATCTGTCTGATAATAATGTTTGGCTGGTTGACAGTGTGCCTGTGGAATATATTAGTTGTGATTTATAGGAGGGGTATATGTTAAGATATGGTATCAGTGAATTCAAAGCATTTTCACAATATTACTTTAACTGTAAAGGGAAATTAGAATCTGTAAAATTTAAATTTTCGCACCACCTTGATCGTAGTGGTATTGAGGTTAAGCTTGATAATGACGAAAACTTTGAGTTTGAGGATGCTCTAACTGATATAGTGGAATGGGCATTCAAGTTGGGAAGGGAATCAGGAGAAGGTTATCTGTCGAATCAATAGAGTTGGTGTAAAAGGTATTTATATTAAAAACTCTTTAAAACAAATATAATTAAAATCATCATTAGATACAATTAGATTTTTAAAGATTGTTTTACCTATATTTGTTTTTAGTTCATTGTGTCCTTTAAACCAATTTTCTAATGTTTCTTTAGTAAAATTATTACGATACTCTGATAAATATGTGCATAATTGATAAATTGCCTGAATTACGTCAATATCTTTTGCTACCCAGGAATTAAATGTTTCCTGCTCATACCATTCTGTCCATAATTTATATTGTTTAGAAAGATTCGGCATTGAAGGATAAGTTCCTTTCAAAAATAGCATTTTCATTATTGCATTTTCTTTTTCCTTTAAAGATGGGTCTTTTAATTTTTCTTTTTTTAAAATATCTCCGGTTTCACATTCTCCAATATCATGAATTAAAATCATTTCTAAAACATCTTGTTTAGAATATAATGGCTCGTCTTCAATTTTATCTGGTAAAACTAATAAACCCATTAACCAGCAATTGTATGTATGTTCGATGATATTTTCTGCATCAGTTATTTTATGTATTACCCATCCTGTACGTTTGATGCGATTAGCTTTACTGTATTTATTATAAAGACGAACTGACATTAACTGACGATTCTCATAGGAATTAGCTTTGTGTTCTATAAAATCAATAAGTACTGACTTAAAGTAAAAAACAATTTTTTCATCTTTACAATATCCTATCTTTAAATATTCTTCTACCATATTTATTGCTTTATTGATAAAAGGGTTAATGTCAAATTTTAACTGTAATTCCTTGTTTTCAATCCTTGCTTGCAATAAGGAACAAATCGTAAAAAGCTTTAATTCAAAAGATGGTGAAAATTTTCCAAGATTAAAATCTACTTCATTTACCTTAATCAGTTGGCGAAGTGTTTTATCTCCTACTTCTAAATCGTCTTCATAATTAAGGGTATTATGGATAGGTACATATTCTTTATCTCCATAGTATTCCAAATGAAATCCTCTGTTTATTGAGGATATTGTATTATCTTCTAACATTGAATGTATATATTGGTCTGAAATTTTTGGTACCTGCTTATAAATTAGACTAACTGTAATCCCTCGAAGAACAAAAAGATCATCTATCATTTTCTGTGAAGAATAATCAAAATTGTTTTTATTTATTTCTAACTGCTCATTTATTTCTCTGTAATATATCTTTAATAAGTCACATGATTTATCTGTTAAATTGGGTGAACATATTCTTCCTAACCAGTATATCATTGAACTTTTACCACATATTCCCATGCTTTTATATTTACTCTCGCATAGTTTTATTATTCGTTGCTCGTAAGCAAAAGATTTATTTAGTTGTGGTTTTACAAAACACGTGACAGTCTTTGGTAATATCATTTCAAAATCGTTTAATGATGAATTATTATCGTATTCACTTAGTTTCTTTATATAATATCGAGATATAAAAAAATCTATAAAGCTTGAATGACTTCTAATTAATTTCCAATAAGGTTGAACATAATTATCTTTGTCATTATTAATTTTATCTGTATAAGCAAATTCAAATGCAACCCGTGCAGTTTCTTCCATTGGTTTTTTATTACCATTTAAAAAATTTAGACAATAGGACTCGTATAATTCGCTTATATTAAATGATGGATCATCAAATTTATCGTAAATTGTGGTTTTAAGTAATTTTAATTGATATATATCGATACTATTAAATTCCATTTTAACAAGTTTTATGTACAGGTCTTGCTGTTGTGTGTCATCCATATTAATTGTTTTATAACATGATAAATATTGTTTCGCTTTTTCTTCTTCCGATAAATCAACAGATTCAATATTAAGTGCATATGAGAATGTCATCGGAGCCAATGGAATATCTCTTCTTATTCGTAAGCTGTTAATGATCAAATCAGTATCAACACTGACTACATATTGTAAATTATCTAAACCTGACAATTCTTTCTTTATTACATAATCAATAGAAGGTTCACTCCATTGATAATTATGTATTCCACTTATAAAAACAATTCGCCGCATTTCAGGGTTTTGATGACATTGATATCTATATTCATGAATCATTTCACGTAAAAAAATTGTTACTTGTTCTTCAAATGTTTTTTCTGAAGTGTATTTTAAATTTTCTAAATACACTAGATCAAGTAAAAACGGAAGAATTCTCATTTGCTTATTCTTATAAATGTGTCTTAATAACTTTATAAATAAAAGTTGAATTATTGTACTTTTCCCTGAACCTGTCGGTCCAATAATTTTTAAAATATTAGGTGTTTTTGATTCTTCATTTATAATTATACTGAATAAATTATTAAGTAATTTATCTATTTTCAGTATCTGCTTGTTAAATTTAAGCGTTGAAATTAAACCGAACAGATTTGAATATTTGTTATATATATCGTCAAATCCAATATTCCCAACATCAAGATATTTTTTAAAATTTGAACGAATAAAAGGTGATATTTTATTGATATAAGAAAACTGCTCTTCTGTATTAATTGAAGTATTAGCTTGTTTTTTTATTGTCTTTTTACTGTTATTAAGAGCTATTTCTATACAGCCAATTATAAATTTATTATAATCTCCTTTACTATAAGTTTTACTACGATATTCATCATAACCGTATTTGCTGTCGGGGAAGCATTTTTTTTTATTTAATTCCATTATAAATTGAGTTAATGACAATTGCTTTTTATCATCTGATACATCAAACCAATCAAAAAAAAGCTTCTCTGCTGTACATCTCGGATTTCTTTCTCCAGAACGATATTTCTTGAAATTTTCTTTTCCAATACCTGCTTTATCAGCCAGTTCTTCAAATGATAAATTACTCAATGTTTTTGCAATATCACTAAGAACGGTAAAATTAAGTTCAAATATTTTTTTCATTCTGTACCCCATTTGTACACATTTTGTACTAATAGTTTACCTTGTTAGCACTCAAATTACAAATTACAATAAAGATGAATATATCAAATAAATAAAATATATTCAAGACCTATTTCAAGCATACCTGAGCCTATTAGGGAACTTTAAATAAAGGAGGTGTAAATTTTATAAAAAGGTTTCTGTAGTCTTGACGTAGGATTGCTACAGAGGAAATTTGTTAGATGATGTCAGGTTTTTGCCAGACATTCTGAGTATTTTATTCATTTTTAGTCGGAGGTACAAAAATGAAGATGTTAATTAGCGAATTAGAAAGCGACACACGCTTCACGGATGAGCCTTTAACTACAGGAATAGTCAGTACTACCTTTTCCAACAGTCTCATTTTCATTGAAAACAAAAATAATGATGACCCCTGTCACGTTAGAGAGTTTCCAACTATGATAGCCCCCCTATCGCGTCATATCGATACAAATCATACCGAAGTTACCAAACTTCGAATAAAAGACTTCTTCAATGAATTAAAAGACTTATTGAAGATCGACAATGCGTATCGGGGAATTTACAGAATGGATAGTTGTTCAGTAATAACCCACGACGAGTTTGAAACAGATCATATCAGTATGGTTAACGAAATACAAACCTTCTTTTACAAATTAACAGAATTAATAAAAGAAGATAATCAGTATCGAGGAGCATTTCAGGAGGTAATATGTTAAGTCTAACAGCATCAGAAAATTTTATATCTTTTTTAGTAAGGGTAGCTCCTGCATTGAATGCAGGAAGTTTTTACTTTTTCCTACCGCCATATTTAACTGAAAAGGGAGAATGGTATTTCCCGACGTCTGGCGTTATGGAAGAATTCGTACGTCTCTTGTCAAAGAGTGCACATTCACTATTTGGGATAGAATTACTCGATTGGCGACCGAATGGAGGTTCAACAGCCGAAAATGCAGTTATGTTGGGTGTATGCCGTAAAGGAGATGCGTTTATTCATTTTTCTCATAGTGATGGTGGTCATTTCGCATTGGAACCAATGGCACGCGAAACCGGGCGAGAGTTTTTTCATCTGCCTGTTAACCAACGTACCCTTCTTATTGACGTACCGCGACTTGGAACTATACTAAAAGAAAATCCTCAGATAAAGCTTGTTTTGCTTGATCAAAGCTTCAAATTAAGGGAACAACCGTTACGAGAAATTAAAGCCATACTGCCTGAAAACGTAATTCTCTGTTATGATGCAAGTCACGATGGAGGTCTTATTGCAGGGGGAATAATAAGCCAGCCACTTAGCAACGGAGCTGACATCATAATCTTTAATACTCATAAAACTATCCCTGGACCTCAAAAAGCGGTCATAGGCTACAAAGATAAAGATAATATGTTTGTAAAGCCTATATCGCAAACTGTTGTTGATAAATTGCAAAGTAATTGTCATGCCGAGTGTATTCTCCCAATGCTGATCTGCTTCAAAGAACTTGAATTTTTCGCTTCTTCATATGCCGATCAAATACTTCGGAATGCAAAAGCATTTGCGAAGGCTCTTAAATATGAAGGCTTTAATGTCTCTGGTGAGTCCTTCGGTTTTACAGAAACACATCAGGTTCATGTAATTATTGGCGATACTGATAAAGCTCTTTATACCGTGGAAAACAAATTACATCCTGCAGGTATTAGAACTAACAATATTGAAATCCCAGGAAGCAATGGAGCTTATGGATTGCGGCTTGGTGTGCAAGCGATGACACGCTGCGGCATGAAAGAATACGACTTTGAGGAAGTAGCTCGGCTGATGAAAAAGTTACTGCTTGAAAATCATGAAACTGTAAAAATTAGACACGAAGTAGATACTCTTAATAGCTGTTTTCCTCGAAATCCATTAGGGTATGGTTTCGATCAATTTATGGTTAAAAAACCAAGTCATGACAGTAGCGATGTTGATAAAGCCATCAATGGTTTTTTAACAGAAGTATTGAGGTAATCTCGTTGGTAGTCACTGCCGTAGGAATATACGGTAATGATATAAAAGTATAACATTTATTCCTTGGAGGAATAGAATATGGAGGAAAACAATGTTTACAGAAAACATATTAAAAATTATCAATAACCGTTTACCGGGAGAAAAACAAACAATACCCTCTGCCAATGCTGTTTCTGTAGAACGGCTTAATCTTCACAGCTGGTGGCTTACAAAGCTTCTTAACGATGCGGGAGTAAGTATTATAGCTGCAGACGGTATACCTATGAAGCAATTATTACAAAATTTTAGCGAGATATCGCTTGATATGGTTATTCTGTTTACAGATGGACACAGTGGGATCAATTTACTGACAAGTATGATGAGAAAAATAACAAAAATACGATCCATAGTGCCCAATGTGGGGATATTAATCGCCTCTACGAACTCGGAAAACTATTTTAATCCAAATCTGCTTCCTGCCCGTGTTTGGTTAATAACGCCATCTACAATGCCTTGCGAAATTGAAAATTATTTGAGTGAAATCCGATATGCCTTAAATAATAACAGCTTTTTATTCAGAAATTTTTTTCGAATTTCTCAATCTCATGGTCAAGAGATTCAATCTAATAAATGTTTTACAGAGTGGGTTCTACCAAACTTCAACATAAAGCATCCAGCGATGCTATTATCAATCGCTAATGTCGCATTAAAGAATCGTACACCTGTGTTTGTTGAAATTTCCCCGCAGGAAGCACTTGTGTATTATGATTATGTTGGATATGGAGGTGATGTTTACAAAAGGTTTAACAATGTCTTCCGAACTTTAAAGGCAGATGTAGATTGGGTTAAAAGGCAAACAGGTGCACAAATATTTTTGCATCTTGACCATTGTAACGATACTGAGATTATCAAGTGCGCTTTGGATTGCGGGTTTAATTCCGTTATGGCAGATGGTTCCAATCAAACTTTAAGTACAAATATTCGTTTTGTACAAAGCATAAAAAAAATTGCCGAAGCCTATAATGTGCCAGTTGAAGGTGAAGTAGGTGCTATCGATTTATCTGGTTTCAGAAAAAAGTCTACTACGATATGTTCGGAGCTGGACATTTTTGTTGAGGCAACAAATGCGGATTATGTTGGGGTTAATATAAGGCAGTTTCATGGATGCGATTATGGTTTTGATAGAGCAAGAGAAGCACACTTAAAACATATGGAGCTCAAAGAAAAACAGAGTTACCAAGCTTTAAATCTACTCCAGTCATGTATAGAAACAGATGGCTTGTTAGAAGAAAGTGGTTATTCTGAAAATTCTAATGAGCGCATAATATTAAAAGCTCTCATGAATAAGATTGTTTTTGCCAAGGAAAATGCTCTTTATTCAATTATGTCATCTTTCATGTCAAGTACTTTTTTATCTGTTGATCGCTGGATAAACGAAATAAACAAAAAATGGATTATCAAACAAAAAAATATGCTCGATGAAAACAAACGATTTATTGAGGATATAATAGGGTTCGGCATAAAAGAAAATACATCTGGTGAAAAAAGCCTGGACTTCGAGTTGTTGGCATCTATTGTTAAAAGCCTTGAAGGAACCAACACAAATATTGTTCTTCATGGAGGAAGTTCAATTATCAGTAATGACCTTCGATATTTAGATAGCTACGGAATTAAACGAGTGAACTTCGGCAGTAACCCATATCGGTTATTTGTAAACTCATTAAGAAGTGAAGCAATTGGCGATATCAATTATAAAAACAATCTGTTAAGCAATAATCCGTTAGAAGTGTCATACTATATTAATAAATATGCTTCCAACTGGAAGAATTGGCTTAACAATAGACCTCAATTTCTTTTTGATTTTGAATATGAATTGGAAAATCAATTTTTCAGACCTATTTTAAATAGGTCAATAGCATGAAAGGAGTATAATCATGGAAAAGGCAAAAAACCAAATTAAAGAACATTTATTATCAAGCGGTATCACTTTTGAGGAACTGCATCACGATGAAGTGGGAGCTCCTGTTGAATACAGTCAGAAAATCGGAACACGATTGGAGCAGCAAGCGAAAGCGTTACTGCTCAGATGTAAAAAGAACGGTGGGGGAAAATTATTTATTGTTGTTTCAGTGCCGGCAAATAAAAAAGTCGATTTTAATATTATCTCAAATAAATTAGGAGGCAATATAAAATCCATTCGGGTTGCTGAAAAAGAGCAAATGTACGAATTGACTGGTTGTGAACCAGGAGAATTACCGCCTCTTGGGAAATTATGGGGCGTTCAATTATTAATGGATGAGGCATTATTTTTAGAACCTAAAATATACTTCAATGCCGGCAGTCTTGGTTATTCAATCATTGCTAATCCTCATGATATTGCAAAAATTGAAGATGCTATCATCATTTAAACATCATATACGGTAATCAAGATATCTTGATTACTGTATAAAATACTTTTATTGTGACGATAAAAAAATTCTTGCCGAAAATTCATTTTTTCTTCTGTTTTCCCCACAATTTTAAGGCATTTTCAAGGTTTTGCTCAAAATCTATCTTCAATTTATCGAATGTTTTGGTCATATCCAGTAAAACAGTCCGATAAACCTCTTCTTCTTGTACTGTTTCCGGCATAAGAAGGCGATAAATATCAGTTTTTAGGGCTTCTGCTATGTTTATCAGGGTTTTATCACTAACCCAAGTCCGGCAACCTTCTATATCTCTTATCATATTTGCCGAAATTCCGGCTTTTTCGGACAATTTTTCCTGAGAAAAACCGAGTAATTCTCTATGTCTTTTTATATTTATTGAGAGAATATTCCGTAAATCAATAGGTTTTTTCTTCATTATTTAAGGATATGATACGGTTAAATAACATGTAGGAGAATTTGATAATATCGGGGGCATTATATTGATGTATTCGGTGGCAGTTTATTGACATTTTTATGGTTATTTATCTATAATGTATTATTGTTTCAAGGAATCGCTTTAAACGATTTGGACTCTTGAAACTGTCGAAAAAATCGACAATTACAACAAAAACCATTAGAAATGGAAAAAAAGGAGAGCATAATGTACACAGAATTATTAAGTAGTGCAAACCCGGGGCTAATAATTATTTGCATCGATCAATCAGGTAGTATGACAGACAGTTATGTTGATAGCAGAACAAAGTCAGAATTTGCAGCTCTTGCTGTAAATAGAGTTATATCGGAAATTATAACTTCTTGTACAGCAGGCAGTGAAATAAAAGACAGATGTCAAATTGCCGCAATAGGTTACGGCGGAAATGTTAGTCAACTGTTTAATGAAAAAACCTCTAAGTTAGCAGAAATAAATGATTATGTTACACTTACTAGGAAAGTTTCAGACGGAGCAGGTAGTTATATTGATGAGCCCTTTGATTTACAGGTATTTGTAAAACCAATCGCAAGTGGTGGAACACCAATGGCAGAAGCTTTTCAAAAAGCATATATTACAGCAGAGGCTTTTATTCAAAGCAATCGTAATAGCTTTCCTCCAGTAGTGATAAATATCACAGATGGTGAACCAAACGATGTTAACGAAGAATTTAAGTATACAAAAACAGAAGCAGAAAAATTAAAACAACTTGCTACATCTGATGGTAATTTAATTTTGTTGAACGCACATATTTCTAATGATTCAGGTGTAACTTTGAATTTGCCAAATAATAAGGACTTAATACGAGGCAATCAATATGCAGAATTTTTGTTTGATATTTCAAGCGTTTTACCTGCTCCTTTAGCCGCAAATGCAACAGGCTGTGGTTTCCCAGTGCAAGAAGGTGCTAGAGGATTTGTCTTTAATGCTGATGCAGAAACATTAGTTAGGTTTCTAAATTTTGGCTCAAAAATTGAGCGTTAATATTTAAGTAATAGCATATAGAGTTAGAGTTATGCCTGTAGCTTTATATGCTTATAGTTACATATAATGAATATATCGTATAATTTTTATGGTAAAACAAATAAAGAGAAGGAAAGCATTGATAATTGTCAGGATGCTTTTCAAACTTCAGAAAAATGTTTCGCAATAGCTGACGGTGCAAGCGATGGCGGTTCTTATCCGGATATTTGGGCTAACTTACTTGTAAACCATTACTGCGAAAACCCTAATATAACAAAGGAAAACTGGAAGGATTGGCTAAAACCTATTCAAGCTCAATGGCTAAATGAAGTTAATGAAAAAATTAAATTAAACAAAGAAAATAATAATCCAAGCTGGTTTTATAATAAGAAAAAAACATTCGAGCGAAAACAACCTGCAGGAGCAGCATTTATTGGAGTTCAAGTTAAAGAAAATCAATTTGATATCGTTATCGTTGGTGATTGTTGTTTGTTTATTTACCAAGATAAAAAAATTGTCAAAGTAATACCATACACTAAACCAGCAGACTTTGGTAATTTTCCAGAATACTTTGCAAGTTTTGAGAAAGACAACAAATTTCCGCCTAAATTTATTACTTACTCAATTCAAAACAAAAAAGAAACATATTTTATTTTAGCAACAGATGCTTTTGCAAAGTGGATTATTGAAAACATTATAGCAAAAAAGAATATGTTTAATTTCTTAATTAGTATTTCTTCTCAAAACCAATTTGAAGATATTATCAATAAAATGCGAAAAGCAGAAATAATAAAACTTCAAAACGATGACGTTGCATTGATTGTTGCTAAGATTTCTGAAAAGAAAGATAACAGTAACCAGAAAATATTGGAATTAATTGATGAAAAAAACAAACTTAATGAAAATACAAATAATACTAAGCCGATTTTGACAAACGAAGAACATATACCAGAAATTACCTCGATTAAAAAAGAAGAGGCAAATATATTTATTAAAGCATTTAATAAGCTTAAGATTCGGAAGTACAATGACAATATATCCGACATTTGATAGATATAAACAAAAATTAAAAGCAAATATCTATAACGTTAATGATATAATTCTAAATAGAGGTAAAGTAATAATGGATAAAAGAGGAATTTATCCATTTTTAATTACTGGTGGTCGTGCAATAATATTTAAGATTCAAGTCGGAGGTAAATTTTATGCTCTAAAGTGTTGGAACGCAGAATTATCAGGGTTAGAGAAAAGATTTAAAAAAATTGATAGTTATCTTAAACAAATATCATTACCATACTTTGTTGATTTTACATTTAGTAAAAATGGTTTCAAAGGCGATAAACCCAATGAATATTTTCCTATTTTGCGAATGGAATGGGTAGATGGTTGCACCCTTACAGACTTTGTGAAAAGAAATTACAGCAACAGTACAAAAATTAAAGAAATGGCTCGTCAATTCTTAGAAATGGTACAAAAACTACACGAAAAAAATATTTCTCACGGTGATTTACAGGGTGGAAATATTATGGTTAATCAAAATGAAGATATTTGTTTAATTGACTATGATAGTATTTGCACCCTTGATTTAATAAATGAAAAAAATAGTATTGCAGGCCTACCGGGTTTTCAACACCCACTTATTAATAAATCACTTGGTATAAAAGCTGATTATTTTTCTGAATTAGTAATCTACCTATCACTATTGACCTTTTCAGAAGATCAAAAGCTTGCTCAAAATATTGATGATAAAAAATGGTTGTTCTCAGAAAACGATTTGAAAAATGCAAATTCAGCAACTATATTTAAAATATTAATGGGAATGTCATCAGATATTCAAAATTTAACTAAACTCTTGAAAGAATATTGTAGTACTGCTGATGCTAATAAATTGGAACCATTAGAAAATATTGTAGGAGCCAATATTAATCCGTGGGACAAGGTATATAAAAAATCACTTCCTGTAGAAAACGTAAAAAATACTGATAACCCTTGGGACAAAATATATAAAAAAGCATCAACAACTCTAAAACCTTCTGTAATACCAATCATCACAATTAAATCAACCCCTGCAAATATAACTAACTTGACAGAAGGAAACATAAGTGGGTATTTGACAATTTTAGCCGATGTTACACTTGGAGCTATACTCAGTTATCAATGGTATAAAAATATAACAAGTAATAGTAACAATTGGTCTATCATAAATGGAGCTACAAGTTCGAGTTACAAAATACCGATAGATTTGACCGTAGGAACATATTATTACTATTGTGAAGTTACAGCAAATGGTGGTACAAAGCCAGTAAACTCAAAAGTGGCAACAGTTATTGTTTGTCAAATTACAACTCTTCCAAAGCCAATGCCACCATCATCTCCCAGTGCTCCTAAAATAATCCGTGGGAGAGAACAACTAGAAATATCATGGACACCTGTTACAGGTGTCCATGAATATGAAGTTTGGTATGGTACATCGTCAAATACACCAACTCTTTATGGAACTTACAAGAAGTCGCCAGTAGTTATTCAAGGGCTTGATAGCGAAACAACATACTACGTTCGACTTAAAGCAAAAAATTCCAGCGGTGTAGTATCTGGTATTGGACAGATCGCAAGCGAAACACCTCAAGTGAATTTCTGTAGACTGTGTCGCAGAAAACCAAAACCAGGTGATAATTTTTGTAGTTTATGTAGGAGAAAAGTATAATGGGAAATGAAATGCATTGGGGAATATTATGGCTATAGATTTTTTTAATGGTAAAACAGGACAACCTACAAAATGGTTATATATTCTTCGTGGTAGTATTTTATTTATAGTTTTATTAATAGTTTTATTTATAATTATTCAATGTAATACTTATTGGTCTGATAGACAGCAACGATCTTCTACCCCTCAAATAACTGTGACATTACCTCCTGTTCCAACAGGTGTAATCGCAGCAGCGAAATCTTCAAGCAGTATCATTATAAGATGGGATGCAATTTCTAGTGCTACCAAATATAGAGTATATCAAAGCACAAGCGAATTTGGCACTTTTAGCAGAGTAGGGGAAAATATTTCAAATATATCATTTGAAAGCACTGGACTATCAGCAAATACTACTTATTATTACAAAGTATCTGCCTTTAATAGTGCAGGAGAAAGTGTTCTATCTTCAACTTATTCGGCAACAACTTATAATGCTAATGCATCTACTTCTACACAAAATCAATCGACATTAACAGGTGTTTATTATTATCTCAGTTTATTTATTTCTTTTAATGGTAATAATTTCACATATACTGGTACTGGTATTAGTAGTAGTAACAGTACATTCTCAGGAACATATAGAATATCCAGTAATTCTGTTATTTTTTCTCGTGTTATATTTGGATCTAATACTTGGGTAATTGTAGACTCAAATACTCTAAGAGACCCAGCTGGCGATCTGTGGAGAAAAAGATAACATGTAATTATTAGTATATGAGTTATCTAAACAGTATGTAATAAATAAGTTTATACTTGAAGAGGTATGTCATGTCTTTTTATCCTTTTAATTCACAAACAGGAAAACCAACAATATGGTTTTTCGCTTATTTGGGTATTATAATTGCAACAATATTTATTTTTATATTTGTTATACCATGTATGTCTCAAACAAAAGTTACAGGTATAACTAACAGTCCTAATACTCCAGCAGGTGAAACATCAACAGAAACACTAACAGGTATATATTATTATAGTTCAGAATATTATCTCACTTTTAGCAGTAATAATTTTACACGTATTATGCATAACTGGAAAGATATTGGTACCTATAAAATACTTGGCAATTCAATAATATTTTCTCTTGTTATGTGGGGATCTGATACTTGGACAATTGTTGACTCAGAAACCCTAAAAGCTCCAGATGGTCACTTGTGGAGGAAAAGATAACTAGAATATTCTAGTATTATTATATGTGCTTGTTGTATTATTGGTTAATGAATAATGTAATACATAAAGAGGTATGTTGATGAATATTTATCCTTTTAATTCTCAAACTGGAAACCCTACAAAATGGTTTTACATTTATATAGTTGTTTTAGTTATTATTATTTTTTTTATTTTTAAGCCATTCTCTTTAATTTTTACCAGTGTCAGTATTAAAAGTAGTTATTCTTCAGTTGATAGAGGGCAAAATATCCAATTAGATGTAAAAGTTAGAGGAATAGGTAATAACGACCATTCCGTTGTTTGGATGATTTCTGGTAATTCTGAAGGTACTACAATAGATGAAAATGGTTTATTAACTATTTCTCAAAATGAAACATCAAGAAGTTTAATTATTACAGCAATATCGCAATTTGATCAAACAAAAAGCAGATCTGTTACTATTAACGTAAAAGAACCAACTATTTCCAATATATTAATAGAAGGAAGTCATACACTTGAAAGAGGTCAAACACATAAATTAAACGCTGAAGTTATAGGAACAGGTTACCCTGAACAAAGTGTTAGCTGGATAGTCATAGGTGGTGTAAGTGGAACCATTATTGATCCTAATACAGGAGAGTTAACTATAGCAGGTAATGAAAATTCTGAAACTTTAACCGTAAAAGCAACATCAACAATAAATACAAATGTAAGCCAAAGTGTTATAATTACAGTTACTGGCTCATTCATTTGGGATGTTAATGATGAAAACACTTGGAATGATGCTATAGCAGGTATAAAAAACAGTGGTAATAACAAAGAACATCAAATAAATGTGACCGCAAATATTTCTGTATCTGGAAGTAATATCATTACTTTTGGTGCCCGTCGAGGTATTACAATAACATTATCAGGGGTCGGAAGTAACAGAACTATCAGTCTTGGATCTATTGGATCAATGTTTACAATAAGTTCTGGAGTTACATTAATTCTCGACCGTAACATTACTTTACAAGGTCGAAACAATAATAACGCACCATTGATCTGTACTGCCCACGCTGAACTTGCCGTTTTTCAAACAAGCTAATAAGGTGGTTTAGGCACTGGCATTTTTAGCTTGCCAGTATTCCCGTCTTTTAATATATGCAGTATGCAATTTTTCTTTGC
>Ga0123356_10004015_pt1 | contig 15275 bp, 12 predicted proteins | sample TergutEmb28metaG_2_FD_92546 | JGI IMG/M metagenome (GOLD analysis project Ga0123356, IMG submission 92546) | Embiratermes neotenicus P3 segment gut microbial communities from Petit-Saut dam, French Guiana - Emb289 P3 | ecosystem: Host-associated > Arthropoda: Insects > Digestive system > Gut ... | reverse complement strand
TTTGGTGTGAGTTTAACAATTAAGGGCAGCGTGCAGACTTTTTTGACGTCACGCACAAGGTTTTCGAGGGCGGTTGGGTCTTGTCCGAAGCTGCAACCCATTCCGATGTTTGGGCATGATACGTTGAGTTCAATGGCATCAATGTCGGGCACGCAGAGTTTTTTTACAACGTCGATATATTCTTTTGCCGATTTGCCGATGGCTTGGGCGATTACCGGTATACCGTGTGATTTCATGAATGGTAGGTAGTCTTTGATGAAGACATCGACGCCTGGGTTTTGCAGACCAACAGCGTTAAGCATGCCGCCTGGGGTTTCTGCGCACCGTGGAGTTGGGTTACCTTCCCAAGGGGTTGATGAGATGCCTTTTGTGATGAGGCCGCCGAGGACGTTTATATGATAGAAGTCTTTGTGGATTTCTTGACCATAGGCAAATGTGCCGGAAGCGGGCAGTATTGGGTTTTTGAACGACAGCCCGAGGACTTTGCGTTGGAGGCGCTTCATATGGTCACCTCCGAAAGTAAGAATACGGGACCTTCGCAGCAGACACGCTCTTTCCCCCGAATAGTGCCAACTGTACAGCAAATGCACGCACCGAAACCGCAAGCCATGCGTTCTTCGAGGGAGACGTAAACAGGGCAAGGGAGGTTGAGGTTTTTCAAAGCCTTGAACATGCCATGAGGTCCGCAGGCGAAAATTGCGTCGGGTTTAATGCGGTTGAATTGTGCTTCTGCGACGTCAGTTACAAAGCCGTCGGTTACTATGGTGACTTCTTTTGCCGTTTTGCGGAAGTCTTGTTCCAAAACGACGGATTGTTTGTTGCGGAAGCCAAGGAAAGCGTATGTGTCTTTTGCCGCCGGCAGAAGCGGAAATATTCCGATGCCGCCGCCGATGAGCATTACTTTTTTATAATTTCTTGGAAAACCATTCCCTAGCGGTAAAAGCAAGTCTAGTTCGCTTCCTACTTTGGTTTGCGCAAGCGCCTTCGTCCCTTCGCCTCGTGTCCCAAAACAGAATTCGACGAAATCTTTTCCCCAGTTGCTGATACCAAATGGGCGGCGCAACGAGAAGCCTGGAACTTTTACATTCAAAAACTGCCCTGGTGTAATGGTGGGCATGCTTTTAATTGCGAGAGTCATTTTGAAAATGTCGGGTGACAAGGGGATTAGGTTTGTAACAATTCCAAAATGCTGCTTTGACATGTTACTTTACATCCCCGTCGACAATTGTGTATTTGACTTCGCCGAATACCTGCATACCGTCGAATGGGGTGTTGCGGGCTTTGGAGGCGAATTTGGTTTTGTCGATTTTGTATTGGCGAGAAAGGTCGGCGATGGTGATGTCAGCGGGCGAGCCTTGTTCCAATACGCCAGAGTTGTCAAGGTTCAGAATCTTTTTAGAGTTGTGGGTGAGCAGTTTAGTGAGTTCCGAGACTCCGAGTTTCCCCGACTTGACAAGGGCTGTGTAACTTAGAGCAAATAAGGTTTCAAGACCTATGATGCCGAAGGCGGCTTTGGAGTATTCGGTTTGCTTGTCGTCGATGTGGTGTGGGGCGTGGTCGGTTGCGATACAGTCGATGGTTCCGTCTTTTAGGCCCTCGATGATGGCGTTGATGTCGTCAGCAGTGCGCAGTGGCGGGTTCATTTTTGTGTTGGTGTCAAAGGTCAAAACCGCTTCATCGGTAAGTGTGAAATAATGCGGGCAAGTTTCGGCGGTGACTTTTAGGCCTTGTTTTTTGGCTTGCCGAATAAGTTCAACTGCGCCTCGGGTGCTTACGTGGGCGATGTGCATGCGGGCGCCGTAATATTTCAAAAGCAAGATGGCTTGTGATACAGCGATTTCCTCGGCGACACGTGGGATAGGGCGCAGACCGCTTAGGGTCGATGCATATCCTTCGTTGACGTCACCTTTGGCAGAGAGCAGTTTGTCTTCGGCATGAACGATGATGAGGGCATTGCGGCTTTTAGCGTATTCAAGTGCGGACCGCAATACAGCGGTGCTGTCGATAACTTCCGGGTGGTTGCCGTCGTCGGAGAACGCTACGGCTCCTGCTTTTTGCATAAGTCCCATCTCGGCAAGTTCAACATCTTTTTGCCCTTTTGTGATGGCGCCGATAGGATAGATTTTGCACAGGTTGACTTCTTTGCCTCGTGCTTTGATGTAAGAGATAAGTGACGGGATATCAAGTGCAGGCACAGTGTTCGGCATGCATGCGATGGAGGTGACACCGCCTTTGATGGCGGCACGTGCGCCAGATAGAATGTCTTCTTTGTATTCTTGGCCTGGGTCACGCAAATGTACGTGCATGTCGATGAGCCCCGCAAACACGTGCAGGTTTGTGGCGTCGATAACTTTTGCGCCTTTGGCTTCGGTGTCGGTGATTTCGCCGATTTTCGTGATTTTGCCGTTTTCGACAAGGATAGAGCCTTTTATGGTTTTGTTTGGGAGTACTATGGTGCCGTTTTTTATGTGCAGTTTGCTCATGAACGCACCTCTTTACAGCCTGTTAATAGGGTGAGTACTGCCATTCGGACTGCCACGCCTGAGGTTACTTGTTCGTCGATTAAACTGCGCTCGCTGTCCATGACGCTTGTTGCAAGTTCGATTCCACGGTTAACGGGTCCCGGGTGCATGACAAGGGCGCCTTTTTTGGCGAATGACATTAAGCGTTCATCCACGCCGTAGAGGGCATGGTATTCGGCGATACTTGGGATAAGACCGCCGCTCATGCGTTCAAGTTGCAAGCGGAGTGCCATAACGACGTCGGCGTCACGCACGGCGTCTTCGGCATTGGTAAAGAATTTCACGGAATAGTTTTTTTCCATGTCTTCGCTTCCCGAGAACAGAAGTGTGTCTGGGCATGCGATACGGATTTCTGCGCCCATTTTTGACAGACCATAAATATTGCTTCTTGCGACACGACTGTTTTTTACGTCGCCGACGATGGCGACTTTGAGTCCCTTTAATGTACCGAACTTTTCTTTTATTGTAAGCATGTCAAGCAGAGCCTGGGTTGGGTGTTCATTGCGACCGTCGCCTGCGTTGACGATGCTTGATTTGACGTGCTTGGCGATAAAGTGCGGCGCACCAGCACTCTGATGCCTTATAACGATGACGTCGAATTTCATTGCACTTAGAACTTTTGCGGTGTCCATAAGGTTTTCGCCTTTGTTTGCCGCCGCACTGTTGGCGACCGACATGCCACAAGAAACTGCGCCAAGGATTTTGGCGGCTTCGTCAAAGGAGACTGCTGTGCGTGTGCTTGGCTCGTAAAATGCGTGGGCGACGTTCTTGCCCGCCATTCTACTGCTTTTTTTATGTCCTGATAATAGTAACTGTTTCATCTCTGCCGAGAGTTCCAATATCTCGTTGATGTCGTCGGCAGTTAATTCTTTGAGGCCTAGGAGGTCTTTTGTTTTCACAAGGCTAAATATATCAAACATCGTTTGGGTTGTCAACCGGTATAATCCTTGACAAAATTCTACATTTGTCATACAATATATTATCTGAGCAGGCGAGTACGAGAGTACTGGGGCTGGGTCACCTTTGGTGGCAGCGAGTGCAATTAGGACACTTGTGGGACAGTAGAGTTCCGCAGGTGTTTTTTTAAGGAAGGGGTGCATGAAAGAGAGAATTCCAGATAACTCGAAGATTATTATCAGGGTTTCGATTATCACAATTATTGTGAACCTGGTTCTTTTTGTCTTGAAACTTGTTCTTGGTATTTTGGAGGACAACTTGTCTGTTATTTCCGATGCAATTCATTCGGGGTCGGACTTGTTTACGTCTTTCCTGATTATTGGTGCGGTGTTTTTGGCAAGTCCTAAGCGAGACAAAAAACACAACTATGGGCGTGAAAAGGTCGAGTCGCTTGTTGTTTTATTTTTGGCGATTATCATCGGCGGTGTTGGGGTATTTTTGGGGTATGAAGGTGTACGTGGGATTATTTCGCCGACACCTGCTGCGCTGAATTGGTATCTTATTGTTACTGTTATATTGTCCATTATTGTTAAGGAGTGGATGTTCCATTATGAAATGCGTTGGGCAAAAAGGATTAACTCGGCGCTGCTTAAAGCGGATGCGTGGCACAGTCGCTCGGACAGTTTGTCGTCAATTGCCGTTCTTATTGGGCTTGTACTTAGTACTTTTATAAAAACTAACCTTGCGGAAAGTATCGCAGTCATTATCGTTGCATTGTTTATTGTAAAAGTTGCGTTTAGTATTGCTATACCCGCAGTCAACCAACTTGTCGATAAGTCGGCAGGTGAAGAGGTGGATAAAAAGATAAGAGAAATTGCTTTGCAAACCGACGGAGTTGTTTCGGTTGACAAACTTTTTACAAGAATGTTTGGCAGCAAGATTTATGTTGATATCGAAATTGCGGTTGACGGGAACCTTACCGTTCACGAGTCACATGGCATTGCCCATGCTCTGCATGATTACCTTGAAGGTATGCAAGAGTTGCGAATAAAGCACTGTCACGTGCATGTAAATCCAGCCAAGTGCAAGGCTAGTCCCGTATTGGAAAAACGCTAGCAAGGCGGGCTTCGGAGGCTTTTTTGATTTCGTCGGTTGAGATTTTTTCTTTTTTATATTGAATAGTTTTTTCTTTGGTGGTTTCGCCGATGATGGGAATGTTTTTGATTGGGTTTTTCATTTCGAATAATATACTTCCGTAAGATTTGTTGGTAAGCGTGTTTAAGTCGATATCGTTACCAAACTTGAAACCGACGGTGGAACAGCCGTTGCAGATTTCGGCGATGATGCCGCCTGGACCGATGGCACGGGCGGTTATGATGTTGCCTTTGTTGCGCTCGGTGATGAAGTTATCCCATTGCTTTTTTGTTTGGGCCAGGTCGTCGGTGGCGGTAAGCAAACCGACTTTCGAGTTGGGCTTTTTGAAAAACTGGGAGTTGGCGACTTTTGTGTCGGCGGTTGTTATGGCGAAACTGATAAGTGTTGGCGGTACGTCGATGTCCTTATATGTTCCTGACATACTGTCTTTCCCGCCAATTGCGGCGATGCCGAGGGCCGAGCTTACGTCGTTTGCACCAAGCAGGGCAGCAAATGGGTGACCGAACTTTTCTGGGGTGGTTGGACTTGCGTAGTATTCTTGGTCCGTTAGGTATGCGGTTTTGTAGTCTCCGCCAAGGGCGATGAGCTTTGCAAGACAGTCAAGGCGTGCGGCAACTCCGCCGTGATATGGCGACCATTTGGCGACGACAGGGTCGTAGGCGAGGGTTGTGATGGTGACAGTGGTTTTGTTGCCTGGAACGGGGACAAGCATTACGGAGCCTTGCGTGAGGGCGTCTTCGTTGCCAAAGATTTGGTTGAGACCCTTTTGCGAACAGTTTTCAAGGGAAGTCATAGTACCAAGAACAAGTTCACGGAATGATTTATAGGTTTTTTGTTTGGGTTTTGTGGCAGGGCTTTTAATGACGATGTTTTGAGTTCGCACATCGCCTGCGGTGTCGAGGAACTTTCGACTTAAAGATACGACTTTTTTGCCTTTATCAAACATTCGCATGAAACCCGTGTTTGTGATGTCAGCGACCTTGGTGGCTTCGAGGTTTAGTGCTTTGCAGAGTTTGAGTACGGCGGGAAAGTCTTTTGGGTCGATGGCAATTGCCATGCGCTCTTGGGATTCAGAAATTGCGATTTCAACGGGTTCGAGGTTGGCGCCTTTCTTTTGAGGAACGAGGTCGAGGTAGATGTCAAGGCTGTCGGCGATTTCGCCTATGGCGACACTTACACCGCCTGCGCCGAAGTCGTTGCACTTTTTGACAAGTTTGAGGAACTTTGGATTGCGATACAGTTCGACAATGCGCCGTTCAAGTTCAGGGTCGCCTTTCGGAACTTGCGAGCCTTCGGTTTTGATAGACTTTTCATTTTGGGTCTGCGAGGAGGCAACGGCAGAGCCTACGCCGTCACGACCTGTTTTGCCGCCGATAAGCACTACGATGTCGCCTGCGACTGGTTCCTCGATGCGTGCGTGTTCTGCTGCGACTACGCCCGCCACGAAACCTGCTTCAAGGCGTTTGGCGACGTAGTCCGTGTGATAGATTTCGTGGACTTTGCCGGCGGCAAGACCAAGACCTTTACCATAGTCGGCGAAACCCTGTGCGGCTTCGGTGGTAATCTTTTTCTGTGGAAGTTTGCCAGGCATGGTTTTATCAATTGTTGGGTCGGCGCAACCGGTGACTCGCATGGACTGGTATGGGTAGGCTCTGGCTGCCATGATGTCACGCACTGCGCCGCCGAGCGCAGTCGCTGCGCCGTCGTATGGACAGACTTCGGTAGGCGAGTTGTGGGTTTCGTTTTTGAACGAGATGCGGTACTTTTTGCCGTTTATGGTGCGCATAATGGTGGCGGCGTTGTATTCGATTTTATCGTCGACGTGGTCGAGGAGTTGACCTTTTTTGCGGTGGTACTTCATGCCGATGGTTGCAAGGTCCATGAGGGTTACTGGTTTTTGCTCGTTATGAACGAACTTGCGTTGCTTTTTGTAATTGTCAAGTGAGCGGTTTATTTGCTTTTTGAAATTTTCGTCGCCTTCGATTTTTATTTCGGTGATGTGTGTGTTAAAGGTTGTGTGGCGACAGTGGTCGGACCAGTAGACTTGCAAGATTGCTTGCTCGATTTCATTAAAGTCTTTTAGTTCTTTTCTTTTGTCCATGCTGTTTTCCCTTTATATATGACGGATTCTTTTTGTCGCTTTGTGATTTCGCCTATAAGATAACAATTATGAAATTTTGAAATGTGTTTTAAGATTTTGCCAATGTGTTTTTCGGGGGCAACGACAAGAAGCCCAACACCGCAGTTAAAGGTTTTAAGCATGTCGGCTTCGAGGTTGTTTGTGCGGCGCTGGATTTCGTTGAATATCGGAAGGATTTGAAGTTTGGCAAGGTCGATTTCGGCGGAGACTGTGTTGTTTATGATGCGGCTTAGGTTGCCCGCCATTCCGCCTCCTGTGATATGTGCCATGCCAGTGATTTGACCGCTTGCAAGCAGGTCCTTGATGGCTGGGTAATAGGTTACGTGTGGTTTCATGATTTGTTTAAGAAAGTCCTTGTCGGTAGGTTTCATTACTTTGCGGGCGAGGGTATATCCATTTGTGTGAAGTCCGTTTGATGCGACTGCGATAATCTTGTCGCCAGGCTTCATCTTTGACCCGTCTATTACAAGCGAGCGGTCAACCATGCCAGCAAGAGCGGCAGAGAGGACGTATGTGTCTTTGCCTAGCATATCTGGTTGAATTGAAACTTCGCCGCCTACAAGGGACATGTCGTTTGCTTTGCACGCATCGGAAAAACCTTTGACGATTTCAAGTGTGGATTTATCGTTCTCGGAGCCCCGAACAACGCAATCAAGCAGGGCAAATGGAATGCCGCCCATTACAAGAATATCGTTGACGATGTGGTTGACGACGTCGTGACCGATGCTTTCACTGGAACCGTGTTTTGCGGCGAGGAGTTGCTTTGTGCCTGGCTCTTCCATTTTTAGGACAAGCAGTGGGTCTTTTAACCCGAGTTCTTTCGCTTTGCCGTTAAAGTCATAAAGCGATGCAAATGGTCCGAGTCCGTTGAGGACATTCTTGTCGGTGGTTTTGAGGTATTGACCTATGCCGCTCATTTTAGTTTTGTCTTTGCTTGTGGATATGCCGACACTGTCGTAGGTGATTCTTTTGTTTCTCATACCTTTCATAATACAAAAAACTTATTGACTTGTAAAGCCCTTGTGCTATCCTCGTATGTGAGAAAAGCAAAAGATACGGCATGTGGATTTGAGCTTATATATTATTTCAACAGCGCACAAAGTACAGACCGTGAGTCGGTTGGGGCTACACGTTTCCAGGCGGGGTGTGAACTTGCAAAGATATTCGGTGTGAAGGGTGACATTGTTGTGCCTGTGCCGAATACCGCTCGTGAAGTTGCCAAGGGGTATAGTTATACAAGTGGAATTAGATTTTGCGATGCGATACACGCAAGGCAAGAGTTCGGGCGGTACTTTACAAAGAAGACGCAAGAGGAACGAGAGCGTGTTGCAAGCGAGAAGTTCGTATACAGCCCCGAAGATGTTAAGGGTAAGGAAATTGTCCTTATTGATGATTCTATTGTGCGTGGAACGACGACAAGGTGTGTTATTCGCAACTTGCGTGAACATGGGGCAAGCAAGATTCATATGCTTGTTGCTTCGTCGCCTGTTATCAATATTTGTGAGAAAATTATGGTAGCGTCAAAAGATGAGCTTATTGCGACGAACAAAACCATCGGACAGATTTGTAGGACCATCGGGGCGGATACGTTGCATTACTTGCCTATTGACATTGCTCAGGAAATATATGGGGGCAACAAGAAACTTTGTTTGGATTGTTTCAGCTGACTGGCTGGAATTTTTCTTTTTTGGAGGTTAACATGAAGTACGCATTGTTGTCGGTAAGTGACAAGGAAGGAATCGAAGAGTTTGCACGTGGATTGGTTGGACTTGGATACACTATTGTTTCGTCGGGGGGGACTGCGGCGGCGCTGACGGCGGCTGGGGTCAAGAATTTGGCGGTTCAGGACGTTACGGGCTTTGCAGAGTGTTTAGACGGACGTGTAAAAACGTTGCACCCAAAAATCCATGCGGGGATTTTGGCGAACAGAGCTATCCCAGCACACATGAAACAACTTGCGGAACTTGGTATAAACCCTATTGATGTTGTGTGCGTTAACCTTTACCCGTTTGCACAAACTATTGCGAAGGACGGGTGCACGCTTGAAATGGCGGTGGAGAATATCGATATTGGCGGTCCGTGTATGATAAGGGCAGCGGCGAAGAACTTTGCAGGGGTTGTCGTTGTATGCGACCCGAAAGATTATGCGTCGGTGCTTCAAAACTTGAAAGACGGCAAGATGGACTTGGAGGCGAGGAAAGAGTTAGCACAACGGGCTTTTGCACATACCGCCTTTTATGATGGCTTGATACAAAAATATCTGCGAAAGGATTTGGACTTTACACAGCAGGAGTCTTTGCCGTTCCAGTTATTCGATATCCCTAGGTACGGCGAGAATGCCGACCAAGCGGCGGCTGTGTACTTTGACCCGATGTGCGTTGACCCGTTGTCTTTGAAGTTTGCAAAGAAGCTTAATGGCAAGGCGATGTCTTATAACAACTTTTCCGATACGCAGGCCGCTGTTAACGTGTTGGTGGAACTTGGGGCGAAAGAACCGATGTGTGCAATTGTAAAGCACGAGATGACTTGTGGAGTGGCATTAGGCAAAAACTTGTTCGAGGCGTTTGTGAAGGCACGTGACGCCGATGCCGTGAGTTGCTTTGGTGGAATTGTCGTGTTTAATAAAAAAGTGGACGTCAAGACTGCGCAGGAAGTGTTGGGCATATTTGTCGAGATTGTTATTGCGCCAGAGTTCGAGCCTAAGGCTTTGGAAGTTTTGAAGAGTAAAGAGAACTTGCGAGTATTAGAGTTGCCGGCTTTGGCGAAACCCGAAGCGGTGGCGGGTGTGGATATAAAGGTGCTTAACGGCGTGATGTTGGCGCAGAGGCGGCAAGAATTGACGTATGACAACTTGCAGTTCGTTACAAAAGTTAAACCGACCGAGCAGCAGTTGAAAGATTTGATATTTGCATTTGGTGTTGTCAAGCACGCAAAGTCAAATGGTATTGTACTTGTCCAGAATGGTCAAACCATCGGAATTGGTGGAGGACCCGGCAGGCGTGATTTGGCGGCGAAAATTGCCGTGTGGCAGGCAGAGCGGCTTCGAAAAGAAGGTGCCAAGGCGGCCGTAGCTGCGAGTGATGCGTTCTTTCCATTTGCAGACGGACCAGAGGAACTTATCAAAGCGGGTGTCACCGCAATTATACAACCCGGTGGAAGTGCCCGTGACCAGGAGAGTATTGATTTATGTGACAAGTACGGCGTGCCTATGGTGTTTACGGGGCAGAGGGTTTTTAGTCACAGCGCCTCAACGAGCATTCCAGGGAAGAAGTGAGTCATTTTTTCCCTATGTCTTTTCTGTATCTTGCACCGCTGAATTTAACTTTGTCGATTTCATCGTAGACAAGTTTACGGGCTTTTGACATTAGATTGGATGTAGTTGTAACACAGAACACTCTGCCACCGTTTGTGACCAGTCCGTCTGGGGTTGGTTTTGTGCCACAATGAATAAGGGTTACAGCGGGGTCGAGGTTGCCAATTTTGATGGGGTGACCTTTTTCGACGTCGCCGGGGTATTCCGCACTTGCTATGACGACACACAGAGCGAACTGGTTAAGCCATTGAATGTTAAGTTTATCCAATGTGCCGTCTATGCACGCATTCATAATGCTTAGCAGTTTGGTTTCAAGTAGGGGCATAATCGTTTGGCACTCGGGGTCGCCAAAGCGGGCGTTGTATTCAATGACTTTGATACTGGCATGGGTTTTCATAAGTCCAAAGTAAAGAACGCCTTTGAATTCACGACCTTCTTGGTGCATGCCTTTTATAGTCGGCCAGACAATTGTTTTGATAACGGTGTCTTGGAGTTCAGGTTCCCATGCGGCAGCGGGCGAGAATGCACCCATACCGCCTGTGTTTGGTCCTTGGTCGTCATCGAAGGCACGCTTGTGGTCTTGGCAGGTTGGCATCAGGGCGAAATTCTTTCCGTCAACGAATGCCATAAGGGTGACCTCTGGACCTGTTAGGAATTCTTCTATTATAATGGTGTCGCCCGCTTTGCCGAACTTTTTGTCAAGCATGATAGAGCGTATAGCCTCGGCGGATTCGTCGAGGTTGCGAGCGATGATGACGCCTTTGCCAAGTGCAAGACCACTTGCTTTGACAACAAGCGGGTGAGGTGCGATGTCCCTTACATATGCAAGGGCGGCATCACAGTTGTCGAATACTTGATAGCTTGCCGTTGGTATTTTGTGGCGTTTCATGAAGTCTTTGCTGAACGCTTTGCTCCATTCGATTTCGGCGGCTTTTTTTGTTGGTCCGAATGCTCGGATTTTTTTTGCCGTAAGCATATCCACAAGACCAAGTGCAAGCGGGTCGTCAGATGCAACGACTACGAAATCGGGTTTTTCTGTCACGCAATATTCCGTGATGCGGTCGACTTCCGTTGCGGCAAGTGGAATGCGCTCGGGGATTCCTGCGTTGCCTGGAATTCCGATTATTCGGGCGTTGGGGTTGTCTTGGCGAAGTTTGTTGGCTATGGCGTTTTCACGACCGCCGCCACCTACGATTACAATTTTCATTCCACCGCCTGTCATCTTGTGGGTAAGCTCGGTTATGAATTTTGGGGCAAGTTTGTATTCTCGCTCTTGCACCCGCTGTTGCAGGGTTTCGGCGGTGTCGGTTTTAAGAACGGCGACTTCTTTTGACTGGCGCAGGATTTCGCCTCGGTCGTACTCGGCAGTGACTTCGTGAATGGTGGCGCCAGTGAATTGTTCCTTTGCGTCGATGACGGCTTGGTGCACACGAGTGCCGTACATACCAACACCACCAAACTTGTGCATATCAAGGGCAGGGTGGATGTTGTAGGCTTTTGTTTGCGACAAGACAGCAGGAGTGAGTTTTTTAAGGTAGCCAGCAAGAAACAAGAACTTGGCGTTAGTGTCTTTTATGACTTGCAGTATTGCTTTGTCGATTTGTTCTTGTTTCCCGCTATGGTCGATGAAGTGGGCAGGGATTCCTGCTTTCTCGGCACGTTCAATGGCGCCTGCGTCGGCTTTGTTTGTAATAAGCGCTACGATTTCACCATGTGGGATATCGGCGTCGATGAGCGACTGGAAAACTGTTCCGTTTCCAGACGCCATAACAATATACTTAATGCGTTTGTTCATGATTTCCCCTTGACCTCCTGCGTAACCTAATATATCATAAAAATCATGCAAAAGAAAAACGTTTACAAGGGATTTGTTTCGGGAGATTGGCAAAGCAAGATTGATGTGGCGGGCTTTATTAAGGCGAATTATACGGCTTATGATGGCGACGAGGGGTTTTTGGCATCTGCGACACCACGAACAAAGAAGCTTTTTTCAAAAGTTGAAAACTTGTTGGAACAAGAGGCGAAACGTGGCGGTGTGCTTAATATTGCCGTAGATGTACCGATGTATATTACGGCGTTTAGGCCCGGGTATATAGACAAGGCAAATGAACTTATTGTTGGGCTTCAAACAGACGAGCCACTTAAACGTGGTGTTAATCCGTATGGCGGTATTCGTATGGCAGAGCAAGCGTGTAGTGAGTACGGCTATAAATTAAGTAATACCGTTTTGGAATACTTCAAGTTCAGGACAACGCATAACGACAATATCTTTCGTATGTATACTTCCGAGATGAAGGCCGCAAGGAAGTGCGGGGTTATTACAGGGTTGCCTGATGCTTATGGACGTGGGCGACTTATTGGTGATTATCGTCGGGTGCCACTTTACGGAATGGGTTTTCTTATTGAAGAGAAAAGGCGTGACAAGGAGAGAATCTCGAAAAGCAATATGGACACCGAGACAATGATGTTGGTTGTGAATATATCAAAGCAAATTGCCGCCATGGAATATGCCGTGCGAATGGCTACGGAGTACGGGTTTGATATCATGCGTCCTGCGGAAAGTGCGCAGGAGGCTGTGCAGTGGCTTTATATTGCGTACTTGTGCAGTGTTAAGGAACAAAACGGTGCGGCGAACTCGATAGGTCGGATAGGGGCGTTCCTTGATTGTTTTATCGAGCGGGACTTGCGTACGGGTAAGATAACGGAAGAATTTGCACAAGAGTTAATTGATGATTTTGTGATAAAGCTTCGTATGGTGCGGCATTTGCGCACGAAGGAATACAATGACCTGTTTGCGGGTGACCCGACTTGGGTGACCATTGCCGAGGGCGGTATTTCGACCAATGGCAAGCATATGGTTACGAAGACTTCTTTTCGGTTTTTGCAAACACTTTATAATCTTTGTCCATCGCCAGAGCCGAATATTACCATCTTGTGGGATAAAAGGCTTCCTAAGGCGTTCAAAGAGTTTTGCGCAAAGGTCAGTATCGAGACCAACAGTATCCAATATGAAAACGATGCGATTATGCAACCTGATTATAAAGACGATTATGCGATTTCGTGTTGTGTGTCGGCTTTGAAGAGTGGCAAGCAAATGCAGTACTTTGGTGCAAGGTGCAATATCGCAAAGGTGTTGTTGTTTGCGCTTAACGGTGGTAAAGACGAGTTGACGGGCGAGCAAATCCTTCCAGAGGGTCCGGTTTTTGCCGAGGGGTTGCTTGATTACAAGTCGGTAATGGAGGCGTATAAAAAGTACAGGGCAAGTCTTGCTCGGCTTTATGTCAACACGATGAATATGATTCATTACTCGCATGACCGTTATGCGTACGAGGCGTTTACGATGGGCATGCACGACAGCGAGGTCGAGCGGTTAATGGCTTTTGGCATTGCGGGGCTTAGTGTTCTTGCGGACAGTTTCTCGGCGATTAAGCATGCGAAGGTCTATGCGGTGAGGGGCGATGGTGGATTGATTACGGATTTTAGAATTGAGGGGGACTTTCCAAAGTTTGGTAATGACGACGACAGGGTTGATGGTATTGCGACTTGGATTGCGGAGGACTTTTATAATGAACTTGTTAAGACGCCGTGCTATCGGTCTGCGGTGCATACGCTTTCCGTGTTGACGATTACTTCGAATGTTGTGTATGGCAAAAAGACGGGCTCGACGCCTGATGGGCGCAAAGTGGGCGAGGCGTTTGCCCCTGGTGCGAACCCTATGCACATGCGTGACTTGAACGGGGCGCTTGCAAGTTTGAACAGTGTTGCGAAACTTGATTTCAGGTATTGCAAGGATGGGATTTCTAATACATTCAGTGTCACCGCCGATACGTTGGGGGTTGATTTGAACAAGCAAACTGTGACCCTTATCAATGTGCTTGACGGGTATTTCGGCAAGCGGGCGCATCACCTTAATGTGAATGTGTTAAGTCGAGAGTTATTACAAGACGCCATGAAGAACCCCGACAAATATCCGCTTTTGACAATTCGGGTAAGCGGGTACGCCGTGCGGTTTAATAAGTTGAATAAGTTCCAGCAGGAAGAAGTAATTGCCAGGACGTTCCATGACAAACTTTAAGTTGCGGGTTAATTCGATTGAAAGTTTTTCCACAAAGGATGGAGAAGGTGTTAGGTCGGTTGTTTTCTTGCAGGGCTGTAATTTGCGCTGTGATTATTGCCACAACCCCGAAACGTGGGACGAGAATGGGGGCGAAGAAGTTTTGGTTCTGGATTTGGCGCAAAAAGTTCTGCGGTTTAAGGATTACTGGGGCGAGAATGGTGGGGTGACCATCAGTGGCGGCGAGCCGTTGTTGCAGGCAAAGGCGCTGGTTGGGTTTTTGAAGATTCTAAAAGGTGAGGGCGTTAATGTTGTGCTGAATACAACTGGAACGGTTTCAAATGACGATGTGCGTGAGGTGATTAAACTGTGTGATAGCTTTATTGTTGACGAGAAATGCAAAAAAGAGTTTCTTGATGAAGTCGAAAACCGAGTATTGATAAAAATTGTCATTGTGCCAGGCGTCAACGACACGGAAAAAGCCATTGATGAATACGCCGAGAAGTTCAAAAAACACAAGATTGAACTTGTGCCGTTTCATGCGCTTGGATTTGATAAGTATGAGAAGCTTGGAATAAAAAATCCCCTTGCGGGGACGAAGGCTATGTCACTTGAACGGCTTGCCCTGTTGCAGCGCCGCCTTGATGGTGTTGTGAAGTAACATCGTTATTGTCATCGGACCTACGCCTCCCGGTACGGGGGTTATGTGGCTTGCGACCTTGATTGCGTTGTCAAAGTCCACGTCGCCGTAAAGTTTGCTGTCGTCACGGTTGATACCTACGTCGATGACGATGGCGCCGTGCTTGAGCATATCGGCGGTGACGAAATGCTTTTTGCCGATGGCGGCGACAAGAATGTCGGCTTGGCGGGTGATTTGGGGAAGGTCTTTGGTTTTGGAATGGCAAATGGTCACGGTGCAGTTTTCGTTAAGCAGGAGGATGGCAACGGGTTTGCCGACGATGTTGCTTCGACCGACGACTACGGCATGTTTGCCAGCCATGTCGACGCCGGTGGATTTGATAAGTTCAATACAGCCTGCTGGCGTGCAAGCGGGCAGACAGTCCTCCCAGCCAAGAAACAGCGCACCAGCATTAACGGCGTGAAAGCCGTCGACGTCCTTTTTCGGGTCGATGTGCGAAAGAATCTTGCGTTCGTTCAAGTGCTTGGGTAACGGAAGTTGCACCAAAATGCCGT
>Ga0123356_10004014_pt1 | contig 15276 bp, 10 predicted proteins | sample TergutEmb28metaG_2_FD_92546 | JGI IMG/M metagenome (GOLD analysis project Ga0123356, IMG submission 92546) | Embiratermes neotenicus P3 segment gut microbial communities from Petit-Saut dam, French Guiana - Emb289 P3 | ecosystem: Host-associated > Arthropoda: Insects > Digestive system > Gut ... | reverse complement strand
GGGATACTTAATTTAGAATTGAATCAGGCAATAATGATTTTAGTCAGCTTATTTTTTATGTATCTTTCGATAGTAAAAAAATATGAACCGCTTTTGCTGCTTCCGCTGGCTTTTGGTATTTTAATTGCAAATCTTCCCAGTGTAGGTCTTCATGCATATCATTTTAATCAAAATAATTTTGAAGGTGTTTTATCGGGCGTTGTTCGTCCTGATATGCCGGGTACATGGGTTCCTGGACTTATGAATTTCCTTTACAGCGGAATTCGCATGGTTATTTATCCGCCGTTGGTTTTCCTTTGCCTTGGTACAATGACAGATTTTGGACCTCTTATTTCCAATCCAAAAAGCGCATTTATTGGCATAGGCGGACAGCTTGGTATCTTTGTTGCATTCTTTATTTCCCTGTACGTTGTAAAATTTATCCCCGGATTTACAGGTTTTACAGAGATGGAAGCAGCTGCAATAGGTATTATCGGCAGTTCAGACGGTCCTACAGCGATTTACGCAGCGACAAGGCTTGCGCCGCATTTGCTGCCGCCAATTGCGATTGCGGCATTCTCCTACATGGCGCTAGTTCCGTTTATTCAGCCGCCAATTATGAAACTTTCAACCACAAAAAAAGAACGCGTAATTGTAATGCCGGAACCCAAAAGAGTTACACAAAAACAGAAAGTTATTTTCCCGATTGTATGTACAATTTTAACTTTATTATTTGTTCCGGCAGCGGGAGCGTTAATTTCGATGCTTATGCTTGGTAACTTAATAAGGGAGAGCGGAGTTGCAGATCGCTATGTTCGCGCATTCCAAAATGACCTTTTAAGTATCTTAACATTCCTTGTTGCATTAAGCATTGGATCTTCTGCGCAGGCAGCAACTTTCCTTCAGCCGCAGACACTTGTAATTATTGCATGCGGACTTATAGCTTTCGCGTTTGGAACTGTCGGCGGTATACTGGTTGCTAAATTACTTTGCCTTGTTACAGGCGGAAAGGTTAATCCACTTATTGGCAACTCCGGCGTTTCGGCTATGCCAATGGCAGCGCGCATTTCACAGAGAATGGGACAGCAATACAATCCGGAGAATCACCTTTTAATGCATGCTATGGGTCCGATTGTTTCAAGTACTATTGGTTCTGCAATTGTCGCAGGTATCTTTATATCTTACTTTGTAAGATAATAATTAGAACTTTTAAATGGCGGATCGTAAAGCAGTTTTTGCTAACGGTCCGCTTTTTTTTCGAAATGTGAAAAAACAAGCGTAAAGCTGGCGCGTCCCTGTGAAACGCTGCGAAGGCTTGTCATAAAACCAAACATCTTTTCCATTGGAGCCTGCGCTTTTATCTCGTCAATGTCTGTTTTAGAAGTCATACTTAATATGTGTCCGCCGCGCTGAGTCACAAGACTCATTACTTCGCCTACAAAGTCATGAGGTGTATTTAAGTCAACTGCCATTATTGGCTCAAGAAGAATAGGGCTTGCATTACGGCAGGCTTCGTCAAATGCCATGCTGGCGCAGGCTTCAAACGCAAACTCGGTTCCGGTTTGTTCTGAATACTGAACATTGGTAACTGTCGCTGTTATATCAATGCAAGGGTATCCCATTACAATACCAGAAGAAAAAGCGCTGTTAATTCCGCGTTCAATTGCTTCCAGTATTTCAGAAGGAACATCACTCCTGCCGCCTGATTTTGCTGCATATACATATTTGTTGCCGGATCCGCGCTGGGCAGGTTCTACCCGTAATGTGATTCCGGCTGCATTGTCTTTGCCTGCAATAGTCTTAAAGAAACTTTCGCTGTGTTCATTTATTTTGCTGACAGACTCGCGGTAAGTAACCTGCGGATTGCCTGCTTTTGCGCCAAGTTTAAATTCTTTTAGTATTCGCGTTACAAGAACATCAAGGTGAAGTTCTCCCATACCGGAAATAATTAATTGCCCTGTTTCATCGTTTTCCCTTATTGTAAAAGTAGGGTCTTCCTTTGATAAAATGGCAAGGATATCTTTTAATTTATCCATATCCGATATTGTTTTTGGTTCTATGGATATAGAAATTACAGGTTCCGGAAACTGCATTTTTTCAAGGATTACAGGCCAGTTTTCACTGCCTACTGTATCGCCTGTCTGGGCAAGTTTCATCCCGATAATAACTCCAATGTCTCCTGCAGAAAGTGTATCCAGGGGGTCAGATTTATTTGAATGCATTCTTAATATTCTGTTTGCCCTTTCGCGTTTTTTCTTGCCTGTGTTATAAACAGCGCTTCCTGATTTTAATGAACCGGAGTACATTCTTACATAACAAAGCGAGCCTGCTTCGCGATCATTTTGAATTTTAAAAACAAGCCCCAAAGGCTGTCCGTTAGGGTCACATGGAATATTAATGTCTTCTTCTTTTTTAAGATTATGACCTACTGCAGGAGCAGTTTCATCCGGCGCAGGAAGATAATCTACAATAGCGTCAATAATAGGTTGTACTCCGATATTACGGCGGGAAGCTCCTGTAAGAACTGGGAGTATATCTCTTTTTAAAACAGCTTTTCGTACTTCTTCTTTTATCAGAGTTGACTCAATATCTTCTCCTGCAAGGTATTTTTCGGTAATGGCATCAGAAAAACCTGATAATGAATCGATTAATTTTTCGCGCCACTTTCTTGCAATATCTTCGCGCTGTGAAGATATTGGAGAAATTGTCATATCTTCGCCGTTATTTTTCCAGATTATTTCTTTCATTTCGATTAAGTCGATAACGCCTTCGAATGAACTTTCTTTTCCTATAGGAATTTGTAAGGCAACTGTATTTATTTTTAATTTATTTTTTACATCTTCTATAACATAGAAAAAGTCGGCTCCTGTTCGGTCCATTTTGTTAATATAACCAATACAGGGGACATTATACCGTCTTGCCTGACGCCATACAGTTTCGGTCTGCGGTTCAACACCGTGAACAGCATCAAATATTGCTATGGCTCCGTCCAGAACGCGAAGTGATCTTTCTACTTCTGCAGTAAAATCAACATGCCCTGGAGTATCAATAATGTATATTTGATGATCTTTCCAGTAAGTGGTAGTTGCCGCGCTTTGGATGGTAATACCTCGTTCCTGTTCCTGTTCCATCCAGTCCATAATAGCTTCGCCGTCATCGACTTCGCCGATTCTGTGGCTTTTTCCGGTATAAAAGAGAATCCTTTCGGAAGTAGTTGTTTTTCCGGCATCAATGTGAGCCATGATACCGATATTTCGCATTTTTGAAAGCATAAGATATTCTAATAAAATTGACAAAAAAAGTCCATTGCATAATAGTTTACAATAATGTAGTATAATCTTAATATGAGCGAAGGTTTATCTTACGTCCTTGTAACTCCATACACAGTTGCAAAAAGCAGAACCGGGGGAGTACTTTCCCGGTTAATGATGCGAACAGATTTAGAACTGGTAGGTGCCCAGATTTTTGCGCCGGATCAGGATTTTGCAGACAGATATTCTCTTTCCCTTAGAGAAAGAGCTCCGCAGAACCAACTGGTTCTTTTGGCGGATTATGTAAAACAGTATTTGGGTCCGTCGGGCGGAAGACCGCACAGGTCGCTTTTACTCCTGTTTCGAGGGGAGAATCCTTGTGAACAATTACTGAATGCATGCGGTCATTTGTATACAAAACATGTTGAAGTTGACGCTCTTGTCGGAGAAACAATACGAGATACGTATTCAGACCTTATTTTCTCTGCCGATAACCCCGATGAAGTCCGGTATTTTGAACCTGCAGTATTAACACCCAGAAAACAGGACGAAGCCAATAACGACCTTAGAATGTTTGCAGATTTTCTTGGAGGCAGAGAAAATCTTGTTCAGAATGTAGTTTATCCGGATCCGGAAAAAATAGAAAGAACGCTTGTAATTATAAAACCGGATAACTGGATTCATAATTCATCACGACCTGGCGCAATTATCGATATGTTTTCCAGAACAGGGCTTAGAATAATTGGTATTAAAGTTCACCGTTTTTCCCTTGCGCAGGCTTTGGAATTTTACGGACCTGTAGAAGCTGTATTAAAAGAAAAACTTGCTCAAAATTTTGGAAAGAAAGCAATTGAACTTTTGCAAAAAGAGTTTCATTTTACTATAAGCAAAGAACTTGGAAATCTGCTTGGAGCAAGTTTCGGAGCAGAATGCGCAAGGGATCAGTTTCATCAAATTGTTGAATTTATGTCCGGCAAACGTCCAAACGAAAATACAACAGAAGACTTGGATGAAAAAGGCGAGACAAAAAGCATGATTCTTGTTTACGAAGGAGAAGGCGCTGTAAATAAAATACGCGATGTGCTGGGGGCAACAGATCCGCATCAGGCGTCCTACGGTACAGTACGCAGGGAATTTGGCAGTAATGTTATGGTTAATACGGCGCATGCTTCGGATTCATCAGAAAGTTATGAGCGTGAGCAGAAAATAGTAAGGATTAATCAAAATTCTTTATCAACGATAATCATGGATCATGTAGGGAAAGCCTAAATAATTTTTTAGCCCCTAGGAGAATCGAACTCCTCTTTTAAGATTGAGAATCTCATGTCCTAACCGATAGACGAAGGGGCCATGAGAAGAATATAGCAATTCTGTTAATGGTATGTCAATCACTCGCTGTGATAGTCAATCAATGTAATAATGGGAGTAGGATCAAGTATTTTTTTATAATTTAAAAAAGGAAGTCCTACAATGCCGAAGATTCCGGGAACTTCTGCGCCGCCTTCCTGAAGAAGAGAGCGCGCTGCGTTTAATGTGCCGCCGGTTGCGATTAAATCATCGGTTAAAAGAACACGTTTTCCTTTTGGTACATCTGCGCTGTGAACTTCGATTTCTGCCTGTGCGTATTCAAGTTCATATTTTTTAGATAATGTAACACCTGGAAGTTTGCCTTTCTTTCTGATTGGAATTAACGGAATGTCCATTTTATATGCAAAAGGAGCCGCAAATAAAAAACCGCGGGCTTCTATTGCTGCAACTGCGTCAATATTTTCGTTTTTATAAATTTCGGCAAGTTTATCAATGCAGTATTTAAAAGCAACAGGGGATGCAAGAATACTTGTTATATCATAAAAGAGAATGCCTTTTTTTGGGAAATCGGGTACTTTTCTTATGTAGTCATCAAGATTGATTGAAGCCAAAATTATTTAATAATTCCTTTTACCCAGTTTTTTATGTCAGATTCCTGATATCCGCCATCCTGAGATAAAAGAGTTTCACCAAGAGAGGCTTCGCAGTCTTTAAGTATATCGCTAAGGTATTTAAGGGATTTTTGGCAGGTAGAAAAAACGCCGCATTTTCTGGAAGCAAGGTTTATATGAGCCAGCATTTCTTCAAGATAAGAAAATGAAGCCGGAGAAGGATTTTCGCAGCCAATAAAAAAGACATCGGCGGGAAGGATGTCCGTTCCCTCGAATTTATCTGCATTGCAAATTTTAACACTAAAATCGGCAAGAGCTTTTTCTATTGGCTTTGCAATTGAACAAATAGATTCTGTTCCATCAGTAATAATTAATGCTTTTTTGCTCACTTTAATATCCTATACTAAAATTTTAACAGTGTCAATAACTGTTGGACTCTGATCCCATTCCCTGAACAATGTAATTAACAATCATCCAGTGATTATCTCTTTTTTCGAGGAAATAGGTATATTGTCTTAATTCTGTATAATTATGGTGTCTGTATTTCTGTAATACTATAACAGTACCTTCGTTGTTATTATAAACGGTTCTTTGAACTTCAAATGATGTTGGTATCATTACAATATCGCCATCGATAACGGAATTTTGAAGATCTAACCTGTATGCGGCTACCATTCTGCGGCGGCCTTCTTCGTTTTCAGCGTTATACCTGCGGCTTTGAAGGGCATCACGCCTTAGCATTGCTTCAGGATCCAGATAAAGGAAAAACCTTTCCCACTGTGAATACTGGCGCGCTGTAAGCATATATGTGACCACTTCATCCGGCGGAAGAGCCTGACGTACCAATACAGCGCCGGTTGTAACATCTATATCCCTTGGTAAACCATCGGGACCGTATATTACAGCAGGACGCAGATTAAGGCTTAAATAATTGGATTCAATTACCGGAACCTCTGATGAACGGAATAACTCCGGGTAAACCCTTGCGCGAACCCTGAAAGAGCCTGGTTGGGCAAAGCTTATATAATTGCGCAAATCCTCTACAAATGAAAAGGACTCTCCGCTTTCTATGGCAATTTCCCGGAAAAACACCTGGCTGTTCTGTGTGCGCTTACGGGTCAGGGTATCTGCCTGGGGGAGGGGTCTATTTGACATAGATCTTATGTCAAAATCAACGGAAAAAGCCCTGTCATCTGCCAGCTTGAACCGGTACGGGGAAGGGCTGTTATTTGTGATTGTAATCTGTACAAAAATAGGGTCAGATTCAACATAGTAAATCCGCCTGTCAAAAAACCGGATATTAAATTCAACTTTACCCGGATTGGCTTCAAAAGCATGCAAATAGGAAAAACTGGTTAAAACCAGAAGAATAAATGCCCAAAACTGTATTTTACTTTTCATTCTTGCTCCCTCTCTATAATGGGTGTTCACAATGAACACACTTCTATATTATAGTAATCGGTAGAATTCTATGAATACCTTATCATTTCCTGATCTTATTAAAAAAACAAGTGACTCAGGCGCTCTTTCTGGGGTTTTCTCTGCAGTAAAATCCGGGAAATTCCCTATAGAAATTGAAGGCAGCGAAGGGTCGCTTAATTCACTTATTTGCGCTCAAATCCAAACGCTTACCGGGGGAAATGTTTATATAATTGTTCCGCATGAAGATGCCGCTGATGGTTTAATGCTTGATTTGGAATATTCAGGTATTCCGTGTGTAAAATTCCCACTATGGGGAAGCGCTCCCTACCGGGCTCTTACTCCTCTTGCCGGCGTATTCGGTGACAGGGTTAAAGTTTTAAGTGAGTTTGCTCAAAAAAAACCAGGTATTACTATAATTCCGCAAAGAGCGCTTATAACGGCAATTCCTCCGCTTGAATATATCAAAAACCTGCTTGTTTCGATAAAACCCGGAAAACAGATTGATACTGCGTCTCTTGCAAAAACACTTACTCTATATGGTTATACCCGTGTTCCAAGGGTGCAGGTTCATGGTGAATTTGCGCTTCGCGGAGAAGTTCTCGATATATTTATGGGAGGGGATGAACATGCTGTAAGAGTTCTTTTTGATTTTGACAATGTAGATACAATAAAGCAGTTTGATCCCGTACTGCAAAATACAGGCGGCGATAAACTTTCTGAACTTACAATACGTCCCATGAAAGAGGTTATCTGGACTGATGACAGAATAGAAGAACTGCAAAAAAAACTTGTATCTTCAAAAGAATTTACAAACGGCGGAAAAAGCATTATTGAGGAGTTAATTAACAACCGCAGCATAAAAGGGGAAGAGATTTTCTTTCCGCTTGCTTTTGAAAAAATAGGTAATCTTTTTGAATATATGGACAGCAGAAGTACCATTGTTTTATTAGACAGGGAGCGGCTTGAAAATGCAGACGAAAGTTATCTTAAGGAATATCAGGGATTATACTCAAGAGCAGTCAGGGAAAAACAGGAATACCCGCTGCCGGAAAAACTGCTTTTTAATTTTTGTAATTTATTGGAAAATTATAAAAGTAAAAATAACAGGATAGTTTCGTTCCGGTCGATTATAGGCGAACCTAAACCTGGCATCTGTAATATTACATTGCCATGTGAACCCGGACGCAGTTTTTTTGGCAACATGAATTATTTAAAAGAAGAATTTTCCTCGCTATTGGACAGCAAATGGCAGATAGCGGTTGCAGCGGAATCGGAGGCGCAGGCAGACAGAATCAGAATAATTTTAGAGCCTCATAAATCACTTTCTATAATCGCAGTTCCGCTTACAGCCGGTTTTTCGCTTCCTGACATTAAATTTATGCTGATACAGGAAAATGAAATATTCGGAAGAAGAAAACGTCCTCCGCGCTCACTAAAAACTGTAAAATCCAGCCCTATTGATACATTTGTTGAAATAAATCCTGGAGACTATATTGTTCATGTAAATCACGGTATTGGGCAATTTAAGGGAATTGAACGGCTTACAGCGCTTGGGCATGAAAGAGATTATATTAAAATTGAATATGCAGGTGAAGAAACGGTATTTGTGCCTGTTGAACAGCTTAATCTGGTTCAGCGTTATATTGGCAGCGAAGGATTGCCGCCGCGCCTTGATACTCTTGGCTCCAAGAGCTGGGAAAACCGAAAAAATAAAGTTAAAAAATCTGTAGAAGATATTGCAGAAAAATTAATCGAGTTGTATTCAAAAAGAAAACAGGCGCAAGGATACGCATTTCCAAAAGATTCGGAATGGCAGACTATGTTCGAAGCGGCATTCCCGTACGAAGAAACAGAAGATCAGATTCGATGCATTGACGAAATTAAAGAGGATATGGAAAGCATATCTCCTATGGACAGGCTTATATGCGGCGATGTAGGTTATGGAAAAACTGAGGTAGCGCTTAGAGCATGCTTTAAAGCTGTAATGGGAGGAAAACAAGCCGCTTTTCTTGCTCCAACAACGATACTTGTGGAGCAGCATTATGAAAATGTTATGGAGCGGTTTTCGCGTTTTCCGGTGAATGTTGCTATGCTTTCACGCTTTGTTGATAAAAGAAAAACGCGGATTATTATAGACAAATTAAAAAACGGCGAAATCGATCTTTTAATCGGGACTCACCGTATTATTCAAAAAGATGTTCATTTTAAAAATCTTGGGCTTATAGTTATTGATGAAGAACAGCGTTTTGGCGTTAAAGATAAAGAACGCCTTAAAGAATTAAAAACAAATGTAGACTGCCTCACACTGTCTGCAACCCCAATTCCGCGCACTTTACATATGAGCCTTGTTAAAATAAGGGATATGAGTCTTTTAGCAACAGCGCCTCCGGGACGCCACCCGATAGAAACATTTGTAGAAGAATATGATGATTATTTGATTGCGCAGTCAATTCGCCGCGAAGTGGAAAGGGGAGGACAGGTTTTTTTCCTGCATAACCGCATTGAAACGCTTAGAGACATACGCCTTAAACTTGAACGCCTTATTCCGGAGGTAATGATCGAAACTGCACACGGTCAAATGGATGCACATGATCTGGAAGATGTAATGCGCCGCTTTATTCACGGCGGGTTTCATGTGTTGGTTTCCACAACAATTATAGAAAACGGGATAGATATTCCAAATGTAAATACAATTATTATTGATCGTGCAGATATGTACGGAGTATCACAGCTGTATCAGCTTCGCGGAAGGGTAGGGCGTTCAGATCGTGTTGCATATGCATATTTATTATATCCTGAGCAAAAAGCGCTTTCCGAAATTGCAATGAAAAGATTACAGACAATCTCTGATTTTACAGAGCTAGGTTCTGGTTTTAAGATTGCAATGAAAGATATGGAAATTAGAGGAGCAGGAAATCTTCTTGGACGAGAACAGTCTGGAGACATTTATTCGGTTGGTTTTGACCTTTATATAAAACTTTTGGATGAAGCGGTAAGGCGCCTTGAGGATTCAGATTACGAAGCAGAAACAGAGACGCTTTTAGAACTTGAATATTCCGGCTATATTCCTGATTCTTACATTGATTCGCCGCAGGAAAAAATGGAAGTTTATAAAATGATAGCTGCCATTCGGGATAAAGAAGATTTAGAGCGGGTTTATGCAGAACTGTTGGACCGCTTTGGCAATCCTCCCGACGAAGCCTCTTCTTTACTTTCACTTGCAGAAATAAGGATTATATGCCGTCAGTTAACGGTTTCTTCGCTTAAAGAGAGAGGCGGTGTAGTACGGATAGAGTTTGCAAAGGTAGCGCGTGTTAAGGTTGAACGCCTAATAAGAATGATGCAGGAATCGTCCGGAAAAGTAAAACTGGATCCAAAGAAGCCCAATGTGCTTATGCTTACAACAGGAAGTATTGGTTTACGGGAAAAGAGCGAGTTTATCCGCGAGAAACTGTCGTCTCTCGCGGGATAAATTAACTATCTGATGCGTTTTCCGTTTTCCATAATGAGAGTCTGACCGTCTCTCATGCTGAATGTAGCAATATGAGTTTTCATGGTTGCTTTTGTACCACTGTGAATGCCAATCTGACCCTGGTTTATATACATAGTGTATTCTTTGCCTTTTTCAAAATTAAAGGTAAACGGTACACTCCTATAGGTTGTATAACCCATATTTGCTGTTCCGGTAGTACCGTTAAGAACAAACAGAGTATCTCCGCCAGGTATTGTAAGTTTTAATTTACCCATCATCGGGGCTTTCCAGTGTAAACCCATACCATTGTATTCAATAATGTCTACACCGGCGTAGTATATTACTGCTACATCACTGGCTGGAAGATCTTCGTTAAAATTAAAAGCAGTAGTACCGCAGCCAAGCACGATAAAAGAAACAGAAACAACTAAAATAAGCAATAAAGTTTTATTCATAATAAACTCCTTAATAAATTATATTAATAGGTATAACCTACCGAGAACGTAAGACCCTGTATAAAAGGATTTATATAGTCTTCTTGACTAAATGAAGCATTATACTGGAATGCAGCTCCAAGGAAGAGACCTGGAACATGGTTTGTTGTTACTTTAACTCCTGCTTGACCAAACAGGGAAAAATAAAAATCAAAACCAAAGTCATTATTATTTTCCCAGGGTGAAGCAGGGGTGGTGCGTTTTGGCTCTGAATCATTAATAACACCCATTCCTGCTTTGAAAAAAGGTATAATACCAACATTTTTAACAGGAATGCCAAAGTGTTTGCCAAATCCAGCGCCTATACTCCAATTATCTGAGTCAACAAAGTAAAAATTAATACTCATGAACCATATGGTGATTGATGCATAAAGAGAGTATGGTGATTTGTCAAAAAGGTATCCATAACCTGCTTCTATAAATAAATCACCGTCTGTTCTAAGGTTTGCATCTGCTTCCCTTTGTGATTGGCGTTTGGAAAGAAGTGTTTGGTCGCCTGCAGCAACGGTTCCGAATTTTCTGATTCGCCAGTTGCCGTACTCACGTACCCACACAGATTCTACATCTCTGTTATTTATTGTAAAAATAACCGTGTATTCTTCGCCTTCGCCGGTTACTTCTTTTACAGAAGCTCTTATAGCTCCGGTTCCTCTTACACTGTCTTCGATTAGCCATGCAACAGAAAGAGCCATAGCGCTTATAATACTTTCTTCTGCTTTATCAATAAATGATCGGATAACAGTTCTTGTTGCTTTTTCAAACATTATATCCATAGCATATTCGGCGTTTTCGCCAATACAGTCGGTCGAAAGGAATTCTGTTATATGCGGGAAAACAGCTCTGTTTACGCCAAGACCTTCGATAAATGTTTCAAGCCGGGTATCCAGCGCATCTTTGTAAGTTTCCGGTCTTTGATTTTGTGAATTGTTAATAAAAGTCTGGAGAACACTTGCAGGAATCGCATAGTTTGCAGCCTGCCTGTTTACACCGCTTAATGTATTCATTCCGGCTACTGCGTATCCGGAAGGCGCGTTTGCCTGGGTAACAAGAAGCGGACCGCCGGAGTTGCCGGCATCAATCTGGGCAGTGTGCTGAATGTACGGACCCATCATTGTTTCGTCATCGCGGCTTTTGGGAAATCTTACAGAAGCATTAGATACCATTCCGCGGCCAAATTGCCAGATAGCAGTTCTTCCAAGTCCGGGGAAACCGGCTGAAAAAACATCTTCGCCTTCCTGTATGGCGCGTGTAACAAGGGTCAAACCTCTTGTTACAGGAGGTCTTGCTCCCTGCGGAAGCGCAAGAATTGCTATGTCTTTTTCTTCGTCTACAGCAATAATTGACAGGTTCTCGATTGTTACTTTTGATCCATCTGCTCTTTCAAAAGTAATAGAAAGAGTATGAGCCTGGGCAATGACATGGTTATTTGTTAAAACAAACAAATTACCGCGGGCATCATTGTAAAGAAAACCTGAGCCAAAAGCTCCGCTTAAAAATTGATCAATGTTTCTTACAGCATTAGTCTCGCCCTGTTTGGAGAGCCTGTCTTTTGCTTTTTCGAAATATGATACAATACCGGGATGATAAGTCTGATTAATCAAACCAACATAATCACGGACTCCCGCAGCGCCCTGTTGTGCTAAAACACCCGCAGGAAACGCCAAAACTAGAATAAACAAGAAAATTAATGAACGTTTCATTTAAACTCCTGGAATATATGCCAATTATAATGACAGAATACCAATAAAGAGAAAAAATGTCAAGAAACAGTATCTCTAACGCCTAACGCCTTAAACCGCCTGGTAAGGTCGGCAGATTTCCTGGTAAATTGTCCCGGATAGCCTGTTCGGCTTGCTGACCTGCCTGCTGCGCTGCGCCGCCAACCATTGACCTTAATCTTTGTTCCAGCTCATCTTTTTTGGCATCAAGCGAGTTCTTTATCTGACCAATCGCGGCGCTGTCACCCCTTGCGGTTCTCATAAGCGTATCAACCTGATCTTTCGAACCGAATCTGCCGTCAATGTATTCATCAATTTTTTGGCGTAAAGCTCTTTCAATATCTGCCATTGCTGTTCTTGCATAAGTTTCTGCGGTGTTTCTTAAGGCTTGTGCGATTAAATTAGCGATATTTGTAGTTATATTAAAAATATCTCTTTCATCCGGCCGTTGAATATATTCTATACCAAGGTTAATACTGTCCGCCTGCCTGACGGCTGTATCAACAGCTTCTGCGATAGTACCGCTTGGATCGATAATCCGGGCATTACCCAAAATTACTTCGCCGCCTCCGGAAATACTGTTATCCTTACTGCTTAACGAAATAGACATATTTTGGATTTCACCATCAAGACCGTTTATACCAACGTTACTTAGTTTGTCACCCAAACTTACAGGAAAGCCGCTGCCGGATAATTTTGCGTTAAATAATTCCTGCGGATCTGTTCTGAAATCAGCGCTGCCGGTAAAGTTAATATTACGTTTTAAATTTTCTCCGGTTTCAGACAGATCGATATCAAGAGATACTGGTCTATTTGTTATATCCGGACTGGAGCTAACATTTTTAAGGTTAAAATCCCATTTCCAGGAATCAAGGGTAAAATCAGATGAAAGCAGGCCAAGGTAAAATGCCGGATAAGCTGCAACCGGATAATGTACATCTCTGCCTTTAAAGACAACTTTTTTTTCTTTTTTTGGTTTTTCATCTTTTGGTTTTGCCGCTGCTTCGGCTTTTAATCTTTCCAAAACTTCAAGAGCCATAAGGCCGTATTCGATATATTCTTCCGCTGTATCGGAAAGCATTTCGCGGATAAATGGTTCAAGAGCAGCAAAAGCAGAGCCGCTGCCAAGATCGATATATGATCGTAAATGGTTAATATCATCTGTTATTGAATTACGCGCATTTGTCTCAAGCCTGCGGGCAGTATTTATATCAGTTTCAAGTCCTGATACTATAACAGAAACATCATTGGTAGCTGCCTGCACAGTATTAACTGCGGTATTTAAATCTGATATTGCAGTTCTGATTGCATCTGCATCGCGAAGATCGCCTACATTCAAATTGATAAGCGGGGTAGTCACTGTACGAAGTTCTGCAACTCTTGCAGTAGTATCTTCAACCTGTCCCTGCCATTTTGCTGCAGTTTCGTTGTATGTGTTAATTGCATCATCATAAAGTCTTGGAGTATTAAGCTTGTCAAATTCCTGATTAATTAAAGCCATTGCATCAAAGTTTTTAAGGTCGATTAACGGCGGAGATTCTGGTTTAGGCGGCTTTTCCGGTTTTTCCTTTGGAGGTCTTGCCGGCAATGCTCCTGATACAGTTCTGGGTGTTCCAAAACGGATTGTATCCGCTTTTATCCATTCGATATAAACTTTCCCGCGAAGTATTGCCTGCGGTTTAAGTTTAATACCTGTTTTTCCCATATCAAAAAGATTTAACATTGGGCTGTCACGGTTTGCAACAGTAATGCTTCTTACAGATATTTCAAAATCAATTAATGATAAACGAAAACCTCTGACATCTGCTTTTGCCTGGAAAATTGCTTCCAGGCCTTTTTCCATTGCTTTCCCAAGAAGGGGATTAGCAAAAACTGTAAAGAAAATTACAACAGCAACGATTATCGCTGATGCAAAAATAATAGGAATAACCTTAATAGTTCCTTTTTCTTTCATTTTTTCCCCCTAACCCTTCATCGCTTTATCGATTGATGAGAATAACGGGAATTTTAATATAACCTCAACAACTTTGGAATTCCTGATCCTGGGAGATATGTTATCACGGAAAAACGGAATAAATGCCATTAACGATAAAAAAAGCGGAAACCAGAGAAGCATACCCACAGCGAGTCCGCCCATAACAAGCGTGTTGTTAAAATTTGTGAACGGTACAAAAGGCATGTTGTACATTGAAATAAACAATGGCTGCAGCGCTTCTATATCTGTCAGGATAAACCAGCCGAAAGCATCAATCTGATACGCAAGCAGAGAAGATAAAATCAAGAAAAATGCCATGGAGGCTAATTTTGCCGCGTGATTATGCCTGAAAAAGAATGATATAAAAAATAAAACAAGCCAAAAAATATTGCCAATTGGAATTATGCCCAATAAATGCCCCCAGCAGAATCCTAAAGCAATCTGGCTTTTCTTTACATTGCCGTTTAAGGCAAGAAGTAATTTTGCTATTCCTTTAAACAATTAAAGTCCCTCCTTTAAGTTTATGATCTTAATTAATAACTATTTTACATGGTATTTGGCACTAAAGTAAAGATTATTATAATATATTCTATTGCTTAAACTTATAAATTAATGATAAAATGGCTCAAATGCAGGAAAATGATAAACAAGCTGTCTTTTTTGATAGAATCCAGGAAATTACCGAGAAAATACTGACAAAAAGAGCCCGGATACGTCATATAAAAAAAGAAAAACGAAAAAAAAGAAACACTATAATAGACTGGCTTGATGCTTTTTTATGGGCAGCATGTATGGTTTTGCTTGTAAATCAATATCTTATTCAGGCATATAGAATCCCATCGGGTTCAATGATTGATTCTCTGAATATTGGGGATCATGTTTTTGTAAATAAAATTGTATACGGACCTGAACTATTACCAGGTTTTTTTAAATTACCAAGTCCCGTTAAAACTGAACGAAATGATATAATCATTTTTGAAAATCCTTCATATATTTCCAGAGGGACAGTCTTTGATGTCGCTCAACGTGTAATTTATATGCTTACT
>Ga0123356_10004013_pt1 | contig 15277 bp, 14 predicted proteins | sample TergutEmb28metaG_2_FD_92546 | JGI IMG/M metagenome (GOLD analysis project Ga0123356, IMG submission 92546) | Embiratermes neotenicus P3 segment gut microbial communities from Petit-Saut dam, French Guiana - Emb289 P3 | ecosystem: Host-associated > Arthropoda: Insects > Digestive system > Gut ... | reverse complement strand
TAGAACTGAAGCCACCGAAAGCAGCGGCGGCGGAGTACAAGTGAATAGCGGCGGAACATTTAACATGCACGGTGGATTTATTATTGAAAATCAAGCAAACGTTGGCGGCGGAGTAAGTGTACATAGGGACAGCACTTTTAATATGTCTGGCGGTACAATATCCGGCAATACTACTTTCGATTACGGCGGCGGTGTATATATCGAAAGCGGAACCTTTAAAAAAACCGGCGGAATAATTACCGGTCATGGCAGTAACCAAGTTGAATATGAACACAGCCGTTCATTTAAAGGTCATGCGGTTTTTGCGCATCGTACTGATGTAAATTTTAATTTTAAAAGTACAATGTCAGGAATAATAGATAATCTGGAATGTTATCCTGAAAATAATAAATTGGAATTTAAAGGCGATTGGGACAGCGATGGTTTTATTCCGATATTTTCAAGGGATGACCTGGAAAGTATTAATAATTTCAGTGGTTATGGTGAGTTTAGAAATTTTCGTTTGATGGATAATATTGATCTAGCCGATTATGATTGGACACCAATTAATTCATTAAATGGAACCTTTGACGGTAATGGTTTTACAATAAGTAATTTAAATATAAACGCTTCTGGATTTGATCGCCGAGGATTATTCGAAAGAATAGGCAGTACCGGCATAGTAAAAGATCTTACACTTAAAGGTGTTAATATTATTGGAAACCAATTTATCGGCGGTATTGTAGGATATAACGATGGCGGTAAAATAATAAATTGTTCTGTTTCAGGAAGTGTAACAGGTACTCAAAATGTTGGCGGTATAGCTGGACAAAATGATGGCGGTACGATAATAGATTGTTCTGTTACCGGCAATGTAACAGGAACCGGTAATGGTGTAACTGTTGGGAATATCGGCGGTGTTGTTGGTTATAATCAAGTAGTGGAAGCTAACATTGCCATTGTGCAAAATTGTTACGCTATAGGTAATGTTACAGGTACTGGTACTGATGGTGTTCAAAATATCGGTGGCGTTGTGGGGTACAATAATAGCAGCACTGTAGAAAATTGTTATGCTACAGGTGATGTTAGTGGTACAAACAATAATGGTACTGGTAATGTTGAGAGGATCGGCGGAATTGTGGGTTATAATCGAGTAACGACGGTTAATGCCGCCATTGTGCAAAATTGCTACGCTACAGGAAATATAAGCGGTACTAGTACTGGTAATGTTGAGAGTATCGGCGGTATTGTGGGTTTTAATCAAGCAACGACGGTTAATGCCATTGTGCAAAATTGCTATGCTACAGGTAATGTAACAGGGACAATAATTGGAACTGGTACTGGTAATATTCAACAGATCGGAGGTGTTGTTGGTAATAATACTGGTTCAGTACGAAATTGTGTTGCGTTGAATCCATTGGTAAGCGGCATAGAAGATGTTGGGTGTGTGGCTGGTAAAAATAGTAGTGCTACTTTAAATGTTAACAAAGCGCGGACGGATATGATATTAGTTCCCAGTAACTCTCTTGGTCATGCAGAAAATAATATTAATGGAGGGGCTGTAACTCCTGGTTCTACTTTGTTTGCAACCGTATTTACCGGCTGGGATCCAACTATTTGGAATATCCCACCTGGCATTCTTACTGTAAATGGCCCTTTACCCACCCTGAGAACTACCGGCGGTACACAAAACCCGGTATTAAGGCCGGTGCCATAGATTTGTATGTAATTAGTTGATACTATAAAAATATTATAATAGGAAGGGAAAAATGAAAAAGACAATTTTTTTAGCGCTTTTTTTATTTGCAGCAACGGTTTGTGTATTCAGCCAGAATGGCAGAATAATCGAAATAACAGGAGAGGTTGAATTAAAGGCTGCAAACGCATCTGCATTCTCGCCTGCTTCTGTAGGCAGCATAATCGCTCCAAATACAATCGTATCAACAGGTTTTAGAAGCACAGCTGTAATAGAAATAGGCAGTTCCAGAATAACTGTCCGCGCTTTAACCCGTTTAACGCTTGCAGAAATTCAAAGAGCCGAAAATACAGAAAATATCAATATAGACCTGCAGACAGGAAGAGTCAGGGTAGATGTTAATCCTCCTGCGGGAAGCAGAACAAACATGTCTGTTCAAAGTCCAAGCGCAACCGCTTCTGTACGCGGAACAAGTTTCGAGATGGACACAGATAGAGTTATTGTTAACGAAGGCAGAGTACTCTTTGCAGGATCAAACGGCCCCGGCGTAATGGTTGATGCCGGAAATGTTTCCTTTTCCAATGCCGATGGCTCAGTCGCAGACCCTGCCGAAGTAATAATATCAACACTACTGCCTCAGCCTCCTGTCGGCGCACCCAGCCCCGAAACAGTAACCCAGTCCTTTGATCCAACAGACGGCGAATTAGTATTTGTTTTAACTTATAAGTAAAACGTGGAGTTAATTTATTGAATGGGGAGAGGATAGAAGAATTAACTCTGGGATTTAATGATTAAATCATGTGTTAGGCGAAATAAACTAAGATATACAGCAGCAAAAGAATATAAATCGCTTGACGGAAGTATTAAGAAATTGGTTCTCGTACATCAACTTGGCGTTCTTTGCGAGAAAAATATTATTATTGTTAAAAATGATGTTTTATACCGGCTTGTTTCATTATTTCATTTGCGACATGTCGGATATTTATTTTTCCGTCAACAGTAAAATTCCTATTGTTTATTGGACTGTGCCAAATATCATGGTCACCCCTGCCATGCCTCACAAAACAACAACCATTCTCTTTAAGGACTTGACGAACCTTTTTTTCATATTCTGCCATTAAACCATAACCGCCAGGGGTTCCATTTTAAATGCTAAATAAATATCAGTTTTTGGAAGGTTATTTATTTCCAGCATTTCTGGAATAGCTAATTTTATGCGCTTAATCAGCGAATCAAGGGAAAAATCTTCCAGAATTATAGGAATTTCATCATTTTGAGCATACCACTTTTGCGATTCGTCATCAAATGATAACGATATTGTATATTCATTCATACATTTAAATCGTACTTTATTTTTTAAAATTTATCAAGGCACATTGCTTCAATTAATAAAACCCTCGTGCATTAACTTGGCGTTCTTAGCGCCTTTGCGCCTTGGCGAGAGCTTTTTTTCCCCTGCGTGAGGCTCTTTGTTAGAAAGTTACACTTTTATGTATATTGTTAATGTGCAAAAAGAATTGTATTCCCGTACAATCCATGCTACAATAAACCATGGAAACAATAAAGAAATTTATTTTTGGCACAATTGCAGTTTTTTGCATGCTGGTTTTTGCAGCATGTTTTAGCCACTGGGAAGGCGATGAAGGCACGCTTGTTTTTAATTTTAGAAGCGCTTCTGCCGGCAGCCGCGGCGTATTTGTAGAAGGCGATGAATATCTTGATTTTAGGCATGTTGTTTATTTAAGAAACGCAAACGGCAGATTAATAGAAGCGGGTGAGTTTACAGGCGATAAAGGAACAATAAGCGCCCCCATAGGAAATTATACGGTTATTATTAAGGGTTATCACGAAACAGAAGGGCTTCATAGCTATGGAATTTCTGAAAGGACTGTAAAAATATCCGGGGGAAGACGTACAGATGTAGAGCTTGACATGCATTCTGCTATAGAGGTGAGAGATCAGTTTGAATTAAAGAATGCCTTTGATGAAGCGAATTATAATCCTACTAGACTATTATATATTTTCATTAAAAACAGCTTTGATGTTGATGGAGATGATTATGAAATAAGTGTTTCCGGTAAAGTTACTCTTATTGCCGAAACAGATGTAGTTATTGATAATTATTTAATGTATGCTGATTTGTTTGAATTAGTAGATAGCGGTATTCTTTCTCTTGGTATAAAAGATATGCAGGGAAAAATTACTATTAATGGTAACAATGTTTCAGAAAGAGTGATTGTTGCGCTTAAAGGGCAAAGTAATAGTGAGCTTTTTATGTATGAAGGAGTAACTATTCAATCGCATTCTAATTCAGCGGTTTCAGTAGGGAATTACACGAAATTTAATATGCACGGCGGAATCATTAGAGAAAATGGACGTGGGATAGAGGTGAACGGAGAATTTAACATGCACGGTGGTTATATTACAGAAAATATCTGCGGCAGTGATGGAGCCGGTGTTTATGTTAGTGGTGCTGGCGCAATTTTTAACATGGACGGCGGTTTTATTACAAAAAATAGTTTTTCCTACCACGGTGCCAACGGCGGTGGTGTATGTATTATAAATGGCGCAACTTTTAATATGAAAGGCGGAACAATTTCTGAAAATACAACTGATTCCAGCGGCGGCGGTGTAGTTGTTAGTGGTGGTTCTGGCGGTAGCGCAACATTTAATATGTCCGGCGGTTACATTACAAAGAATATTAGTAAAGGAAGCGGCGGCGGCGTAACGGTTGGCGGCGCTTTCGCAACATTCAAAATGACAGGCGGTTATATTTCAGAAAACATTGTTACCCATGACGGTGAAGGTCGCGGCGGCGGAGTGCTTCTTGAGTATCCCGCAACTTTTATCATGGACGGCGGAACTATTTCTAAAAATATTGTTAACGGCGACGGCGGCGGTGTACATGCTAGTGCTGAAAGCATTACTTTTGACATGTCACGCGGAACCATCACAGAAAATGAAGCCAATAGAGGTGGCGGAGTGTTTTTTGATGCTGATGCTAATGCAAATTTAACTATGTCTGGCGGTATTATAACTAAAAACAAAGCAGTAACAAGCGGCGGCGGAGTATATTTAACTATGAATGCATATGAATTTACCATGTCCGGTGGAATTATATCCGAAAATATAGCAGGAGAAAACGGCGGCGGTATAAATGTTGATGGCAATTTTAATTTTCAAAGCGGCACAATTTCATCTAACCAAGCTGAATATGGCGGTGGAATATATATAGCTGGCAATATGACAATGTCCGGTAGCGGCAATATATCTAAAAATGAAGCTATTAACGGCGGCGGAGTAAATGTTTCGGGCGGTTCTTTTACAATGGTAGGCGGAGTAATCTCCGGTAATACCGCAAGGGATAATGGCGGCGGCGTGTGGGTTGGCGGTGATGGTAGCGGCGGTAATGGAAACTTTGAAATGAGCGGTGGAATTGTTTATGGTATGGAAGATTTTTTAGATCCAGAGCTTAGAAACACATTGCTGATTATTCAGAATCCTGGCGCTGCATTATATGTTGGTGCAGATGGAAGTGCTGATATTTTTGGTTATGATTTTATTGATAATTCATCTAGTGGGACATTGCGGGAAAGCAGTTTTAACTAACAATAATGCATATGATCATACAGTTCCCAATGCTTATCCGGGTTTACTTTATTAGCTAGTGTCTGTCTATAAATGCAGGGCATTTTAGACAGACTACCTTAGAAAAAGTATTTTCGTAGCCTTTAGGCGAGAAAATACAAGGTCTGTCCGCAAAGTAACCGACTTTGTGGACAGACACTAGCTAGGAACTCCGGCTGTGTGTGGCAATAAAATGAACAATGCGCTATAATAACAATTAGGAGGTTGCAAACTCTATGAACTTACGATACACATATGAAATGGACGGAGATTTTTATGTTGGTTATTTGGATGATTTCCCTGAATATCCTACTCAAGGAGAAAATCTAAAAGACTTTGAAGAAAATCTCATGGATATTTATAAAATGATACAAGACGGAACTCTTGAAATAACAGAAAAACATGGTGTTTTGGAACTAACATAATGAACTGTAAAGATTTCATAAATTTTCTTGAACAATATGGACTCGAATTCCATAGGCATGGCTCCAAGCAATTTATATGCATAAAATTACTGGAAAAAAGGTTGCTGTTCCAAGGCATACAGAAATTAAAAATAAACTTCTTAAGAAAATCTTAAATGAAATTACCGAGAAAAAATAACTACAGTATACCAGTACCATTATGTTGAAAAGTATGGAGCGAAAGTTTTGTTTGGAAATCGTCTGTATTTTGATACAAATGCCAGTAAAGCCTTAATAAAGAAATATCTGAAAGGAGAAATAGATGGCTAAAAATCTAATACTGGTAAACACAAGCCCTGATATATTAAAATATGATAACCGAAAAGCAATAGAACTTGCTCAAACATTGGGCAGACCTTTAACAGTCAGCGAATATGAAACATTAAAAATCATAAAAGCGGTTAAACCTAAAAACCTGAAATTAACGAAAGCATGAAAGTTTTGTTTAGCTGTCTAAAGCTCAGCAAACCTCTCTGTAACCGTTATTTTTTCCCCTGCGTGAGGCTCTTTAGTATAGTAAAATTTATCTTGCAAGAAATTAATATATGATGTACAATAATGAGAATGGATTCATTGGAAAAATTTGAATATTGGAAAGATATTGCCAATTATGACCTAAAAACAGCTCTAGCTATGTATAAAACTAGACGCTGGCTATATGTTGTTTTTATGTGTCAGCAATCCATTGAAAAATTATGCAAAGGTTTATATCTATTGTTTATCAATGATGATATTCCTCGAGTACATGATATTAACTTATTAGTATCAAAATTCGCTGATAAATTATCACAGCCGGTAGACAAGGACAAGCAGCTTTTTTTTGCAAAACTGAGCGCTTTTTATTTAAATAATCGTTATCCAGATTATAAAGACCGTTTAAGCGCATCTTTGAATAAAAAAGAAGTAAAGGATATTTTGAAAAAAACAAATGAGGTATTCAAATGGCTATTGACAATGAAACCGTAAATAAAATTATTCAGGAATACATAAAAGATGTTAAGAAGATAATACCTATAGATAAGGTTTATTTGTATGGGTCTTATGCCAAAGGAACCCAAAAGGAAAACAGCGACATTGATATTTGTTTCTTTTCAAAAGCATTTGAATCAAGGCGCAGCTTGGACGTTTTAACCGAACTTTTTTACCTTAAAATAAAATACGACAAAGATGTATTAATAGAGCCAAATGCGTTCCCTTACTCTGAACTATACAACGATAATCCATTTGTTAAAGAAATCCTACGAACAGGAAAGGAAATTGCCTAAAGGCTAAGATTACGCACAGCGCCTTAGCAAGAGCTTTTCCTTCTGCGTGCTCCTCTTTCCCCTGTGTGCACTGCGTGAGGCTCTTTGTTAGAAAGTTACGCTTTTATGAATGTGGTAAATGTATAAAATGAATTGTATTCCCGTACAATCCATGTTATAATAAACCATGGAAACAATAAAGAAATTTATTTTTGGCACAATTGCAGTTTTTTGCATGTTAGTTATTACTGCATGTTTTAGCCACTGGGAAAGCGGTGAAGGTACGCTTGTTTTTAATTTTAGAAGCGCTTCTGCCGGCAGCCGCGGCGTATTTGTAGAAGGCGATGAATACCTTAATTTTAAGCATGTTGTTTATTTAAAAACCGCATACGGCAGATTAATAGAAGCGGGTGAATTTACAGGTTCTACTGGAGCCGTAAGCGCCCCCATAGGAACATATACGGTTTATATAAAAGGTTATCACGAAACAGAAGGAGTTCTTCATAGCTATGGAATTTCTGAAATGACTGTAACGATATCTTCCGGCAGACGTACAGATGTAGAGCTTGACATGTATTCTGCCATAGAGGTGAGAGATCAGGATGGGCTACAGAATGCCTTTAATGCAACAGAAGCCTATTCTGACAGCTTGTTATATATTTTTATTGGTAATAGTTTTGATATTATTGAAGATTCTGATTATGATTCAAATATTTATGGCAACGTCATTCTTATAGCTGAAACAGATGTAGAAATTACTTTTTCTATAAATTATGCACATAATGGTTTTATTAATGTATCTGGCGGAACTCTTTCTCTTGGCACAGAGAACATGCCTGGAACAATAAAAATTATAAGCACAGTAGCGGGGGAAGGCGGGTTGATCTCTGTTTCTAGTAGCAGACTGGAAATGTATGAAGGTATAACTATTCAAGGTTATGAAGGTACAGCAGCGATACGATTATATAGTAATAGTGAATTTTATATGCATGGCGGAACCATTACTGGTAATAAACGAGGAGTGTTTGTAGGAGGCAATTCAAATTTTTACATGTCCGGCGGTTATATTACTAAAAATATTCTTGAAGGCGGTTCTGGCGGCGGTGTGTATGTTGAAGGCAGTGGCGCAATTTTTGAAATGTCCGGCGGAACAATAGAAGAAAATAAGGCGAACAACGGTGGCGGCGTTTATGTTAGTGGTTCCGGCGCTACATTCACTATGACGACAGGTGGTATTATAACAAAAAATAATGCAGCCACATCTGGCGGTGGCGTGTTTATTAACGGCGGCACATTCACTATGATAGAAGACGGTATTGGTATTATAACTAAAAACGAAGCCAGCCAAAAAGGCGGCGGTGTGGTTGTTACTGGTGCTACTGGCGTTTTTAATCTGCACAGCGGTACAATTTCATTTAACAGATCTTTAGGAGCCGGCGGTGGAATACATATATCGGGCGGCAATACATATATACATGACGGTTTAATTACTGAAAATACCTCTGGTACTGGTTCCGCTCTCACTGGCGGCAGCGGCGGCGGAATAAATATGGAAGGCGGTACTGTGCTTATGTCTGGCGGCAGTATAACAGAAAATAAATCTAATAATGGCGGCGGAGTAAATGTTTCAGACGGTTCTTTTACAATGGAAGAAGGGGGAGAAATTTCTGGTAATACTGCAAGAAATAATGGCGGCGGAGTGTGGATTGGTGGTGTTACTTCTAATAGAGGCAGTTTCATAATGACTAGCGGAGAAATTTCTAGCAATACCGCCGAAAATAACGGTGGCGGTGTATGGAGCGGTGGTGGTATAGTAGAAATGCGCGATGGCAAAATAGCTGGAAATAGAGCTGTAAATGGTGGTGGCATATATGTGGGTATTCAAGGTGATCAAACTACTTTCCATATGGTAGATGGGGAAATTTCTGGTAATATCGCAACTAATGATGGCGGCGGTGTTTGCGTGGTTGGAGTAGATTATTTAACAAGTTTTAGTATGGTTAACGGTGAAATCGCAGGCAATAACGCTAACAGTAGAGGTGGTGGCGTATTTGTTGGTAGTCCTGGTGGTAGTTGGCCTGGTACTTTTACAATGACTGGCGGAGTTATTTACGGATCTAATGCAAATGCAGCCTTGCAAAACACTGCTAATGACGGTACTGCATTATATAATACCGGTAGCGCTACTATTAATGGTGAACCTTATATTTTAGCTGAAAACGACACCTTGTCTGTTCCTTAGTCATCAGAAATGAGCGGCTATTAATTGCAAAAATCATATTTCCTCTGCCAGAAGCCCAATAAACCTGAACAATATTCCGCCATGCTGATACTGTCCCAAATCTTCTGCAATAACTATTAATATTTTATTTTCTAATGGACTTAAAAAATAACCGCAAACATCTGCATCAAAAAGCCAAAGAAAGGGTTTATAGGTTCCAATTATTTTTCTTTTATCGTTATCTGTAATAGATAATGTATATTTTAAAATTGTATCACCAAGAAGCCATTTTTCATCTTCTCCATATTCAATATCAATTATCTGGGCGTAATATCTATTATTGTTTTTTGTTATTGGAAATGGTAAAAAATCTGTTTGCTGTTTATTAATTCTATGTGTTATTAGAGCGTTCACTATATCTTCTCTGTGTATTTTAAAGTAAGCTTCTGCCCAGTCATTATCAGAGTCAGGATATATATCAGAAAATATTGTTAAATTAAAAAGTTCGTTGTTTGTATCCAGGTCTAATATTTTAAAATCGATTTGATAACTGGCTTCGCTGTTTAATCCGCCCTCAATGGAGTAAGCAGCTTTTCCGTCTGCCGACCAGCCCCATATCCTTGCATAACGGACAGGATGATAGCTAGATGCAAAATTAGAATGTTGAATAAGATTTATTTTTGGCGGAAAATCAAATTCCTGCCAAGCAGCTTTATGTGATTCATCGCTGTTTTCTGTCTGTATTGCTATCACTCCGTTTAATTCGCCTGATAACTCTGTTTTTAGTTCAGTTTGTTTATCTGAATTTTTTGGGGCGCATGTTATTAAAATAATCGATAATACTGTGAAAATTCCAACAGAAATTAACTGGTTAAAAGTCTTTAACATATATTCTTCCTTATTTTACCATTATTTTTAATTTTGCGTCAATATAATTTTAACTGTATACTTATTCTCCAATCCATGCTACAATAAATTATGAAAAACTGGAAAAACTCCCTTATGGGTCTTGCCGCTGCCGTAATTTTTTCTTTGCTTTATATAACCGGCGCGTTGTCGTCGCTGGAAGACCGGCTTTATGATTTCTTTTTGCGCTTTAGGGCAAACCGCGAACTTACAGATAAAGTTGTTTTTCTTGACGTTGATGATCAGGCAATTGCTTTTTATGGTTTTTTTCCATGGCCCCGTTCCATTACAGCAGACGGCCTTTTGCGCTTAAAAGAATATGATGCAAAAGCTGTAATTTTTGATATCGAATATATCGACCGCGGTCCGCAAGGCGTAGACAACCTTTATCTTGAACAGGGTCTTGGTTACGATTTTGACCGCAGTTTTTCCGAAATTGATTCCATGACGCAGGATGTTTTATCTGCTTTTGGAGCCGGCAGAATCGGACGCGGCGATTTAGCCGGTTTTTCGCAGCAGCTTTCTAATTTAATAACAAGAGAAAAAAATAATCTTTATAACAGAACCCAAAGAGTTGCGCGTGACAACGATATTTATCTGGCGCAGGCAATAGCTCTTAACGGAAACACATGGTCTACCATCAATCTATGGAGTTATCCTCTGGATGGCGAACAAGCCCAGCGCCGTGTTATCGCAGAAGATCGTTTTATATATTTAATAAATGCTTCGTTAAATGCTTTTACAGGGGAAGGAGCTGTTGATGTTCTTCCTGCGCTTCCTGTTTTTTTCAATGCTGCAAAGGGAGCAGGTTATACCAATATTGTAATTGACGATGACGGCGTTAGAAGGCGTGTTTTCCTAACGCAGAATGTTTATGATCACTGGTACTTGCAATTGGCTTTTGCTCCGCTTATAGATTTTTTTGGTAATCCGGAAATTATTCTGGAAAGACGCAAGATGACAATTAAACAGGCAAAAATGCCGGACGGCAAAACGCAGGATATCATCATTCCGCTTGATAATAAAGGCAGAATGCTGCTTGACTGGCCAAAAACAGATTATGCAGAAAGTTTTACACACATTTCATTTTCGGATTTTAGCTTGTTAGACGACATAGAAGCCGAAATCGTAAGATATACTCATGCTCTTTTGGCGGCAGATTTGAATTTATTCTCCCAGTTTGATTCTTCATTAGTTTCTATTTCTGTTAATCTTGGGGAAATGATAGAACTTTTTGATGCTGCGCATGAATACAGAAATATTGCAATGCAAAATACAGACAATGATTCTTTTAACGTTTATATAAAATACAGAGACATTGCCTATGATGTGTTGGGCGAAATACTCGCGGATGAACCTAAAGCTGCAATTATGGAATTAAGCGCCCGATTGTGCGTTGAACGTCCTGACGCAGCGGAAATTATAGAAGACGAAGCGGGATATATTGCTTTATTGCTGTATACGCTGGAAGTCAACTTAAACCGTTTCCTGGAATTGAATCAGGAGTTATACGATGCGCTGCATGACAAGTTTGTTATTATAGGAAGGGTCGATACAGGAACAACAGATTATGGAGCAAATCCCTTTTTTGGAAAATATATTAATGTAGGCACTCATGGCGTTGTATTGGATACTATCCTTTCCGGTACTTTTATAATTCCTGTTGACAACTGGATGAAAATTCTTTTTATGCTGATTTTCATTCCGGCTTTTTTTATATTCACTGCAAAATTTACACCGGTCATTAGAGCATCTGCAGGATTCGGCGCAGTATTAACAGTATTTATTGCAGCTGTTTTAACTTTTCGCTTTTCTGGAATTTATATGGGGTCTCTTGGGTTTATTCTTGCGATGATTTCTGCAATCATTGTCCGCGAGATTATTGCTTACGCTGGTTCAGAAAAAGAAAAGCACTTTATACGTACGGCATTTTCTACTTATGTAAGCAGCGATGTCGTAAAAGAAATAATTGCAGACCCTTCCCGCCTTCAGCTTGGCGGAACAACGCATTATATGACTGCGGTTTTTACCGATGTAAAAGGTTTTTCTACTATCTCGGAAAAACTGGGCGATCCTGCAAAATTGGTAAGTCTTCTTAATAAGTACTTAAGCACAATGAGCGATGTTGTTCTTGCCGAGAAAGGTACTATCGACAAATATATAGGGGATGCAATCGTTGCATTCTTTGGCGCGCCGATTCCACTGGAAGATCATGCATTACGCGCTTGTGTTTCTGCTATCACAATGAAAAAAATGGAAGCGGAATTAAATAAAACCGTAATGGAGCAGGAACTTTCTCCCATTCCGCTTTTAACGCGTATAGGAATAAATACGGGTAATATGGTTGCGGGTAACATGGGAACTTCCAACAAAATGAACTATACGATTATGGGAAATGCAGTTAATCTTTCTGCGCGGCTGGAAGGCGTAAATAATCAATACGGCACATGGATACTTGCATCGGAAGAAACAGTAAAACAAACAGGGGACGCTTTGCTTTACCGCAAGCTGGATCGTGTTCGTGTTGTTGGTATTAATGAACCTGTGCGTCTTTGCGAACTTATCGATATGGCAGAAACCGCGAACGAGCAGGATAAAAAACTTGTAAAAGTTTTTCATGAAGCATTGGATTGTTTTGAAAAACGCGAATGGAAACAGGCAATCGAAGGTTTTAACGAAGCGCTGGAAGTTAAACCAGGCGATGCTCCGTCTACGATTTATCTTGACAGGTTAAAGCAATTCTCTGTTACGCTGCCGAATGAAAGCTGGGACGGTGTTTACAATTTAAAATCAAAGTAATTCGCAAAAAAGAGGCAATTACAAAGATTGATTAATTTTGTTTGTTTCCTGTTTTTCGTTTAGTCTATTTATTATTTTATCTTTAAACCATATCCCAAAAAATCCTATTGCTGCTATCAATAGAAAAAGTGAAAACGATAAAAGCCAGTTTCCCATTATCATGGAATCACCCGTCATTGTAGATGTCAGTATTGCGGGGATTCTTGCAACAGATGACAATATAACAAATGTTGGAAGAGAAAGATTTGTTAAAGGACCCATCCATGTAAGCAGATCTTTTGGAGTTCCGGGAATTAAAAATAAAATAAAAACAATACGTGTTACCCTTTTTGAATCTTTTAAGAATCCCCACTCGGCAATATCATTTTCGCCGAAAAACCGCCGCAAAAGCGGCATTCCGAATTTTCTTCCTATAAAAAAGATAATGGTTGATGACAACACGCATCCTGTAAATATTATTGCAAATCCTCCCCATGTGCCGTATGCCATACCTGCTATAAGCTGAATAGGTCCGCCTGGAATCATGGCAACAAATATTTGCAATATCTGAACCCCAAAAAGAATTAGTACCCCGGAAAATCCAAGTGATGTAACCCAATTTGTAAAATTATTGCGATATTCTTCGTTTCCCAGATTCTGAATGAACGGCCAAAAAAGTATTGTTAATAATACTGCAAAAGCCGCAAAAATCGATACTAATATGATTAACCTTAGTTTTCCTTTTTTCATCTTTATTCTTTAACTCCCTAACGTTTACATTATATAATCAACCGGTGGATGCCCTGCGAAATTAAATACAAAGGAATAGAGTGTAAATTTTGAATGACACCATAATTTTTTAATGAAGTTCTTACAGCGTGTTTTGGCATATATTCCTGCATATACACTTTTAATGATTGTGATTTTGTATGTTTGGCAGATTTAACTTCTATTGGGATTATTTCGTTATTACCCTGAATAAGAAAGTCAATTTCAGCTGTGCTGTGACTTCGCCCCCAATAAAATAAAGGGCTTACCTTTGCTGTTTTTAGTTCCTGACATATAAATTGTTCTGCCAACGCGCCATTCATGTCATCTACTATATCCGCACCGGCTGCAAATATATCCGCAGCTCTTATTTCCGCTTGTGCACCCAAAAGCCCAATATCCAGCATATATAATTTAAAAAAATCTTCTTTGTAATACATTTTTAACGGCAGCTTCGGCGTTTCTACTTTATTGATTTTATAAACCAAGCCGGTATCAACTAGCCACTGCATCGCATTTTCAAATTCTGCTGCTCTGCCGCCGCTTTTTATATTTTTATAAATAAATTTTTTGTTTTCTTTTACCAGATGCAAAGAAATTGAATCCCATAACATCCTGATTTTTGGCTCTGTGCGCGGATCGTTTATATGTTTGGAAAAATCGCTTTTATAAGATGATATTAATTCATTCTGAATTTCACGCACTTTTACTAAAACGCCTGATGCCGCGTATTCACTTACAGCCGCAGGCATACCGCCGACATAGTAGTATTGTTTTAACAAAGATTCCAATAACTCACTTGCTCCTGATATAACAGCAGTATCAAAACGATTTATAGCATCTGCCAACATCTCTTTTCCAAGAGCTTCCAGAAATTCACAAAAAGACATTGGATATAGAGTGATTTTGTCTGTCTGCCCGACAGGACGGCGTCCCAGCATAACGCCCAGAAAACTGCCTGCCGCAATAATGTTGTAATTGTGCTCTGTTTGTGTATCATTAAAAGATTTTAATGCATCCATAGCCCGCTGAGATTCCTGAATCTCGTCAAAGAAAATCAGAGTATGTTCAGGATCGATTTTTTTATTAAAACGCAGTTCTAACTGCTGTACAATGTATTCAGGTGATATATCTTTGTCAAAAATCTTTTTTAATGAATCATCTGTAAAAAAATTTAACTCGATAAAACTGTCATAATTGGCTGCTGCGAAGTTACGAACAAGCCAGGTTTTACCGACCTGCCGTGCTCCATAAAGCAACAGGGGCTTGCGATTTGCCGAATTTCTCCAGTTTTTTAGTTCTTCTAAAGCGTATCTTCTCATATCTAAAGTATAGTATATAATCACACTTTTTGCAACCAATAAATGTGGTATCCTAACACTTATTGCAACCAATAAATGTAGTATTCTTACACTTTTTGCAATCAATAAATGCGTTTAATTGTACTTATTGCCGGCAATTGGTGCCTGACACCGCCGTGATGCCTCAAAATAAAATCTAGTCGAAAAAAGTGTGCCTCAAAAGTAGGAATTCTAGCCGAAAGTTTCTACGAAACTTTACTGGAAGGAATACTAACCTCAATCACAGAAAGTTT
>Ga0123356_10004012_pt1 | contig 15280 bp, 7 predicted proteins | sample TergutEmb28metaG_2_FD_92546 | JGI IMG/M metagenome (GOLD analysis project Ga0123356, IMG submission 92546) | Embiratermes neotenicus P3 segment gut microbial communities from Petit-Saut dam, French Guiana - Emb289 P3 | ecosystem: Host-associated > Arthropoda: Insects > Digestive system > Gut ... | reverse complement strand
TTTTATGTGATCAAATAAAAACGATGGATATTAAAGTTCGCAATTTTAAGATTTTAGAGGACATTCCGGAAGATATTCTTGAAAATGTTTTAGATATAGTTTTTTCATTACTAGAAAAATAAAAATTAGAAAATATTATTCCAATGTAAATCTACGGTTCGCTTATTCGGGTTGTCAAATGTAATATTAAGCGTTTTCCGAAAGATTTTATGCTTAAGTTCACTATTTAAAATAGGGTTTTGCGCAGAAAACCCCGGAAAACAGCACAAATTTATCATTTTTTAAAAATATTTTCATTTTCGAGCAAGCGCCACGCATCTGTGCGCCATATATAAGCAAATCTTTTTTGGAGTTGCTTATGAAAACTAAATTCTATTTTTTAACTTTTGCTCTTTTGGCGGCGGGCTTTTTAGGCTGTAACGGAGGAACTTCTCCTTTGCCGTATTCCCAGCCGGAAAGGGCAGTTGTCGGATTTTCTCCGTCCACAGCGGGCATTGATAAAACTGCGCTTTTACGGACACTGGACGAATTTGCCGAGCTTGAAAGAGCCGGGTCGTGGATTCAGGGTATGGCTTTGACGGAGTCCACTATCCGGGAAAATACCGGAGACTATGCCGGTGCAGTGGCTGCGGCATATAAAGAACTGGCGTGGGCTTATGGCCTGGGATTGATTCAAAAAGAAGAACTTGAAAACGGAATTTTGAATGTACTCGCTGTGAGCAGCGATGAAACGGTCAACGCCGCCGCAAATGCCACTCTAACATTTATAAGAGGGCAGTGGGACGAAGCTGGCGCCGGTCTTCAGCCTCTTTTTAGTCACCTGGAACTGGATGAGCCGGACGGATTTGGCAGATGGATGCTTTTAGTCTGCACCCTCGAACTTTCAGCTCGGGAAACAAATAACGAAGACAGGCGCGCTGCAGCGGCATACAGATCCATTCGCGCACGTTATGCGCAATTTCCTGAATACTGGTACAGGGGAGCAAGAGCTTTTTCCGGCGTTATTGCCGCTGAGTTTGCAGAAAATTGCATCAATTTAGCTTCGCAGGGGCCTTTTGCTGATGAATGCCGTTTTATAATTGCTGTTCACGTCGGTTTAAAAATCGAAGATGGTTCTTCGATAAAAACCAGGAGAGAAATTGATGCGATTATTTCCCAGGCGGTTAATTCTGCCAGCCCTCAGCTTCTTGAACCGTTACTGCCATTAATCAGTCTAAGCGATAATCCGTACACAACTTATGCTGTAGGTGCTTTGCGTACTTTGGCCGGAGTTCCAAGATTCCGGGACTATTTTAGCGTTCAGGCTGCTGCTGCAAGAGGGCGTTTGGCGGAACGGCTTTCCTATATTAGTCGCGGTTAGGTGAAACAAGGAAGATAATATATGAAAACAGCATACTTTTTGTCGGTCATTCTTTTTTTCTTTGCTTCCTGTAACAGAGCGCCGGACGAAGAAACAATCCGTATTTTTGTCCGCGCTTCTGATGCTTACGCCCTGGGGAAATTTACCGAAGTTACTGAACTTCTACACAAGCAAAATAATTTTGTGCCGGCATTGATCCTGCGGTTTAAAGCTGAATACTTTTTGGGTAATTCGGAGCAAGCGGAAAAAACGTGCCGCAGGGTTATAAAACTGCGCCCTTCATCATTTGAGGCAAGCCTTTTTTTAGCACGTATTTTGCGTGACAAGGGCGATTTTATTGGTGCACAGGCGGGGGTGGAATCTTTGTTAGCTGATAATCCACAGGATATTCGCGCTTTGCGCCTTGCAGCGGAACTTGCTTTTGATGCGGGAAAACTGGATGAAACAGCAATCCTGCTGGACAGAGCTGCAGAGTTTTCCGTGGAGAGCGCGATGGTTCTGCTGGACAGAGCAAGACTGCGCTGGGTAACAGGCAGAGCTGAAGAAGCGGTACTTCAAGCAGCATTACAAGATCTAAGCCGCGCGAGAGCTATGCTGCCACGGGATACGCCGCTTGAGCGTTCAATTTTAAATCTTGAAAAAACAATCAGAGAGGTTATGTGATGCGCAAAATAATATTATTTCTGTTAATTAGCACTGCTCTCTATGCAAATGACAACCGTAGTGTGCCGCAAGATACATTAACTTTTGCGCAGGCGGCTAATCTTGCCGTGGCGGCTTCTGCCGATCTTAGGCACGCATACGCCTCGCAGGCTGTCATGGAAGGAGCATGGAGATGGGGACTTCGCGCTTATTTTCCGCGGGTGAATTTCAGCATTTCAGAAAATGATCGCTTGTCACAAACCGGCTCTGATTCATTCATGAAAAATTATAGTATAAATCTGGATCAATTAATCTGGGATTACGGTACAGTAATATCCCGAAGACTTGAACGTTTGGACCTCGATCTTTCTTCTTCCAGGCTGGAAAGGATGGCTTCTGATATTGCCGAATCGGCAATAATTGCTTATCGCAATATTTTATCGTCCAGGGCAATACTCGATATTAGAATTGCAGCGTTGTCAGTTCTTGAAGAACAACGAAGAATATTAAGCGAAGAAGTACAGCTTGGTCTTGCTCTTGAGCTGGATCTAACAAGTGCGGATATCAGTCTTGCCGAAACGAGGCTCGATATTTTTTCCCTGCAGCTTGATCTTGCTGAAACAGAAAAACAGTTTGCAGAACTTCTTGGTCTTAATATTTTGCCGGTTTTAACAGAAAGGGTTGATGTTAACCGTTCCGGAAGTTTGGCTGCAAGCGCTGCTTCGGCAGCGGCAGCTTTGGCAAGGGAACAAAATCCTGATCTTGTAGAAGCCCGTCATTCAATTGCAAAAAGACAAATGGAATTAAATTTTGTCTCACGTTCATGGATACCTTCTGTGCGCCTTAACGGCAGTTTTGGACTTGGCGGCCAAAATTATCCGCTAACGCGCCATAACTGGTCTGTCGGAATAAGTGTCGATCTTTCAACACCATGGATTCAAAACCGTGTGGGCGCACAAACAGGATGGGAGCCGACTTCTCTTGGAAGGCAGTACAGAACTGCAATGCTGCAAAACAGCGCTGCCCCTTTGCCCGATCCTGCGGCGAGTTATGGAAAAAATCAGGCTATTTTGGCATTGGCTTTAGAGCAGGATAAATACAAAACATTTTTTGAACAAATAGGGAGAATAGCCGCTGCTGCTGTAGAAAAGTGCATTCTTGTTGAACAAAAACGGCTTCTTGCCATTGAAGCGGCTGCTCTTGGTTATGAACGCTTGAACATTGAGGAGATACGCTTAAGTCTTGGGCATATTACAAGGCTCAGATTAATGGAAGTTTATATCGAACAGACTCAAAGGGAAATTGCCGTAGTACAGGCGGCAACAGCTTTACTTGAAGCAGAACGTGAGTTGGAACGATTTCTCGATCTTGATCCCGGAGAGCTTATTTTATTTACGGTTTCTATTGCTTCTATGCAGAGGAGGATAAATGAAAATTAAGATACTGATATTTATTCAGATAACAGTTTTATTATTTGCTGCCTGTACAAAACAGGCAAATGTCAATGAAGAAATAAGAAGTGTAAGAGCTGTTGCCGCAAGTTTTCGTGAACAGCCGGACGAAACAACGGGGTTTGGCAGCTTGTCGTTTGTCAGCAAGGTGGATATTACTTCTTCGCAGGAAGCTGTTATCAAACGAATCTTTTTCCGTGAAGGCTCTATTGTAAGGCAGGATCAAATTGTTATTCAGCTTGAAAACCCTCAAATTAATCTAACGGTTGAACGGGCACAAAATAATTATTCACAAGCTCTTGCTGCGCACAGATTGGCGGAATCAAGGCTGCTGGAAGGAATGTTCCAGGCAGAGGCGCAGCTTCTTGCTTTTGAAAAGGCTGGTGCAGAATTGGTTTTGGCAAAATTAAAATGGGAAGAAAACAGGCGAAAGCATTTGCAGCAGGAAACGTTGTATGAAACCGGAGGTATTCACACCGAGGCAATCCTTGTAGGCCGTTTTAGTCTTGATACTGAATGGGAACAAATTCAATTAATGGAAAAGGAGCTTGAGATCAGGCGGGTTGGCAGCAGAGAGCAGGATCTTGTTAGGGCGGGAATTCCTGTTCCGTCAAATGAAACCGAGCTAAAAAATGCGCTTGTTTTTCTTATGACATCGGGTTTAAGAGCAGAAGAGGAAGTGGCTCTCGCCAGAGTTGAAGCGGCGGAAAAAGAACTGGCCTCGGCAAATATTTCGCTTGCCGAGCTGACGATACGCAGCCCTGCTTCCGGTATTGTTGGCGCGCGCTATCTGGAAGAAGGAGAGCGGGTGCGTCCCCAGGATAAGATCATCAGCCTTATTGATACTGGTTCGTTATACGCAATATTTCCGGTGCGCGAAAGAGACGCCGTGCGGATAGAAAGAGGTATGCCCGCTTCTGTTTTAATAGATGGAACTGGTGAAACAAGAAAAGGTTTTGTTGATTTGGTTTATCCGCAGGCGGATAGCCAAAGTTTGAGTTTTTTGGTGCGGGTTTTACTGGAAGACGCAAGAGAATTAAGAACGGGTATGTTTTCGCGTATTACAGTAACCCTCGGGCCTCCAAAAATGACAATTTTTATTCCTGAAGCTGCAATTTTTAATATAAGAAATAACGAAGGAAATGTGTTTGTCATCAATGGAAGTATTCTAAACGAGCGAAGAGTTTCTCTTGGGTCTTCTTACGGCGAAGAACGGGAAATAACTGCCGGGTTGAATGTCAGAGAGCTTGTTGTATTGCGCCCACAGCCGGATTTAAGGGAGGCTCTTATGTTACGGTTGTGGAATAAGATATTTCTGCTGTTATGTGTCATTGCTATGACCACATGCAGCTTTGTGGATCTGCGTCAAATCGGGATTAATATAGAACCCAATACGGCTGATTCTGTTTTACCTGAATCGTACAGTCCTGTAATAATCAAGTTTGATACCCGGATGATAGAAAACGAAGCAGAGGCAATTGTTCACATAAGCTCTGATTTGGGAACAGTGACTGGAGATAAATTTTGGGAAGGAAACCATCTTTATTTTATACCAGTAGGCGGATGGACAGCGGGTGTTCGCTACACTTTAACTCTTAGGGGAACTGTACGCTCTGTTGACGGAAGGGAAATGCGTGTTGAACATTTTGTTTCGTTTTTTGCCGTTAACAAGAATGTTTTGCCGTTGCTTGATTGGCACAGTCCTTCCAATGGCGCATCTGCCGGAACAAATGATGTTGTTTTGGAATTTCGTTTTTCCCGTTCCATGGACAGGCTCTCGGTTGAGTCTGCCCTGACAGTTGAAGGGATAACAAATAAAACATTTGAATGGGAAGCTGATGATCAAATTCTTAAAGTAATTCCAGAAAGGGCTCTTTCTCCATGGGTTATGTACCGGTGGACTTTGAAAGATTCTGCAAAAAGTGCTGACGGAGTTTTGCTTGCAAAAACATATACCGGCTATTTTACTACCGACTTGGATCAAAGACTTCCGCAGGTTGTTAATGTTTTTTCTGCGCTGTTTTCGAATGGCAGCTGGTACTCAACCGGCGCGCCAATTGAAACTGCCTTTGGTCTTGGACATGGGATTGTTGTTGAGTTTAACAAACCGATGGGAGAAAGCGCTTTACATTCATTGCGTTTTGAACCATCCATCTCAGGCAGAACAGAATTTTTGTCCGAAAAAAGTATTGTTTACATTTTTACAAGAGAACCGGAACCAGAGACAACATATACATTTGTAGTTTCGGGTGACACAAGAGACACGGACGGTTTAAGAATAGGAGAAGATTTAAAAATTAATTTTACTGTCGATATTCCGTTTTTGAATGTTTTGTCTTTAACTGCGGGAGATACCGTTATAGATATTCAATCCATGCTTGGCAATGTGATACCGGTTTTTGTAGATACCGCAACAGGAGAATTAAATTTTTATTTGCGTTTTTCATTGATGTTTGAACCTGAGGAAAAACTAATTACACCGCAAAAAATATCGCTTACTCCGTTTTTTCCAAGAACGCTTGCACCTGCCGCCATTCAGTTTGTTAGTTGGGCATCTAATGATCGCCTTCTAATGCGCTGGGTGGGCTTAACTCCCTCAAGCGGAGAACCCCACTATTACAGGCTTGTAATTCCCGGCGGCAGGGGCGGAATCAGTTCGGGTGCGGGATTTTTTATGAAGGAAGATTTAATTCTTTATCTGGAGGCAACTCAGTGAGATATAAAATTTGCATACTATTATTAATAAGTATATTTTCTTTTAATACCTGCGATATATTAAGGTCTTCGCTGTTTGAAGTTGTGTCCTGGACTCCGGGCGGCGGTTATCATTCGCAGCCGGAGCAAATTGTAGTGTCTTTGACTTTTTCGCATGAACCGGACAGGACAAGTGTAGAGCGGAATTTTTCGCTTACCAGTGATGGAAATCGTGTAAGAGGGAATTTCATCTGGAACGGGAACAGAATGACTTTTTCTCCGCTGACGCCGCTTGAAATAAATACGGAATATATCATAAATCTTTCCGCCGATGCTTTTGATACCGGCGGCCTGAATATGGACAATGCGTTTTATGTTATGTTCACAACAAGACAAAACAAAACCCGTCCTGTTTTGATTTCATTTTTCCCTGAAATGTATGCAGTAGTGGATGATCCAAGAACAGAAGTAAACTTGCGGTTTTCCATACCTGTAACTTTAAAAACTTTATATGACAATGTATCTTTTAATCCTTCTATGACAGGGTTATGGCGTTTGGAAGATGAAGGCACTCTGGCTATTTTTAGACCTGCACAGCCATGGGTGTTTAACAGTCGTTATGAAATGCGTTTTTCTACTTCGCTTACAGCCAGCAGCGGAATGAATATAGGAAATGATTTTTTTAGCGTATTCACAATAGGAGCCGACAACGAGCTTCCGTATCTTGTGAACGCAAGGCGGCTTACAAAAGATGGCGAAACTTTTAATTTGCTGTCTGGCGAAGATTTTACAGAAAATCATGATTGGGAAAAAGATGATAAACTTTCACTGATTTTTTCAAAACCTGTGGACAGTTTAACAGTAAGAAATAATTTAAATATAGAAGGTGGTCCCGGTTCGGCAGCTCCGAGCAGTCTTATTATGGAAACACTTCCCGGCTTTCATTCAGAAATTATTTTTAGGTTTGACAGCGTACCGGTTTTTGAAAGCAGATTTACATTCAGAATAAGGTCAGGTATAAAAGACAGCACCGGTAATGAAAGCAGTGAAGTTTATGTTTATAGAATTTTTGCCAACGGAAAATTTTCAAAACCGCCTGTTCTTGCCGGGCTAAGAATGCCGATGGCACCGGGTAATGCTGAAAATCCCAAGTTGCTTTTTTATAAGGCAGATTCTCTTTTTCAATTAATTCCCATTACTAATGAAAATTATCCTTCCGGTGAAATTACGGGAACATGGATAGAGTTGTATTTTATTACCGCAGAAGGAGCGTCAGTCGATGTATTTTCCGTGATGGAACTTTTCCGCATAGATACCAGCAACAATGTTATTACTTTTTCTCCCCGCCAGATTAAAGATACCGGTTTTACAATTTCTGCACCGGAAAGCGGCATGGAAAATTTTCAAAGAATTGAGATTGCAGGAAATCTTATTAATTCAACTAACTTTGGAATAATAAATTTTCAGATTGCCGCAGGACTCCGTGACAGCTTGGGGAATCGAAATGAAAATCCTCAAATAATTTCTTTAATAAAATAAATTGAGGTTGTAATGAAAGGAATAATAAATTTATTTGTCCGCCGGCCTGTAACGGTTATTATGATTCTGGCGTTTATAATTATTGCAGCAATTTTTTCTCTTTTTACTCTACCTGTAAACAGACTGCCGGAGTTTTCAGTGCCTCGTGTTACGGTGGAAACAATTTATCCGGGTATGGCAGCAGGCGAAGTCAGAAGTTTGGTTACCATTCCGCTGGAAGACGGACTTTCTCCGATTAAGGGTCTGGAAAGAATGCGCAGCGTTTCGCGCGACAATCGTTCCCTTATAAGCCTGGATTTCCGCTGGGGTACAGACCCTATGGCTGCTTCGGTTCTTGTTCGTGAAGCTGTTGACGCGGTTTATCCAGGTCTTCCCGAAGGAGTGCGCAAACCATTCGTTACATCCGGCGATTCGGGAAATGAAATACATACGGTGATTGCAATAAGTTCGCATAACGGAAACAGCGAATTTGCGCGTAATCTTGCGGAATATGAAATGCAGGCGAGACTGCGCAGAATAGACGGCGTTGGCTCTGTCGTAATTGTGGGCGGAGAAATCGCAGAAGAAAAAATTTCCCTTGATGTACACCGTCTTGCAGCTTTGGGGCTTTCGCCGTCGGATTTTTACGGGCTTCTAACACAGGAGACTTCTGATATTCCCGCCGGTAATGCCCGCGAAGGAAACATGGAACTTGTTGTTGTAAGCTCCGGTAAGCCCGCTTCAATATCTTCTCTTTCACAAATTATTCTTCCTGCGGGCTCCGGTAACTTTAGGGTTGAAGACGCAGGAGAGATATATTCTTCTGCCGCCCGGCGGGAAAGCATTTTTGTCTACAATGGAATAGAAGCCACAGGTTTGGAGATTTACCGAAGGCCGGGCGCGGATCCCTTGCGTCTTTCCAGAGACATAAGAAAAAATCTTGATGAAGCGGCTTCGCTCTTTTCGCGTGATGCGCAAATTGAACTTGTATCTGATTCTTCTTTGACATTGATACACGGCATAACAAGCCTTTTAATTTCTGCAGCTCTTGCCATTGCGGCGGTAGTAACTGTGCTTGTGTTTTTTATCCGGCGGCTTAAATACAGTCTACTTGTTGCACTTTCCATCCCTGTTTCGATAGCGGCTGGTATCAACGTTCTTTCCGTTACGGGAAAATCATTGAACAGTATGAGCCTTGCAGGACTTGCTCTGGGGATAGGCCTTGTTTCCGATATAGGAGTAATTGTTTTAGACTTGCTCCACCGCTCTTTTGGAAAAAGGGAAATAGTATCTTTGCCGGAAGAAATTGGAAATAAGGCGTTTTCCATTGCCGGATCAAGCGTTGCCTCTACATTAACGACAGCAATTGTTTTTGCGCCCATCATCATGCTGCCGGGTCCTTTGGGAAGTCTTTTTGGCGATATTGCCATTGCGCTTGTCGCTTCTGTAACAGCAGGATGGTTTTATGCACAATTTTGTCTTCCTTCGTTGTATCTGCTGTTTTGTAAACAAACTGACAATACAGAAAAAAGCAAACCGGTTTTAACCGGCGACTATCTTGTAAAAAAATATGCGCTTTTTCTTTCGGATATTCTTCGCCAGCCAAAAAAACTTTTCGCTGTTGCCGCAGCACTGAGTATTCTTGGTTTCCTGACGCTTTTAATGCGGCCAATGGTTTTTATAAACCCGGATGAAGCGGAAGAAGTATGGGTTTCGGTTGAATTTCCTTCCGGCACCCTGCTGGAAACGATGATTGATTTTTCAATAAGAACCTCTGATCTTCTTTCCGCTCTGCCATTTGTAAGAACTGTTTATGGAAGAGCGGGCGCAGAAGAAGCTGATGTAAGCCGCAGAGCGGATATCGATTATAGGAAGGAAGAACTAATCCTGCGCTGCATATTAGAAAGGAAGGCAAGACCCGAAAGAGCGTTAGCCGAAATCAATTTTGCTTTGAAACAAAACATGGAAACGCCGTTTACGGCATACTTTCCAAAAGACAGGGCAGAAGCTCTTTTGGGATTGTCTGCAGATCGTACTTTTGTAATAAAAGGCAGAGACAGGCAGGATTTGCTTGAACGGCTGGAAATAACACAAGACGCTTTTAATGCAGCACAAACGCAGGTAAATTTCAGACCACTCGGGCATAGGCCCGAATTGCGTTTGTTTCCAAACAGGGAAGCTGCAGCTTTTCTTTCAATACCGGCGGTGCAGATAGCCGAAACGCTTTTTATTCTTAACGAAGGTGTTGTCGCAACAAGGCTGGAAATTGAAGGCAGACCGCTTGATGTGCGCATAACTGGTGCCAGATTTTCACGCGGCGATTCTGCCAGCGGCGTCCATGCCGTGGGTAATCCTGTGACACAACTGGAACAAATTCCCATAAAGACGGCGCAGGGCAGGACTGTGTTCCTTGGATCACTTGGAAGAATAGAACGAAGGGAAGCAGAAGCGTCTCTAACACGCCTTGACCGATCTGATTGTCTGTATGCAGACATAACGTTAGGGGAAGAAATTCCCGCAAACTTAAGGGGAATCATTGAGCGTGCTGATGAATCAGTTTTTAGCCGTTATCGTAATTCGCTAATTCTGTATATTTTTCTCGTTTTAGTTTTACTCTACATGGCAATGGGCGCTCAGTTTGAATCTTTTTTTCTTCCGCTGATCCTCATGATGAGTATTCCTTTTTCTCTTGCAGGTGCAGGTCCTGCGCTGTTGATTTCCGGTGCAAAAATTGATTCGGGCGCTGTCCTTGGACTTACTGCCCTTTTTGGGCTTGTTCTTAATAACAGCCTTCTTCTTTTTGAGATAAGCGAACAAAAAATACTTTCCGGTTTTTCTGCAGCGGCTGCGGTTTATAAAGGAGCGCGCGAACGCTTTTTGGCAATTTTAATAACGATGATAACGACAATTTTTGCGCTTTTGCCGTTGATATTCAGTCCTTTGGGAAATTCTCAAAAATCCATGGCAATCGCGATGCTGGGCGGTCTTACAGCTTCGACATTGATCAGTCTTTTTGCAATTCCTCCGGTTCTTATCCGCTATTTTAAATGGAAACACCGCGGAGGTGTAATGTGAAATTATCAGGTATATGGCTGGAAAGAAAAAAAGCCGCTCTTTGTTTACTGGCAGGAATTTGCGCAGTATCGTTATTCGTCATTATTAATTCAGGTGAAAAAATAAGAGAAACCACGGGAGGTGCTTATGTTGTAAAAATCAGGCATTACGGCATTGATGCTGCAGAAATGGAAAGAAGCGTAACTGTTCCGCTGGAAGATGCGCTGTTTTCTATTTCCGGAATCATGACGGTTCAAAGTTCAAGCGAAAACAGTCTTTCAAATGTTTTTGTCCGCTTCAGACCCGGAGTAAGTGGCAGATATGAAGCGGTACGCGATGCGGCTCAAAGAGTATACGAAACATTGCCGTCTTCGGCGCAGAGACCGGAAATTTTGAGTTCCAATAATTCCAGGATACCTGTGTGGTCGGCTGCTGTTATGGCAGATGATTTAATTGATGCGGCGCATATACTGGAAAGAATTGTCAAACCCAGGTTTGAAAGCCTTGAAGGAGCCGGAGAAGTTCTGGTTTCCGGAACGGGATTAAAAGAAATTTTTATCAATCTTGATCAGGAAAAACTAAACATCATTGGATTGGAACCATTTGCAATCGCCTCGTTTCTTGGTATGAACGATTCAATTTTTTCCGGCGGAAATATTATACAAGCCAACAGGGAAATTATTGTTACGGTGGATGGCAGGTATCTTTCGCTGGAAAAAGCGCTAATCCCCATTGGAGAGGGAAAATTTATTGAGCTTTCGGATATAGCGCAAATTATCGAACAGGAAAGGGAACCGGATACGCTTTCGCGGTTGAACGGCAGAAAAACTGCAAGTATCGCCGTTATGGGACGGGACGGTGCAGATTTACGCAGGCTTTCTTCTGATATAAAGAGAGAGTTGGCTGATGTTTCGTTAGGATTGCAGAACAATCTTGATTTTATCGTGTTATCTGATCTTGGTGCAGAAGAAGCCGCAGCTTTTCGTTCTGTGTTAAATGCTGCATTAATTGGCGTTATCATGGTAATACTTATCAGTTTTTTCTTAAACAGAAAAAACAGCAGAAATATTTCCGGCTTTTTCTGCGCACTTGTTATCCCGCTTGTCTGCCTTGTCTCGATTGCAATTCTTTCGTTTTTTGGTTTTTCGCCGGACAGGCTTTTGCTGGCAGGAATAGCCGCCGGAGTGGGAACGGCAATTGACGCTGTAATTCTCTGCTCGGAAAGACTGCGTAAATGTACAAATTATAATTCTGCAAAATTGTCTTTGTCCAGGTTAACAGGGCCATTAATTGCAGGAGCAGGTACAACCGTTGCCGCTTTAGCGCCAATTGGTGCCAAACAAACTGTCTGGCACCACAATGGAGACATAAGAGTGATTGCAATCGCAATTGCTGTTGTTACCATCACTGCGCTTGTTTTAAGTCTGACAATTTTGCCGCCGCTTTTGCTGTGGACCTTAAATAGCGGCAAAGCGAAACGTCATAACAAACAACCGGAAATTTTCAAAGCAATGACGCAGCGGCTTTCTCATCTGTCGTGCAGAACTCTTGCCGCAACTATCAGGTTTTGTACTCGCTATCCTATTGTAATTTTGACAGCCGGTCTTGCAATTACAGTTATGGCAATTCTGTTGTTATTCGCAAAAGGCGTCGATACAACAACTTACAGTTCGGAAGATTCTGTATATGCGCAGGTTGAATTTGAAGGAGGACTGCTTGCACAGGAAGTAGATCGCCTTCTTGCAAATTACAGCGAGCAGCTTTTAATAAAACCTGGGATTAAAAATGTAGAAACCGGTGCGCGAACCGGTTCGGGATCACTGCTTATTTCATTTAATCCCAAACAAACAAATGCGGCTCTTGTAAGGGATTTTGCAAGACAAATCTATATCCCCGGCGGTTTTGTTTTTTTCCATGAAAGTTCGGCAAATGATCGTTACTGGGAAATAATTGTCTACGGCGATGATGATCAAAAATGCAGAGAGCTTGCAGAAGAACTGGCTTTTATTACCGCAGGCCATCCCATGATTCGTGACAGGGTACTTAACTTTAAGCAGGGCAGCAAAAAACTTGTAATGCTTCCGGATAGAGAAATTTTTGCAGAAGTAAAATTAAGTTTTTCCGATGCTGCAAACGGAGCGCGTTTGGGAGTGTTCGGACCTGTAGCTTACAAGAGAATGGGTGCAGAGGGCGAAACCGATGTAAGAGTCAGAATTGCCAATAATGTTGAACATCAAACGAGAGACGGTGTATTAAACCTGCTTGTGTCTTCTGTGCACCTTGGTTCTCTCATGCAAACAAGAGAAGAAAGAGAGCCGTCAAGTATTAGAAGAGACAACAGGCGCAGATCCGCTTCCATAACAATTACAACAAGACCAATGGATGTGCGCCGCTTAAAGCAGGAAATGACAAGTTTGTTCCAAAGGCTAGATTTGCCGCCGGGTTATTCGGTTGAATTTGATCCCGAAGCAATTAGGGCAGCAGAAAATTTATCAGCAACCATAATTTCGTTTGTTATGGCAATTTTATTTTGTTATATGCTTATTGCTTCCATTAACGAGTCATTCACTGTTCCGCTTTTGGTTCTGTCCGCCATTGGGCCTTCGTTGGCAATTCCGGCAATTATTCTGGTCTTGTCCGGCAGCGCGTATAACCTTGCCGTTGCATGCGCTTTTATAGTTGTAAGCGGATTGACAGTTAACGCCGCAATCCTTTGTGTTGCTGGTATCCGTACAAGGACAAATATTTATTCGGCGCTTAGGGAAAAAATGCCCGCCCTTCTTGCCACTACCGGCACAACAGTAATAGGAGCTGTACCGTTTCTTTTTCTTACAGAAGGGGCAAACACATTAATACGAACATTATCTTTAGTGGGAGCGCTTGGGGTAGCGTGTTCCTTTTTTGCATCAATAACAGTAATACCATCCCTTGTCTCGCTTGTGCGGGATAAAAATTTAAAAAGGAGAAAAAGATGAAGATCAAAATAATAAACAAAACAATATCTATCTTATTAACATTTATATTTATTGCAGGATTGTTTCCGCCTGTTGTTTTAGCGCAGCAAAGTCCTGTATCACAAATAGGAGAAGTCCGCGGTTTTAACAGGAGCGTATTTGACAGTCATTTTAGCAGAGCAGACCGGGAAATAGACGTACAGCGATGGCTAACACAGGCAAGACTCGGTTTAACACAAGGGTTAAATGCGTGGGAATTAACTGCCGGCAGATTGTATGAAAACCCGGTATTTTTTGAAGAAGCAAGAGGACAGGTAGAAAGGTGGGGCGAAGAAGAGCTTGAAAGACGATTTTCGCAGTGGCTTATAGGACGATTTTTCGGCGAAGCTGTAGAAAGAGTAATGCTTGGTTTTTCACATGAGTTTGCCGAAACGCAAAGGAATTATACCTGGCATATTGATGAAGATGGAAACATATTATTCGACGACAGGACCGGTACGCCGTTAGTGATACGCCCGTACGAAGATGGTCGTGAGTTTTCGCAGGATCTTCTTCTGTGGCGAAACGAAGCGCAGGAAATAGTAAGAAGCACGAGCGTAACATTTGATACCGTTATGCTTTTATTGTATCCCGAACTTTTGGCATATATACCTGTTGAACTGCGCCAAACAATGAGCGCAGTAATTTATGAAACTGCGGCAGTCAGAACCGTGTCGGTTAGAAGGGATTTTGAAATTATTGCACAGCGCGAAGAAAGTATTTTTACAAGCCGCAGAACCAGAGATATATTGAGTTTGCGTAACAGAAGCGATAACGAAGCCGCCGGGAAATTTACAGAAAGATTAATAGCCGAGACCGAAGAAGTCAGCCGGGCGGGGATAGAAGAACTTAATTCCAGAATAGAACAGGCGGCTGCAGGAGCGGGCGACCTTGCCATATTGGGCGAAGAATGGCTTAAGTTGTACAAGGAACAATTTGACAGGGGATTAAGAGCGTGGGAAGAAGCCGAAGAACGGTTTTTTATCCGTCGTATAGAATGGGAGCAGGAAGCGTCCAGATTGTTTTCTGAAGGTCAGGAAACCTGGCTTGCCGCCTTTAGTCAATTTGAAGAACAGCGAAGGCTGTGGGAATTACAGGCCAGAGAATTATTTTTGGCCGGGGAGATGATGTTTATAAACATTTCCCAGGAGTTTGCAAAGAATGTTGAAGCGGCAAAGAAAGAATTTGAAATAAATATGGCGATGCGCATAGGAGAAGGTACCGCCAGAGTAAAAGCATTAATCGATATGTACCTTACAAGTTCTTCAGCTGCGATTACTGCAATGGGAAACTACAAGTTTTGGGAAAGCCATAATAACCGCGCAGAAATGCAAAGAGCCGAAGATGCGCACGTTAGGCACATGGCAAATGCCATTGACGCACGGGAAAGAATACTAGCAAATTACGCTGAGCTTCTTGGAACCGGGGCATTAAAAGATATACTTTCTCCTGATGTCTCAAGCGAAGATTTCTTTTTAGACGAATATCAGATAGCTCTTGTAAGAGCGCAGGCTCTTGTTTTATATTGGGAGAAAAAAACCGCAATCGCGCAAGCGGTAACAGCCTAC